>ENA-OREN01005227-OREN01005227.1-marine-metagenome-genome-assembly--contig:-NODE-5227-length-10869-cov-104.248054_pt1 | contig 10869 bp, 11 predicted proteins | sample MGYA00248624_ERZ508555 | MGnify/ENA primary metagenome ERZ508555 (study PRJEB26222, sample SAMN06267773) | marine metagenome | isolation source: Saanich Inlet, British Columbia, Canada | place...
AAATTCGAAAAGTATGGTTTTGAATTAAAAGCATACAGTCTAGTATACAAGAATAAAAGCGTAAACGAGATATTAATTAAAATTTTAGGAAGAACGAAAAGAGGCATTAAGGTTTTTGCAGATCTCAGTGTAATAGCAGGTTTCATAATGATGGGATTTGCATTTTACTTTTTATTAAACAATGTTTCAAACTATTTTGTTGCACAATCAAATTTTTCAGAATTAACAGTACTTATCCCAGGAGTTACATTAACTTCAGCGCCAGCTATTACATACTTTTTACTTTCAATTCCAATTGTATTAGTTGTTCATGAAGGAGCACATGGTATAGTAGCTGCATTAGAAAAAATAAAAATTAAGACTGGAGGATTTGCCATATTCATTGCATTATTTGCAGGATTTGTAGAACCAGATGAGGAAGAATTTGAAAAAGCTAAAAAGATTTCAAAATTAAGAGTGATTGGAGCAGGTGCCACATCGAATGTGTTATTTGCAATTATTTTAGGTGCAATTATGTTAACAAATCCACTTTTTGGAATGGTTATAGAAAGCATTCCACTATTCGGAGATCCTATTTTAGATACATTCTATGAATTATCACAGGGAGTCTTGATACTTGAGATTATAGAAAACTCAGGAGCTGAACAAGCAGGATTACTTCCAAATGATGTTATTACTACAATTAATGATATACCGATTCATGGTCCAGCTGATTTCCCCATCTTAAATCCAGGAGAAATGGCTAGTGTTTCTGTACTTAGAGATGGGCAAGCATTAGAATTTGGATTAGAGGTAATGTCCGATCCAGCTAATCCGGAAAGAGGATTGATAGGAATTATGAGAGATAATTCAATTCCTTACAAACCTGTAATGAATTTCATTGACTGGACAAATGTTGACTTTAACATTTCAATGTTTTTGGTATGGCTTTGGATGATTTCATTTTTCATTGGAATTATCAATATGCTTCCTCTACCAATTTTAGATGGAGGGAAATTCATTCATACAATTATTGATAAAAGATTTTCAGATAAATCAGTCAACATAGTAATGTGGGGAATATACGCATTCACCTTTGTCCTATTTGGGCTCAACATTGCCTTGTCATATTTGAAATCTGGATGGTTTACAATCTAAAAAATACCTAAAGTATTCACATTCTTTTGTTAAACATACTTAGGCACAAAATAGAAAAAATACGTTAATCTTGAGATAGATTTTTGGATGTAACTCTTGGTAAGATATAGCAAGTTTGTGTAACACACTTGAAAGACTGCAAATAGTGTTAAGATTCCTAATTTTTAATTCTATTATGTCTTTAAAACTTAATCCAAAATATTCGACACTACTAAATATTCACAAAACATTATCTTGATAAGAATATGCAACTTCAAAGTTTAGATTCTATCAAGGATGAAATTTCTAAACTAGATTGGAATTTTACTGATGCAAAAACAACTTATTTTACACACGATATTCATCCCTATTCGGCAAAATTTATTCCACAAATAGCTAATAATTTAATCAAAATTATTAGTAATGAAAATGATATTGTATGGGATCCATTTTGTGGTAGCGGTACTACTGCATTAGAATGTCTTTTGGAAAAACGGAATAGTGTTAATACTGATTTAAACCCTCTTTCAGAAATAATAGGTGTTGCAAAAACTTCAAAAGTAAACGCAAAAATCAAAAAAGAACTCGATTCGATAATACTTAAAATTAAAAATCAAATTGATAAACCAACCACAAAATCTCAATCAAATGATTTGTTTCCCAATATTCCTAATATGTCAAAATGGTTTCATCAAAATGCTATAACCGAATTATCTTTTTTGAGAAATAAAATAATTTCTATTAGTACTATAGAAGGAAAATGTATTTTTCAAACAATTTTATCAAAGACTGTAAATCAAGTTTCAAATCAACAAGAAGAAACTAGATATGCATCAACTGAAAAAGAAATCCCTATTAATTATACTTACAAACTTTTCTTGAAAAATTTTGAAAAAATATGGGATAAAATTGAAAAAACTAATTCACATATAGATAATCACAGTGCTAAGTTTCAAACAGTTGATTTGAGAGTACCAACTTCAAAAAATTCTTTGTTACAAATACAAAAAAACTCAATTGATGCAGTTGTCACATCACCACCATATCCTAATGCTACCGATTATCATCTATATCATAGATTTAGATTATTTTGGTTAGGTTATGATCCTCGTGAATTAGCTAAAAACGAAATTGGTTCTCATTTACGGCATCAAAAAGAAGGAACTGGGTTTGCCGATTATATGAAAGAAATGGAATTATGTATGAAAAATATCCATTTGGCATTAAAACATGGCAAATATGCAGCCTTTGTTATTGGTGATGGGATTTTCAATAAGCAGGTTTTTAGATCAGCTGAAGAATTATCCAAAATAGGAGAAAAAGTGGGATTCAAAAAAATTATGATTCAAGAAAGAGAGATCCATCAAACAAGACGTTCATTTTTAAAACCTGGAAGGAGAGCTAAACTAGAAAAAATTTTGATTCTACAAAAGATTGATAGAAAATGAATGTAATTATTCAAAAAACATCATACAAGTTGAAAAATTATGAAAAATATCTAAATCAAAAAGAAATTGAAAAATTTCTTGGAAAGAATAACATAAAATCAAATTCTAAAATTTCAGATTTGAAATCACACCAAATCAATAAATTAAACAAATTGACTTTTTCACCATCTATACAAATTGATGATAAAATACTACCAACATGGCAAGGGTTATTGGAAAATGGATTTGATAATAACACTTCTGCTAGAAAAGAATCAAAATATGTTACACATGGATTACATCCTTACAAAGGTAAATTTTATCCACAACTTGTAAAATCACTTTTTAATATATCAAAAATTAAGCCTGGTTCTAAAATATTGGATCCATTTTGTGGTAGTGGAACAACTACATTAGAAGGCCACTTGAATGGATATCAAACATTTGGATGTGATTTAAATCCATTAGCAGTAAAAATCTCACAAGTAAAAGTAGAAATTCTAAATTTAGGTTCAAACAAATTTCAAAAAATTATTTCAAAATTCTTTGAGACTCTTGATGACAAAATAGATGTGCAAAATCCTGTAGAAAATTTCTCAGAAAATTGTAGAGATGAAATAAAAAGGTGGTTTCCAATTAAGGTGACTAAAAAATTAGTTTTTATTTTACAAAAAATTGATGATGTTAATAATTCTGAAATAAGACAATTTCTTCTTATAGTATTAAGTAGTATTATTAGAAATATATCTCAACAAGATCCAACTGATCTTAGAATAAGAAAACGTAAAACTCCAATTTCTGATGCTCCAGTTTTAGAACTTTTTAAAAAATCACTTAATATTCAAATTAAAAAAATAACTCAATTTTTTACAGTAAAGGATTCTTTTGACGATACGTTTCAAGATCCAAATATATGGTTAGGAGATTCAAGGGAACTTTCTTCATTAACTAATAAAATAAAATCTAAAGTTGATGCAATTTTTACTAGTCCTCCTTATGCTACAGCGTTACCATACATTGACACAGATCGATTAAGTTTACTAACCGTTTTTAATTATGAATCAAAGAGACGTAGTTTAATTGAAAAAACTATCATTGGATCTCGTGATATTGATAATAATAAAAAATTTGAAATTGAAGAAAAAATAAAATTAAATCAATATGATAAAATTCATTCCAATAAAGCAAAAAATCTCATAAAGAAAATTTACAAATTAAACAATGAAGGAAATGTTGGATTTAGACGAAAAAATATGGCTGCATTATTGTATAGATACTTCAATGATATGTCTCAAGTCTTTGAAAACATGAACAGTGTTACCAAAAAACATGGAGAAATTTTCATTGTTATAGGTGATAATTACACTATTGCTGGCGATACAAAAATAATCATTCCAACAACAAAAATTTTCAAAGAAATGGGTACAGAATTAGGCTGGAGTATCGAACAAATTCTTCCCATATCAGTTACAACTGAGGGATTACGACATATCAAAAATTCTATTAGAAAAAACTATGTTTTACACTTCAAAACCTAATCAATACCATATTTTCTTTGGCTATTAGTAATATCTACTGAACAATGTTTTTCCCATTCTGAATATTTTGCAGAACCTTTCTTAGCAAGTTCACATTGATAATCAAAATTTTGATCAGGGTGTATTGTTAATTTAATTATATCAAATTCATCTGCACCAGTTTCTACAAGTTTATTTGCATAAAATCTGAATTCCCCTCTCTCCTTGTAGTCATAAATTCTTACAGTGTCAGAAATTCTTTGTTTTGGCTTACTTGAATCAATAATTTCCCATTTTGTCTTTCTTTCTGAATAAGTTCTTTCTTCTTCACCTTGTTTTCTATGTTGAGTTGTATATGCATCTGGCCAACCCCAAAAAGGTTCATCAATGTTTCTTAATGCTTTTGGAATTCTAACTTCTCCGGGTATTGTTGTTCCTTGGATTTTATTTAATTGAATATAAACAGAGTTTAATGCTAAAACTGTTTTTACTTTTGCTTGTTTCTTTTTTGATTGTTTTATAATTTTTTTCTGATATTCTGTTGGCATTGAAGGTAAATCAGGAAATTTTTGTGAACCAAATACTGATTTTTTCTTTTTACTTGTTAATTTCTTTACATAAGTTTGTCGTGTAGTACTTTCACTAACAATATCTTTTGATTTTTTTAAAACTTCTACTAGATTTTTTGTTAATTTCTTAACAGTGATTCCTTTTGGATTAATTACTGGTTCTAGTTCTTTTTTATGTTCTTTGTAGATTGCTTTATCTTTTGAAAGATCAAAACTTATGTGAATACAACTTTCATAATTTGTAAAAATTCCACCCGCAGTAAGATTATTTGAACCTACAAAAAGTTCTGCAGTTTTACTTCCTTCAAAGAGATAAATTTTCGGATGAAATGTATGAGCAAATGATGTGTCTTTAAGTATTTTAGAATTTATGTTGATTTTCAATAATTCATCCACTGCTTCAATACTGGTTGAATTATGATCTATACCTAAAATCAAATTTATCTCTGCACCATTTCCAATTGCATTTTTGAGTTCAGGTAGAATTCTGATCACTCCTCCTTTTCTAACTGAGAAACTTACAAACCAAATTTTTTTAAAATCAGGGTTGTTTAGATGATTTTTTAGTTCATTTCCTAGCATAAATTTCCCATTTTTTGAGAAAGGCTGAATACATACTTCACTATGCATAATTTTCTAAAAGATGTCCCGGTTTTAAGGATCCCTCAAGATAAAATATAAAAAAATCTTGAGTGAGAATAATCTTGTCTCATTATACGCACGAAATGAGACGATTTGTCTCATTTAGAAAAAACCAATATGAGAATTTCCTGCTAAATCAGAGTAAAATGAACTTGAATAGGCATTATTCTTTTCAATTTTATCTATTTTTTCTTCTATTCTAGACAAGATTTCAGGCATATCTACTATTTTCTGAGCTTGTTGTAGATCATATACCTCCCAATCGGCACCTCTGCCTTTTGAGCGATTCATTATTGCTTTATCAGTTCTAATCTGACTTGCTCCAGTAGTTTGAAGCAATGATGATGCTATAGGGCTAGGAATTGCAATTTCGGGTTTACCATTAGCATATCCCTCAGAAAGTTCTACATCAAATCGTTGATTTAAAAAATTAGCAACACCATATGCTTCTAACATTGCATGATGAAATGCTTCTTGCGGAGTAATGCCCAAAGAATTAGTAACTGTAATTTCGAATTTGTATTGATTTTTACTTACAATAAGTCGTGTTGAATGTCGTTTGAGTTTTGCATGATAGATGGTCACATTATTCTTTAGTATTCGTTTTTTAGATATCAATTGTTTGACTAGTTCTTCTCCGCCTTCTTCTACCACAAATGTGACTTTAAGATTCTCAACACGTACTAACTGCTTGTTCTTGTAGTGCTCGTACTGGTCGTAGATTCTTTTACTAGACTCAGTCATAACATACATGCCTTTCTGTAATTTTTGTAAAATTCCTTCTTTTTCATATTGTTTCAAGTAATGATTTAGATTCTGTTTAGATTCTATTTGTAATTCTTCTCGTAAAACTGCTGGAGTTGTAACAGCATAACGAAGTGCTGAAAGTATTCTATACTTATCATCAAGAAAAATCTGCTGTAATTTTTTACTAGATTTTTTGCTAGATGGTTTTTTCATATTGCAAGACCTCGCTTACGACGAAGATTTTTCCATTTTTTTGTATGTGATTTAGATCTAAGATTTGATTTACAACAAGGACATCTGTATTGATTAATCTCAATCATTGTACTGCACATTGAACAATATTTTACTCCACTTCGATAGATTTTCTGTCCGAATCCAAAAGATACTCTCTCAAATCTAGAGCACACACCCTTGCACTCTCTCATTGCTTGATTCTCACCTTTTCTTTAATGTCAGAACTAAAGCACTCAATCTCCAAACATTCGTTACAAATTAGCCATTTTGTGCCTAAATTGTAAGTAATTTCGTAAATTGATTTGTTATCACAGCACCGTTTTGCTTCTTTGTTGATAGCATCAAAGTTATCGTTCTTCATGAAACTAATCTGAGGCAGAGATATAAACTCTCTACACTATGTATAGTATAGTATACTATGGAAAGAAAGGAAGAGATCCCAGCTAAGAGAGAGAAAAGTGCCTACAAAGTAATCATTGAACTACGAAAGGGTGCAAAGAGATTCAAAGATTTAGAAGAAGCTACGAGATTGTCTCCTGCTGGATTGAATGAAACTCTAAAAATGATGAAAAAAAATAGGATGATTGAAAAAAATATCGTTGATAAAAAACAGTTGTATAGACTAACAGGGAAAGGAGAAAATTACAATCCTTCTATTTCTTATGATATTACTCCCATTCAGTTAAGATCTGGCAGTAATTATAGAGACTATTCGCGATTGAGAATGGACATAAGGTCACGTGGTTTTGATTGGGGTATTGAATCAGTTATGACAGTTGATAAAGATATTGAGAATTTAAAATTGCTTGAACCTAAAGATGTAATGGAAATTGAAGAATTGATTTACAAAAAAATGAAAAACAATATGATCAAGAATAAAAAAATAGTCAATAATGGAAAGATGGTTTTGGGATTTTCTATTGACTATAATGAGATTAGAAGATCAATAGATCAAAAATCACTAGAGTATGTGGATAATATGTCAAAAGAAGAAGCAAGATTAATCATGAAGAGAAATGAAGATCCAGAAGAATTTACTGACAAAGATGAAAAAAGATGGCTTCTGCTTCAGAAAAAAACATTTGAAAAAATAAAAAAATTATAATTTTTCTAACAAGATACGTAAATGTTCAATCTCTTTTTGCTTAGCAATATTTTCTTCTTCTAGTTTCTTGTTTACTAGTATCTTTGAATTATTAGAATGCTCTTGTCTTAGAGTCTCTAAGATCAGAGATTTTGTTCTCTCTTCTTGCTCTTTTTCCATTTCTAGTGCATCTGTAATGTTCAATGGTCTAGAGCAATTATCACAGAATCTTGTCTCGATAGAATATCGTATGTTACAATAAACACATTCTTGAAGAGATTCTTTTTGTTCTTTTTGTGCCTTTACACCCATAATTCCTAGCATTTTTTCGTCAAGATCATCTTGATTTAGATGCGAATATCTTGCAGGCATGAGTGAATTCTTCTCCCACCCATGTCTCATTCTGCTTTCTGATTCAGTTAATCTATTTGCTAAATCTGTGATTTCTTTGTGTCTAAACAAATGGGATGAAATTCTCTTTGAAATTCCAGCTTGTCTTACTCTTTTTTGTAATATTGCATTAAATCCAGCATAATTCATTGGTTTTCCAAATGAATCACTATTACGAATGTATACCCACAATGGATTTTCAAGATCATTTTGGTATGGATGATCATTTAACCACTTTGTAAGATAAGGAACGGATTTTACTATTCTAATTGGTCGAACGCCTGTTTTTCCATCTACTTTGATTATTCCACCAAACTTGTCAAGTGTAAAATCTTTGATTTTCATTGCAAGTACTTCATTGATACGAGTTCCAGCCTCTGCATGAACACTGATCATAGCTTTATCCCTTGATGAATCAGCACACACTGCTAGAATTTTTTGTAATTCTTTATCAGTAGGCAAATCTTCTCGTGTAAGTTTATCTTCTACTTTTTTGATTTTGATGAATTTTATCATAGTCAATTCTTCATCTTCAGGTTTGTTTCTTGTACCTAATTTGACAAATCGTACAATTGCTTTTAATGAAATTTTAATAATTCGTGAATACCCAGATTCTTTTCCATTTTTCCCATGTTTTGTCATTAAAATTGCTACAAGTGTTCTCAAATCAGATTCAGTTACATCTATCCAATCTTTTTGTAGAATATTTGTCAGTAATCTAAAATGATTAAGACATCTGAATCTTGTACTATCAGAAAGGCTGTGTACAATCATATCTTCATTGTATTTTAGAAAAAGTTGTAGATTTTTTTCAGATAAACAATTTCGTTGATTTTCAATAAATTGTAATATTTTTTGTTCGTGATTGTAAATGGCTTCTTTTGGGTTTGATTTGAAGAGTTGTCTTGTTGTCATGATAGTTAATTCATGCCTAGATGTTTATAATAGACTGGTCAACATGCCTAAAGAATCATTAATGAAAAAAACTCAGTTGATTTCATGAAATGTAATAGATGTGAAAATTCTGCAGCATATACAAGAAAGTATTCAGGTGAAAAACTTTGCTCACAATGTTTCTCAAAGTCTATTGTAAGAAAAACCGCAAAAACGATTTCAAAATACAATATGATCAAACATAATGATTTGGTAGCTGTTGCAGTATCTGGAGGAAAAGACTCTCTAGCACTATTAAAAATTATTAATGAAATGGCACTGACTCATAGTTTCAAAATAAAAGCAATTACTATTGATGAAGGAATTCCAGGATATAGAAATGAAGCATTAGAAATTGTTGAAAAGTTTTGTGCAGAATTAAATGTAGAACACAAGGTTTACGCATACAAAGATCTTTTTGAATTAACATTAGATGAAGCCCTTGATTTACGAGAAAGTGAGAAAACATCATCATGTTCAATCTGTGGAACTCTAAGAAGAAGAGCAATAGATTATGCAGCAAAAGACATGGGTGCAGATGTAATTGCAACAGGCCACAATCTCGATGACACATTACAAACATTTGTCATAAACATGTTATCAGGAGATACAACTAAGATTGGATGGATGGATCCTGATACGTCTGCAAATGATTTAAGAAAAATAAAACCATTTTGTGAGATTTATGAGTCTGAAATAGTCTTTTATGCATTTACAAATGATATGCCATTTCAATCTGAACCATGTCCACACATGAATGAAGGAATACGAACAGAAATTCGTGAATTTTTAAATTCGTTAGAAAATCAACATAGTGGAATTAAAAATAATTTTTATCAATCAATTCTCAAAGTTTCAACAGCAGTAAAAAGTTCTAGTTCTAAAGAAAAAACAAAATGTGAAAAATGTGGAAATGATTGTACAGGAAATGTATGCTCAGTATGTAGCGTAGTTTTAAAACTAAAAGAAAATCAAACCTAATGCAAATATAACATACTTTCTTAGGAAAATTGGTAGTAGGTAGGATCAGGGTGCCAGCCGTGCCCTATTCTGAAACCGGCTATATGCAGAGATCAGCAACTGTTGGGTAAATCTCTAGATGGGTAATTCCCGCTTGGTGTGCGGAAATGAAATCACGCCGAGGCGGGTGGTTGCAGGACTAGAAATATCCGAAGGGATAACTTCTAAGACCGAACCATCGAAAGGGATGAGGTCCGGGAGGGAGCAATCCTAAGGTGGGACATCCACGCTTCCTCGTCAACGTGGCGGATCTTGTACGCCTTGAAATGGGGCTATTCGTCTAGACTGGAGCCAACAGATCTACTACCTTTATAATTAAAATAGAAATTGCAAATTTTATGGAAGGAATTATCTCATTTGGAAACAAAAGAAGTTATAAAGACTTTAAGAAACAAATTCCAAATCCAGTATTACCATAATTTGATTCAATTAGAGAATTTTGTTTCTCTTTAGGTGATAAAGTGATTGAAGATGTACGAATGCATAGAGTGGTTTTTTGTAAATCAATGACATTTAGATGGTTTGCAGATGTTGAACCAGAAAGAGAAGGAGTCATTATAAAAATTCAGAAAAGCAGGAAAGATCCAATCCAAATTATTCAAGTAAAAATTGATCAAGAAATTTCAGAAATTACTCAAACCATTAAAGATGCATTTGAAGGAATTTACTAGTACAATACATCAAATTTCGAGAATTCTTCAGTAAATTTTTCATTACGTATCTCTACATCCTCAACTCTTGCATTGGCAGGACCACCATGAGCCCATTCAATCAATCGGTCAATTTTTTCTCCATCACCTTCTAAAACAGCTTCTACCCTACTGTCTTTGAGATTTTTTACCCAACCAAAAACATCATTTTTCTTTGCCATTACTTTCAGTGTTTGACGGAAAAAAACACCTTGTACCTTTCCAGTTACAAAAAGTCTAACACGTTGTTTTGACACAAAAATAATAATTCATAGAGCTATTAATCAATTTTAGATTAAAAGAAAAACTACTTTCTTTCTTTGATTCTAGCTCTACCAGTCTTCCTTGCAGCAATGCTACCCACCTTTGCACCAGGAGGAGCATCTCTTGAAACTGTGGAACTCTGTCCAACGTGTTGATGTCGACCACCACCGTGTGGGTGTACATATGCTGCTTGAGCAACACCTCTTACAATTGGATATTTCTTTCCTTTAGCTTTAA
>ENA-OREN01005228-OREN01005228.1-marine-metagenome-genome-assembly--contig:-NODE-5228-length-10869-cov-8.589325_pt1 | contig 10869 bp, 9 predicted proteins | sample MGYA00248624_ERZ508555 | MGnify/ENA primary metagenome ERZ508555 (study PRJEB26222, sample SAMN06267773) | marine metagenome | isolation source: Saanich Inlet, British Columbia, Canada | place...
TGGTGACCGTTGAAACATGCACCAGACGTTACCAGCCGTTTTCTAATAGTCCGTTGGGTCAACTTAGGGTCAACCAGTCCCGAAGCTAGAGCAGTCCATCTATCTGTTCATGTGCATGAATGTCACTCATTGCGACGGTGAATTCACTGGACCGACGTAAGTTGGTTTGGCTACGTATCAATCCATCCAACTCAAATCAACACCTTCCGTATTTGCACCGTGGTCGATCAGTAGACGTGCAACATCTAGAGAGTTGTTGGAAACTGCCGAGTCGAGCGGTGTCTCGCCATTGCTCTCTTTTGCTTCGATGTCGGCGTCCGAATCTATCAAAAGACGGGCAGCGTCGAGGGAATTGCTGAGGGCTGCGAGGTGCAGGGGGGTCTGACCATCGCTGTCCATAGCTTCGATGTCGGCACTACACCCGCTCAATACTAGAGCCATCACACCACTGAGAATTAAGGTCAGCAAAAATCGTTTTGACATACCCGCACTCTAGCACCCAAACTCCCTATGCGAACTTCGCCATAGCCTCTCGTACTTGCTCGAAGTCTTCCTTCAACTCGTGGGCATAGATGCTCATCGTGATCGCAGGATTAGCGTGACCGAGTATCTTGCTGACCAGCGTGATAGGTACGTTCTCGCTCAACAGATAACTGCCAGCGTTATGTCGAAGGTGATGCCATGTCAGGTGAGGTAATCCTGCTTCCTTCAATAACGGAGTCAGAACCCATCGCTGGAGGTTGTCCTTATCGCCTCGCTTACCAGCATTAGTGCAGAAGACGAAGCCAGCCGGGTTCCATCCTCTGTCTTGCATCTGTCTTTCGTAGTGTTTAGCGCGAAGGCTTGTCAGTCGTTCCATCAGGTTGTTGTCAACGGGTATCGTTCGACCTGCACCTGCTTCAGTTTTGGACTCACCTACGGTCACATTAGCCTCGTCAGAATCGACCTGCTCCCATGTGATGCTCAACGCTTCGTTGATACGCATACCAGTCTTCAGCGTGAACGAAAGAGTACCTTGAATCAGTGATTACACTTTCAAAGCAGACTAAGGCCCATGTTAAATAACTTAGAACAGGCTCTAAAAACAGGTTTCATCGATAAACTAGACCTCAACACATCGACATGAAGATAGATTCCCTCGAAATATTCCACGTAGCAATGCCGCTGATCTACCCGTGGCGGACGGCGTACGGTGCCGACTACGACATTCACTCCGTACTGGTAAAAGCGACAAGCGGAGATCACTTCGCGTGGGCAGAATCGACACCGCTCGAAAAGCCTGCGTACAGTCCCGAAGGCGCTGCGAGCGTTTACCTTAACGTGTCAGAGTACTTCGCTCCCAGAGTGGTTGATGGCGTATACGATTCAGCAAGCGAAGTGACCGATACCCTTTCAGTTTTCAAGGGCAATCCGTTCGCAAAAGCGGCGCTCGAAATCGTCTGGTGGAACCTGGAATCTAAAATCACAAACACCCCGCTCCACAAACTTCTCGGCGGCACAACAAGGGAAGTTCAAGCCGGTGCCGACTTTGGCATTCAAGATTCCTTCGACATGCTGCTCGGAAACATCCAAACAGCGATTGATACCGGATTCCCTCGAGTGAAACTCAAGGTTGCTCGGGAATGGGACGTTGAGATGCTTCGTGCGGTTCGATCTGCATTCCCGAACGAAAAATTTCACATCGATTGCAACTCCGGTTACACCCTCGACGACTTGGATATGTTCAAAGAGATCGACAAATTCAATCTCGAATTTATTGAGCAGCCACTGGCAAACGACGACATCATCGACCATGCCGAACTGGCCCGGTCCATAGGTACACCGATATGTCTGGACGAATCGGTAACCGGCCCGAGAGTCGTTGAACAGGCGCTGAAAATAGACGCCTGTAAATTCGTAAACATCAAACCGGGTCGAGTAGGTGGGCTAACCAACGCAGTCCGGATCCACGATATCTGCCAGGACGTAGGTGTTCCTGTCTGGGTCGGTGGCATGCTCGAAAGTGCCGTCGGTTCTGCAGTGTGTGTCGAACTCGCAACCCTTCCGAACTTCGTCTATCCCGGCGATCTGTTTCCTTCCTCTCGGTTCTACACACGTGACCTTGGTCAACCCGAAGTTGTACTCACCGAGCGTCAAACCATGCTGCCGTACGAAAACGGCCTGCCTGAACCAGATCCGGAGTTGCTGGAGAAGTTCACCCGGCAACGAACTCTGATCACATCCGCTGATTAGATAGGTGCCTGCTCGACGGTATCGGGCAATAGAATTTCGGTGAAGAAATCGAAGATTCCTCGTCTCTCAGCACCATGAGCCGCACCATCTATATAAACAATGGGTGCTTGTGGGTATCGGCGGTAGGTGTTGCCAGTAAGTACGACAGCAGTCCGAAACAGCGAATTAAATCGTGCTATTGCAACAGTATTGCAACAATTAACAGAAAAGCCCCCGCATTTCTGCGAGGGCTTCTCTAGTTCAATTTCAGTTTGGTGGAGCGGGGGACGAGGTTCGAACTCGCTACCTTTTCCTTTAGTCCTAAAACGCATGTTTGTCAAAATTTATGTTACTCGTAATCAGCATCTAGCGAATAACGCTATCCGGCGTCCAAACCTAAAACAAATCCACAATCAAAACGCCGACAAACACAAACATCAGCGTAGCCATCACACCGTCGATCTTACTGGCATTCGACCGTAACTTATCCGAGCGATTTCCCGAAGTCAGGAACGTGGCAACACTCATATACCAAGTTCCGTCGATAACCAACCCGATCGCCGCTATCCCAAGCAACTCCGGTACCCTCATATCAGAGTCGATAAACGGAGCGTATATGGCCAACATCCACGCCAGTATCTTGGGATTAAAAATCGCAACAAGAGCGCCTTCAACCAAGCCCGACCGATCGCTGCCTCTGCCGTTACTCGCCGAATTCGAATTCTGTTGACTCCGAGAGATCGCACTCTTGGCATAGACGTATCCGAGATAAATCAACAGAACTATCCCGAGCCAGCGAAGAACCTGAATAGCAGTGTCGCTCGCTGCAATGGCGGCGGCGAATCCAAGCGCAGCCAAGAACGCATACACACCGAATCCGAGACCATGCCCTAACCCCGTCAACACACCATGCCTGCGACCACCGTGAGCACTGTTGCGGAGCACAATCGCCAGTGAAGGACCAGGACTAATCGCGCCCAACACGAATATGACGACTAGCGGAAGCAGCAGCTCAATCGTCATACTTTATTACTCGCATCGAATCACTATCCCTCTAAATTCAGCCACCGCAAACACTGCTTCAGCTTTGACGTAATGGCGCGCCGTATCGAACGTGTTTCCGCCTTGCTCGGCGTAGGTATCGTACAGAGTCCATGCGTGGTCTATCTCATGCCCGCCAAGCGTCCCCATCCCGATTTCGAAACCGGATGTTTTACGTCGGCGACTCGCTCGTATCTTGTTTTGACTCCGTGGTCGACATGTTGAGATACCCTGCTATTCCTGGAATCCCAAAAAATACTCTCCGATTTTTGGATTATCCAGCATCTCTTTAGCATCGCCAGTGTGAACGATCTTCCCCGATACGAATATGTAGCCACGATCTGATCGAGCCAGCGACAATCGAGCGTTCTGCTCGACCAGCAAAATCGAAATCCCATCATCCCTCAATGATTCGATACCGCTGATGATTTGCTGCTGGAATATTGGCGAGAGAGCTGCGGTGGGCTCATCAAGCAACAAAAAAGTAGGATCCGAAATCAACGCTCTCGAAATTGCCAGCATCTGCCGCTCTCCACCCGAAAGCGAAGCAGCTAGATCATTCTTCCGTTGAGAAATCCCCGGGAACATATCGAAAGCTCGGTCAATTCGAGAATTCAGAACATTAGTGGGAAGCTTTATGCCCCCCATCTGTAAATTCTCATAAACCGATAAAGACGGGAAAACGTTCTCTACCTGCGGAACGTAAGAAATCCCACGTTCAACTAACCGATCAGTCCGCCACCCTGAAACTTCTTCGCCGGCGTGAAATACCGACCCACCGTAGTGAGTAGCAAGACCAAACAACACCTTCAGGAACGTTGATTTACCACAGCCATTCGGGCCAATGATCGTCACAAACTCGGCCTCATTAACGTGCAAATCTACACCGTACAGAATCTGCACAGTGCCATAGCCACCCTCAAGGCCCACGACGTCAAGAATTCTCGTCACCATGCGCCTGATCCCACCGCTTGCGAAGTCGAGTCGTTTCCGAGATAAGCCTCAATAACTTCCTTGTTACTTCGAACTTCATCTGGAGTGCCCTGCATCAACACCTTCCCAGAATCCATAACAATAATTCGATCCACACCGCTCCTCAAAATAAAATCCATGTTGTGCTCGATAACCAACATCGAAACGCCTTGATCACGTACAAGACTTCGCAAATTTTCAAAAATCTTTTCCGCTAAAGGCCCAGCAACACCCGCCACCGGTTCATCTAACATCAAAAACCGCGGCGAACTCATCAATGCCCGTCCAATGTCGACCAACTTGCTCTGTCCACCCGAAAGTTCACTCGCAAAATTATGCGCAACCCTCTCGATCTCAAGCATTTCCAAAAGCTGGTAACCAAGATCTACTCGCTGTGCTTCAGCTTTTCGTGATCCAGGTCTAAACAACGACAAAAACATATTTGGAGCGAATTGGTGACGAGGTGGAACAAGTAAATTCTCAATCACCGTCATATCTCGCCACAATCGCGTGTGCTGAAATGTTCGAGTAAGACCAAAACTCTGAATCTGGTCTGGTCGCTTGCCAGTCGCATCGCGCCCCATCACCTCAACAGTTCCGCCACTCGACTCCAATAAACCCGAAATACAGTTAAACGTGGTCGATTTTCCGCACCCGTTCGGACCAATCAGGCCAACAAGTTCTCCAGCATTCACGTTGAATGAAACATCATCGACGGCCCGAAGACCACCGAAGTCTTTAGTCAATCGGTCTACTTGAAGTACTGATTGCATCATGGCTGCTCCGTCCTAGTTTTATCAACACCTCCATCAACAGATTCGCCTATAGGTTCAAATGGTACGGATTCAGAATACCCACTCAATACCCCAGGCGGTCTTTTTGGTCTACCAGGGACTGCAGGTATCAATCCCTTGGACGAAAGCATCAGCGCACCAACAATAACCAGTCCGATCAGCGAGACCTTTAAGTACGTCAATTCAAGCTGCACTTCACCATTCGGGAATGCCTCTTCAACCGAAAGTGGCGACCAGAAAATGCCACCAAAATCATTAATCACCCACTCAAACACAGTATCTAACTTCTGAACAAATCCATTGAATGCTAGATCAGCCCCACCCCTTGCTACGACCATAACGTTGAACACAAATTCAACTAGTACAACTAGGAACGCACCAATCACCATTCCACGATTATTCCCAGAACCACCCACTATGAACGCTGCCCACACAAGAAATGTTGAACGAACGGGGTTGATAAAATCGGGGAAGATACTCGTGTTCAACCACGCCCATAATGCTCCGGCCAATGCAGCCACCACGGCACCCAAAGCCAAGCTCAAAGCCTTGTGACTCAGAATGTTGTGGCCGTGATGGTGACTAACTTCCTCATCACTCCGGATTGATCGAAGAATTCGTCCCCATGGTGACGCAAACATCGTGTCTAGAACCCGCCATACGATTACCAGCGCAACAAGACTCAGCACAGCTAGGAACAGCACATATGGTGCGCCTCCATCGATACCAAGCCAACTGCCAACGGTGTTCGCCGGTCCCGCATCCCACCAATCTTCCAACGGTCGTTTATATCTGGAAATACCAATAGCTGAAGTCTTAGTCCCGGCCCTCAACATTGGTTCAGCTTGGAGTGTAATTCGTAACATCTCTCCGAGAGAAATTGTCACGATCGCGAAATAATCAACTCGTAACTTACTTGTTGGGAACGCTAGCAACCATCCAATCGCTCCTGCCAAAGTCACACCCAAAACCGTAGCTGTCCATGGCGACCAGCCGTATCCGTTCGTCTCCACAGGCGCAGCAAGCAACCCAACGGAAATAGCACCAATACCCACAAAAAAAATAACACCAAAGTTAGTCATACCGGTCATGCCCGTGTGGAGGTTTAGCGAGAACGCCATCAATCCGAAAATACCAACCAAAGTTGCGATTCGAGCAAGCTGCAACGTCTTTGTCAGAGAGCTAACACTCGGCAACAACCAAACAAGAATTAGAAGTAGTCCGAGAAGAACTACGAACGTTATCCATGAACCACGGTTCGTCTCTCGATCAGCAAACACGAGGCGTTTTCGAGCACTCCAAATTTGATGCACCTGTCTTGATCCACTGAACAGCGGTTTCAAGTAATCAGCAATCCGATGTCTGGTAAACCCAATCAATCCCGAAAGCAAAGAGAACAAAGTGAACAAATATCCAAACCCTGTTCCGACAACTGAAGTGACCCGTTCAGCGACGCCAGAAATAACACTTGTCACTGATCCAATTGCCGACTCGATTATTCGCCAACCCTCATAGACCGACCCTGAACGTGGTTCAATTCCAGTCTGAGATCGTTGTCTTCGAGTCCGATCTAAACTCCACTGGTGCATAGCGAAGCCAATACCTTTTGGCGTTAGCAACAACACTCCAATTAAGAAAATAAACGGCATAACCTCTGCAAAACCGGAAGCCGTCGGACGATCCAGAGCATTTCCTGCTCCAATCAATAAAGGATCAGAAACTGCACGCACAAATCCCACGAATATTGCGCCAATCAACAAACCCGGCAGCGATCCGATCGTCCCCAACACAATCACGGCAAACGCTGGCAGCAGCAAAGAAATACCAAGCTCGGGATTTATTGGCAGTATGGCTGCCAGCATCGCACCACCCAGACCAGATATTCCAGCCGACAAAAAAGCGCTAGTGCCGTAAACTCGTTCCACGTTTATTCCACTTGAAGCAGAAAGGTCAGGATTATCAGCAACCGCTCTCATCTGCCGACCATATCGAGTCTTGTGCAACAAGAACATTATCAACAGCACAGCGCCGAAAATTCCAACAACCAAAGCAGATTTTGTATACGTGAATCCGTAAGGATTCACGTTCTCAGCTAAATTGAGAAGCCCCGTTTCAGTACGATCACCTAGATGAAGTTGGATACGCTCTGTTGGGACTTGGAATCTGGACTCAGTTACTTTCCAGTCACGATCAGGAATAAATCTAAAAGTCCGTGCTGAAAATCGCATGTACAGCAGCGCACGTATCACCATCGCCACACCCAGCGAAGCAATCATCATCACTTGAAACGACGCCGCCTTGCGTCGCAAATGCTTGTATACAACCCGGTCGGTAAACAGGCCGAATAACCCTGTTATTAAAAAGGCCGCCATCACAGCTGAAAGGTACAAACTCCAGTTCAAAACACCATCTTTTGGAGCATCAGAACCAGAGAAGAATCGGTCCGACCACATCAAGGTCAAAGCCACGTAGGCACCGACGAGAACCATCTCAGCCTGTGCGAAATTTCCGAAACGCTGAATCTTGTAAGTCAGCGTCAAACCAATAGCAACAGTCAGATACGCTGCAGACCAGTAGAGACCACTCAATCCGATCGAAGCAAGATTGAAGTTAACCTTTGCTGATCGACCAAGCCCTGAAAGCGCCACTTCCAGAATCACAAAGCCAAGAATGGCGACTATCACAGGTGCGACAATTGTTGACGCAGTTTTCCATCGCTCTGGAACAGCGTTCAACCCAGTGTGAATCAACATCAAACCACCGGCAAGCATTTCTGCTCCCAACAGCATCCATTTTAAGTCACCCGTACTGAAACCAATCAGAGTGACTACGCTCGTACCGGTGCTCATCCCGAGAACAGCATCAAGCAGTAGAACAGCACTAAGAAGTAACCGTCGCTGCCAAGAAGCAATACGTCCCCAGGCAAGTCGCAATTCACTCAAACGAACGTCTTCCGATCTAATCGATCAAACAGGCGAAATAATTTAACAAAAACCTATCTCGAAACCGGATCAAACAACATGGCCTGCGGATGAGTTTTTTCCCAAACCGCAGGCCACATCAAAGTCAAAACTTATCCTCTAAGACTTACTTATTAGCCAAACCGCTGTCCGCTGTCCAAATCACTGGACAATCAAAGTCTGCAGTTCCACCTGAAATGGCAAAGTCACAAACTTCGTAACCTGTGCCCAAAACGTCACCATTCGAATCGAAGGTGTGGTTGCCACTCGCACCATCGTAGCTGGAACCAACACCTGCAATAGCAGCTGCCAGATCGCCACCAGCAGCAATAGCCGCAGCAGCTATGTTCACAGCATCGAAAGTCTCGTGAGTGTAGATGCCCTCAGTGTCACCACCGGCAGCAGCATAAGCAGTCTCGAAGTTAGCCTTTGCACCGGAAGCATCACCGGATCGTGATCGAGTTGCAATCAACCCATGCAAGGCAGAAACGTCGGTAAACGAATTCTGGAAATTCGAGTCAGCAAGACCATCAGCACCGAACAACGCACCGGCGAAGCCCTGAGCCTGTAGCTCTTCCATAATCGCAGCACCATCGGTGGCGTACGACATCAGAACTACAGAGTCACAACCACCGTCAACAACTGCCTGAGCAAGTGAAGCGGCATCGTAAGAACCTTCGGATGGATCGTAACCAACCTCTGAACAAATACCCAGGGCAGTGTTAGATGCAAAGTTGTCAGCCAATCCTGCACCGTAGTCGTTCGTCATGTAGATGATTGCAGGTGAGCTTGAGCCAGCCTGTGCAACAACCTCCGTCAATGCAACAGCCTGCTGAGCATCGCTCGGAACAACTCGGAACAGATTGCCATCATCATCTGCATCGGTGACTGCAGGCGATGTGCTCGCGTACGAGATCATTGGAACTCCAGCAGGAGCAGCAACTGCAATAGCGCCGAGAGTAGCACCCGAACATGCAGCACCAACGATCACTGAAACACCAGCGTCGACTAGCGACTGAGCTGCTGTAGCAGCTTGGGTGCCGTCACAAGCTGAGTCGGCAACAATCAACTCGTAGGCGTACACGCTCTGGCTTGCGTTGAGATTATCAATAGCGACTACTGCCGCGTCTTCAAACCCGGCCGAGTAAACAGCTAGTGGACCAGTCTGCGGAGAAAGCAAACCAATCTTCGCAGCCTTAGCAGGAGCCGGACCAACGTCTGGCGCTGTGCCAGCGAGTCCACTATCGGCAGTCCAAATCTGTGGACAGTCGAAGTCAGACGAACCGTCAGAAACAGCGAATGCACAAACTTCGTAACCTGTGCCCAAAACGTCACCATTCGAATCGAAGGTGTGGTTGCCACTCGCACCATCGTAGCTGGAACCAACACCTGCAATAGCAGCTGCCAGATCGCCACCAGCAGCAATAGCCGCAGCAGCTATGTTCACAGCATCGAAAGTCTCGTGAGTGTAGATGCCCTCAGTGTCACCACCGGCAGCAGCATAAGCAGTCTCGAAGTTAGCCTTTGCACCGGAAGCATCACCGGATCGTGATCGAGTTGCAATCAACCCATGCAAGGCAGAAACGTCGGTAAACGAATTCTGGAAATTCGAGTCAGCAAGACCATCAGCACCGAACAACGCACCGGCGAAGCCCTGAGCCTGTAGCTCTTCCATAATCGCAGCACCATCGGTGGCGTACGACATCAGAACTACAGAGTCACAACCACCGTCAACAACTGCCTGAGCAAGTGAAGCGGCATCGTAAGAACCTTCGGATGGATCGTAACCAACCTCTGAACAAATACCCAGGGCAGTGTTAGATGCAAAGTTGTCAGCCAATCCTGCACCGTAGTCGTTCGTCATGTAGATGATTGCAGGTGAGCTTGAGCCAGCCTGTGCAACAACCTCCGTCAATGCAACAGCCTGCTGAGCATCGCTCGGAACAACTCGGAACAGATTGCCATCATCATCTGCATCGGTGACTGCAGGCGATGTGCTCGCGTACGAGATCATTGGAACTCCAGCAGGAGCAGCAACTGCAATAGCGCCGAGAGTAGCACCCGAACATGCAGCACCAACGATCACTGAAACACCAGCGTCGACTAGCGACTGAGCTGCTGTAGCAGCTTGGGTGCCGTCACAAGCTGAGTCGGCAACAATCAACTCGTAGGCGTACACGCTCTGGCTTGCGTTGAGATTATCAATAGCGACTACTGCCGCGTCTTCAAACCCGGCCGAGTAAACAGCTAGTGGACCAGTCTGCGGAGAAAGCAAACCAATCTTTACCACTTCTGCTTCATCGTCATCATCGCTCGTGTCGGCCGCAGGCTGCTGAGGCACCGATGTCGGAGCTGTCTGTTCGTCGGCAGAAGAATCATCGTCACTGCTACAAGCAGCGATCAGTGCAAGCGCCAATATTGCAATTAGCAACAGTGGCAATACTTTTGTAGGCTTCATGCTCGTTATCCGTCCCTTAGAAAATCTAATCAAATAAGAATCAGGAATCGGAGGGATGAATTGGACAATGGTATGTCTAAAATGACAGTCACTTACCTTTCCTATCACCCACCCGCACCCGTCAACCTTGGAGTTTAGTTCATCCAGACGCAAAAGCAAAGTTTCGACAGGGATCAGCGCTGGGCGATAAAACGGTTAAGTTGACTAAGATCTTCCTGCAGGGCTTGTCTTATTGCAGCGGTGGTCTCAGGCTTGTTTTCTACGTATTCGATGAGCCTATTGAGGCTACTGATCGCACCCTCTTTCGTAAGGTCTGGGATCACATAATTGAGCATAACCAGCAAGCTCCTCACTACGCGAACTTCGCCATAGCCACTCGTACTTGCTCGAAGTCTTCCTTCAGTTCGTGTGGCATACTCTCCGACATGAAGCT
>ENA-OREN01005230-OREN01005230.1-marine-metagenome-genome-assembly--contig:-NODE-5230-length-10865-cov-2.772340_pt1 | contig 10865 bp, 8 predicted proteins | sample MGYA00248624_ERZ508555 | MGnify/ENA primary metagenome ERZ508555 (study PRJEB26222, sample SAMN06267773) | marine metagenome | isolation source: Saanich Inlet, British Columbia, Canada | place...
GATGCGGGATATCGAGCGCATAGTAACGGTAACAGGCACAGCCAAGCGGGATGTCGGCCATCGTCAAATCCGCCCCCGCGACATAGGGCGTGGCCGCCAAATGTTCATCCAAAATGCGCCAATTTCCGGTCATTAGCTCGGCCCCAGCAGCGATCGCCGCACCATCGCGGTCCTCGGGCGGGGTGCGGATCAGGCCAACGAAAACCGGCGCCATGGGCGGAATGATGGCGCCGAGCATCCAATCCATCCAGCGATCCGCTGCGGCGCGCGCCGCCACATCCTCGGGCCACAGACTCCCGGCGCCATATTTGGCCGCGAGATAGCGCACCACCGCATTCGATTCCCAAACGATGGTGCCATCGTCATCGATGGTGGGAATCAGACCGTTCGGGTTCATAGCCCGGAATTCCACCGTATCGAGGCCGCCAAACTGCCGGCCGACATCGTGGCGCTGATGCTCAAGCCCAAGCTCAGCCACGGTCCACATCACTTTTTGCACGTTGATGGAGTTATTTCGTCCCCAAACGGTCAGCATACTATTCTCCCTTAAGCTAATTTATATGTATTAAAACAATGGTCTAAGGATTTATCACGGCGAATTGACCTGGAGCACCGCCAAGTTAACCACTTCTTACGAGATTGGGGCGCAATGTGGAACTTAAGCGTAAAAGCGCCAACGATGAACAACGATAATTTGGACTGCGGAAGGAAAGAGGCCGGTTGGGACTGAGTATTAGGCAATGTCCTCGACTGAAGGAGAAGTACAGTGAAACTTTTAATGGCCTTTATGATAGCGACCACCCTGCTGGCTGTGCCGTTCGCGGCAAAAGCCGAAGAGCCAGTGGATAGTCAATTCGTGCAAAGTGGCCCCAGGCCCAATTCCTGCGTCCCCCACAAAGTCGCCGTCGATCAGCTCTCGGAAATGTTCAACGAGAAAGTGGTCGGCCTTGGCCTTGGCAAGAACCAGCAGAGCGTTGTCGAGCTTTATGTCAGCAGTAAAGGCAGCTGGACCATTCTTGTCACGCTCACCAACGGCATGAGCTGCATCGCCGCTGCCGGTGAGAACTGGACCGATACCGCCGAGCAGGCTGAGCTCGCTTCCTAGTCTCTTTTTTGAGCGGCGCTCAGCTGCTGCCGATCGGGGTCCAGCCATCCATCGCTTGCGCGTGGCACTCGACATCGCCAATGGTGCGGTAGCAAACGACCTCCGGCTGCGGCGCCGGTTTTTCCGGCGCAGCGAAGGTGTTGCAGACCGGCACATCGGCAAACCAGCGCAGCCAATCGCAATCCTGATGCGCCGTCTTGGCCAAATGATATTCCATCGGCGAGCCACAAGCGGCAAGCAACACCAATATGACGGCCAATAAGCCATATCGTTTCATGTGAAACATTCTCCCATTGTTAGCGGGCGGCGCGCCGCTTCACGTGACGTAGACCACCGAATCCGTGGCAGCCTCAATCCGCCCGGCGCGGACATCGGCAACAACGGCGCGCAAATCGCGCAAATAATTTTCCACTTCTTCCTGGTGGGACATATTAACCCATAGCATGATCGAATCAGGCTGCTCTGCGCGTGTCGCGGACCAACCCTTCGCGGCCATACCGGTTTCGACGGCGAAAATATCGAAATCGCGCGCCGTGAAATAGAAATGCAGGGCATGCGGCCGGGCGATGATTTCCAGGCCGTCGATCTCCTCAACCCCGGCCATCAGACGGCGCTTGATATCGCGCTGGGCGGAAAAAATTCTGAGATAACCTTCCTCGCCGAGATAGTTCATCACCGCCCAGGCGGAGGCCAACGGCCCGCCCGAGCGCGAGCCGGTGATATTGGCGGTGCTGTACACGCCGGCCGGCCAATCGCCGAAAGAGGTGTGCTGATGCGCTTCCAGCGCTTTGTCGTGTAAGAGGACCAACGAGATGCCCTTGTTGGCGTAACCGAATTTGTGCAAATCGACGGACATCGACATGACGCCGGGAACGGCGAAATCAAATTCCGGCACCGGCTCGCCGAGGCGGCGCATGAAGGGCAGAATACAGCCGCCGATGCAGCCATCGACATGCATCCAGAGGCCATGCGCCCGCGCGATCGCGGCGATATCCTCGATCGGGTCCGTTTCGCCGTAGGGATAAGGCGGGGCGGAACCCATGATCATGATCGTATTGTCGCCGACCGCCGCCGCCATCGCCGCCACATCGGCACGCCAGCCCGGGCTCTTGGCCATGCGCACCACTTTGAGGCCGAGCATATGCCCGGCCTTGTCGAAGGCCGGGTGGGCGGTGTGCGGCACGATGATTTCCGGCGTCCCGGCGGTCGGGCGGTTTTCGCGCGCCCATTCGCGCGCGGTTTTAACGCTCATGATGATGCTTTCCGTGCCGCCGCCCGAGACACTGCCGGCGGCGCCCTCCGGCGCGCTCAGCAGCGCCAGCATCATATCGACAACGTCATTTTCATATTGCCCGAGGCTGGGATAGGCGGTGCGCGAGAAAATGGCATTTTCGGCGAGATACATATTGTAGGCATTATTGGCGACGGCGAGCAGATCCTCGCCGGCAAAATAGGCCGGCTTCAGATTGCGCGCATCGCACCACGGCATATCGTCCCGGTGCGCCGCCTTCATTTCAGATTCGACATCCTCCCAGCTTTTGGAAAGCGGTGGAAAGCGGGAATTTCGCATCTCTTTCTCCAATCTTCGTCCAGCCTTTGCAGATCGCCCGGCAAATCATAAGCTGGAACGCAAGCTAGGCAAACCGGGAGAACAAAAAAATGACAGGCGCCAATCGACGCTACGACCTCATTCCCTGGGCGGCGCAAAATGCGGTCCACCCCGTAACCCAGATCGAGCGCGGCGAAGGCGCCTATATTTACGATTCCGCGGGCCGCAAATATCTCGACTTTTCGTCCCAGTTGGTGAATGTCAATCTCGGCCACGGTCATCCAAAGGTGGTTAAGGCGATACAGGAGCAAGCCGAGCGTCTCTGCTATATCGGCCCGCACTTCACCACCGAGGCGCGCGATAAACTCGGCGCAAAACTGGCCGAAATCGCGCCCGGCGATATGGCCACCGCGTTCTTTACCGACAGCGGCAGCGAGGCCAATGAGATCGCCATGACGATCGCCCGCCTGGTAACCGGGCGGCGCAAGATCATGACGCGCTACCGCTCCTATCACGGCACCACGAGCGGCGCCTTGTCGGCGAGCGGCGATCCAAGACGCATTGCCACCGGTTACGAGCAGCCCAATGTGGTGCGTATCTTCGACCCCTATTGCCATCGCTGTAGCTTCAAGCTGAGCTATCCTGAATGCGGCATCCAATGTGCCCGGAGTGTCGAGGAAGTAATCCAGCGCGAAGGCCCGGATCAGATCGCCGCCCTCCTGATCGAGCCAATGACCGCGTCGGCCGCCGGTATCGATCCGCCGCCGGAATATTTTCCCATGCTGCGCGAAATATGCGACCGCTACGGCATTCTGATGATCGCCGATGAAGTAATCACGGGCTTCGGCCGCACGGGGAAATGGTTTGCCGTCAATCATTGGGACGTCGTGCCCGACATGATCACCAGCGCCAAGGGCCTGACCTCGGGCTATGTGCCGATGGGGGTGGTCATGATGCGCGATCATATCGCGCGCCATTTCGACGATAACTGGATTCCCGTCGGCTCGACGCAAACCGCCAACCCGATCGCCTGCGCCGCCGCCGTAGCAACGCTCGACGCCTATGTCGAGGATGGCCTGATCGAGAATGCCGCCGCCATGGGCGTGGTGCTGCGGGGCAGCCTGGACGAGCTGAAGCGCAATCACCCCTCGATCAGCGATGTGCGCAGCCTTGGCCTCCTGGCCTGCGTCGAGCTGGTGGCGGACCGTGAGAGCGGTGAGCCACTCTCGGCCGCGTTCGGCCATGGCGACAGCATCGAATGGATCAAGCGCCGCGTGCTCGAACTTGGCCTCGAGGTGCGGGTCAGCGATCATTTTATTCTGATCGGTCCGCCGCTTTGCATCACGGCTGAGGAGATCGCCTGGGCGATGACGGCGTTCGATGAAATCCTCGGAGAGGTCGAAGGCCGGCTCGAAGCCGCCTGATCATCGGAGGCAATGCCGCATGACGATCCAGTCGCTTAATCACGTTACGATCCGTTCGCGCGACCTGGAGACAACGCGGAATTTTTATGTCGATATCGTCGGCCTCCGCGACGGCGAGCGCCCACCTTTCGGCTTTCCAGGTTATTGGCTCTATGCCGGCGCGGCGCCGGTGCTTCATCTCATCGGCAGTCGTGGTTCGACCGCGACCGGCAGCGGCGCGGTCGACCATGTCGCCTTCGCCTATGAGGCGGAAGATTACGACCGCGTCGTCGCTGCCCTGGCAGCGCACGGCTTTGACTGCGCGCGCCAAACCGTGCCCACCCTCGGTTCACGCCAATTGTTTATCGAGGATCCAGACGGTGTCTGCGTCGAGCTGAATTTTCCCGCCGCTTAAGATCAATAACCGGCCTCGGGGTCGACAATGTGGTGCGGCACCTCGCCGGCGCGCACGCGGCGGATATTTTCAGCCACCAAACGGGCGCCCGACTGGGCATTGGTGATCGACGCCACATGCGGCGTGATGGTGATATTGGGCGCACGCCAGAGCGGATCGTCCACCGGCAAGGGCTCCTTGCGGGTGACGTCGAGCACGGCGTGGGACAAGCGGCCAGACTCAAGCGCGGCGATCAAATCAGCCTCGACGACGAGGCCGCCGCGCGCGCCGTTGATCAGACAAGCGCCTTGCGGCAGAGCGCCAAGCAGCCGCTGGTCGATGATGCCCTCGGTCGCTGGTGTGAGCGGCAACAGGCATACCAGGATGTCGCTCGCCGCGAGAAATTCGTCGAGCGCCGCAGCGCCGGCATAGCTTTTGACGCCCGGCAAATCCTTTTCGTGCCGGCTCCAGCCGATAACCTCGAAGCCGATATCCTGGAGCGGCTTGGCCGATGCCGCGCCGAGCACGCCGAGGCCCATCATACCGACACGGCGCTCATACGAAAAAGGCGCCGCGAGGCGGTGCCAATCCTGCGCCCGCTGGTAAGCGAGATATTCCGGCACCCGGCGATGGCAATAAAGCGTGTAGAGAAGCACCCACTCGCGCATGCCCTGGGTGAGATTGTCGTCGACAAAGCGCGTCATCGGCACGCCCTCGGGGAGCGTGGTGGCGGCAAGCAAATGATCGACACCAGCGCCGAGCGAGGCGATCAGTTTCAGGTTGGGAAACCGCAGCAATTGCTGCTCCATCGGATCCCACACCAGCGCGATCTCGACATCCTCTTCAGCGCCGACATCGGGCCAAACGCGAAACTCGAGATCGGGCAGATGTTCGGCAAAGGCGGCGCGCCACTCCTCCGGATCGTCCGTCCGGCTGCAAAAAATCAAAGACATGGCAGTTCAAATATCATGGCGCGGCGAACGTCTCAATCGTCCGGCAATATGTTGCGCAGTCGGTACACCAGATCGAGCGCGGCACGCGGGCTGAGGGCATCGACATCGGTCTCTTCGAGAACGGCGCGTAGTTCATCCAGTACCACCCTGTCTGCATTCATAGCCGGCGCGCCCGGACCGGGGCTGGAAAAAAGCGGCAAATCCTCTGCCAGGCGAGCCACCGCGCCGCCCTGCTCGCCTTTTTCCAATGTCGCCAACACCTCCTCGGCGCGGGTGAGCACAGCCTCGGGCAGGCCGGCCAGGCGGGCGACGTGAATGCCGTAGGAGCGGTCCGCGGAACCTGCCATGACCTCGTGCAGAAAGACCACATCGCCCTGCCACTCCTTGACCCGCATAGTGCTGCAGGCCAGCCGCTCGAGCTTGGGTGCGAGCGCCGTCAACTCATGGTAATGGGTGGCGAACAGGGTGCGGCATTTATTGACCTCATGCAGATGCTCGACCGCCGCCCAGGCGATCGAGAGGCCGTCGAAGGTTGCCGTGCCGCGCCCGATCTCATCCAATATGACCAGAGCATTGGCCCCGGCCAAATTCAGAATCGCCGCCGTTTCGATCATTTCGACCATGAAGGTCGAGCGGCCACGCGCCAAATCATCGGCGGCGCCGACGCGGCTGAACAGGCGGTCGACGACGCCGATATGGGCGCTCTCGGCCGGCACGAACGAGCCCATCTGAGCGAGAATGGCAATCAGCGCGCTCTGCCTGAGAAAGGTGCTCTTGCCCGCCATGTTGGGGCCGGTCACAAGCCAGAGATGCTGCGCCGGGCCAAGGTCGCAATCATTGGCAACAAACTGTTGCTCGCTTATCGCCAGCGCTTCGACCACGGGATGTCGCCCGGCGCGGATATCGAAGGCCTGGCCGGCATCGACAACGGGCCGGCAATAACGCCGTTCGACGGCCAACTGCGCCAACGCCGAGGCAACATCGAGCCGCGCGGCGGCGCGCGCCAGACGGGCGATCTCTTCGGCCCGGGCGATGGTCTCGCCGAGCAATTGCTCGAACAGCTGGGCTTCAAGATCGAGTGCTTTTTGCGCCGCCGAGTTTATCTTGCCCTCAAGCTCGCCGAGCTCGACGGTGGTAAAGCGCACAGCACTTGCCAGGCTCTGGCGATGGATAAAACCTTCGCCAAGCTTTGCCGCGTTGCGCTCCGTGACATCAACAAAATAGCCGAGCACATTATTGTGCTTGACCTTCAGGCTGTCGACGCCGGTCTCTTGTCGGTAGCGCGCTTGTAAATTGGCGATCAGACGGCGGCTTTCGTCGCGAAGCGAGACGAATTCATCAAGTGCGGCGCTATAGCCGTGGGCGATAAACCCGCCGTCGCGGACCATCGGCGGCGGGGTCGGCACGAGCGCGTTTGTGAGGCGCGTGGCGAGAATGTCATGCTCGCCGAGGCCCTCGGCGACACGCGCCACGGCATCGCCAATCGCATCTAGGCCCGCTGCCCGGTCGAGCGCCGCGCGAAGCTCAGGCACCCGCACCAAGGCATCGCGAATCGCCGCTAAATCTCTCGGGCCGCCGCGCCCCAAAGTGAGGCGCGAGAGGGCGCGCTCGATATCGGGAAAGGCGCGCAGTGTCGCCCGCAAAGCGCCACGCGAAGCCGTCGCCGCGATAAAAAAATCAACCTGGTCGAGGCGCGCATTGATGACGCCCGGGTCGGTAAGCGGGGCCGCCAAGCGGGCATGCAGCAGGCGTGCGCCGGCACCCGTCACGCTGCGGTCAATAACTGCGAGGAGCGATCCTTTGCGGCCGCCGGAAAGGGCGTGCGTGAGTTCGAGATTGCGCCGGGTGGCTGCATCGATCGCCATGCTGGCGGTTTCCAGAACCGGACGCAACGCCGCCAGACGCGGCAGCTTGCCCTTCTGGGTGAGACTGACATATTCGACAATCGCGCCCGCCGCGGCGAGTTCGGCGCGGCCGAATTCGCCGAAGCCGTCGAGCGCGGCGACACCATAGAGAGCGCACAGACGGCGCTCGCCCGCCGCGCTGTCAAACAGGCGCGCCGGCTGCGGCGCCAAAGCGGCTTTCCAGTCAGCGAAGGTTTCGAACAATTCCGGCGCTTCAAGCATGCCATCGGAGAGCAGGATTTCACCCGGCGCGAGACGGGCGAGCGTCGCTGGCAGGGTGGCCGCGTCACATTTCATCACGCGGAATTCGCCGGTCGACATGTCGCACCAGGCAATGGCCCATTGGCCCTCGGCCCGGCCCAGCGCCACCAGATAGTTGCAGGCGCGCGCATCGAGGAGCGTGTCCTCGGTGAGCGTGCCGGGCGTTACCAGGCGCTCGACCTCGCGCGCCACAACGGCTTTTGCGCCGCGCTTCTTGGCCGCCGCCGGGTCTTCGGTTTGCTCACACACGGCAACCCGGAAGCCGGACTGGATGAGGCGCTCGAGATAGCTGTCGGCGGCGCGCACCGGCACACCGCACATCGGCACGTCCGCTCCCGCATGCTTGCCGCGGTGGGTCAAGGTAATGCCGAGCGCCTCAGCCGCCGTGACGGCGTCATCAAAGAAGAGCTCGTAAAAATCACCCATGCGGTAAAATAACAGGGCCTCCGCATGATCGCGCTTGATGGCGAGATATTGCGCCATCATCGGCGTTACCTTGGCTGCCGGGGATTCTTCGGAAGGCGGATTGGTCGTTTTCTTGGCCATGGCGCGAGACGGTAACACATGGTGCAAGCGGCTCACAAAGGGGGGGATTGTCGAAACACCCCGCTTTGCGCACAATTTCCATAGCGATGAACATGGGAGACATTATGGTTTGGCGGGACGTACCCTTGGGACGATGGCTGCGCACGGTAGGAATTGCCGCAGCGCCGCTTGCCCTCGCCCTGATTATCCTTGCCGCGCTCGGTCTGATTCCGTTCGGTGCTGCCGCACTCACCTGGCTCGGTTTGACGATTATCAGCGCCGCCGCGATCTATTGGCTGCTCGGCGATTTGCTGCGCACCAAACGCGATATCGAGCTCATGGCGCGCGGCGACGATATTACACCGGCCGGCGGGCGCTCGCGCATCGGGCGCGAACTGGCGCAGGCCGTGCAGCGCCTCGAGCGCGAATCACGCGAACGCACCGGCCGCCTGGTGAGCGATCATGACGGCCTAAAGCGCGCCCTGGATGCGCTACCCGGCCCGGTGCTGTTGTTGACGGCGGGACAAACGGTGGTCCGCGCCAACCGCGCCGCGAAGACCCTGCTTGGCGGCGAGCCCGAGGGCCGCGACCTGGCTGCGGTGCTGCGCAATCCCGATGTTATCGCAGCGCTCGAGACGGCCGCGCAAACCGATAGCGGCCAGGATGTGGCCTTCACCCTGCAATCACCCATGGCGCGGTACTTCTCGGCCCACATCGAACCCTTGCGCCAACCCGCAGCCGACGGCACGGCAATCGTGCTTGCCCTTGTCGACGTGACGGCAGCGCGCTTGAGCGACCAGATGCGGGCAGATTTCATCGCCAACGCCAGCCATGAAATTCGCACTCCGCTTGCCACCCTGAGCGGATTTATCGAAACCCTGCGCGGGCCAGCCAAGGACGACAGGCAAGCGAGCGAGCGCTTTCTCACCATCATGGCCCAACACGCCGAACGGATGACGCGCCTGGTCGGGGATTTGCTCTCCCTCTCGCGTATCGAAATGAACGAGCACACGATTCCGGCGGATCAGGTCAACCTCGCCGCCCTGCTCGCCACTGTGACGGATAATCTCGAATGGCGCGCCAAGGAGCGGTCCGTCGCTCTGACCAGCGATATCGAGGCAGGGCTTCCTTCGCTGCCAGGAGATTCCGGTGAGCTGACGCAATTGTTTCAAAACCTCATCGACAACGCGATCAAATATGGCCGGGAGGATGGCGCCGTACGCATCCGTGCCTGGCGCGATAAAGCCGGTGAACGCGATATCCTGGTGTCAATCGCGGATGAGGGCGAGGGTATCGCGCGCGAGCATCTGCCGCGCCTGACCGAACGGTTTTATCGCATCGATACGGCGCGTTCGCGCGAGCTTGGCGGCACCGGCCTTGGCCTCGCCATCGTAAAACACATCGCTAGCCGCCACCGGGCGGAACTCTCGATTAAATCCGAGCCGGGAAAGGGCAGCATTTTCACCCTCCGCTTCGCCCCCATTGCGGCTGAATAATCGGGTTCAGCCAAGCCTTAATGCCGGCAATCCGAATAAAAATCAAACGGAGTTACAGCGTAAAATGACCAGCCTGTTGAAAATAAGAAACAAAGCTTCCGCCCGGATCAACCGGGCGAGTCTGTTGCTCGGCGCGGCGGTATTGAGCGCCCCGATCCTGCTCGCCCAACCGGCAGCCGCGGATGATATTTCGGACCTGAAAGCGGAAAACACGGCTCTCAAAGACCAGATCGAAAGTCTGGCGCGGGATCTGCAACAGCTGCGCGATGCGGTCCACCAAAATGGCCAGGCGGTCGCCGAAGTAAAGGCCGATAGTCAGAACGCCGGGCCGGTTGTCACATCCGGCGAGGAAAATACCAAACTCGCTATTTCCGGCCATGTGAACCGCATGCTGTTTTACGCCGATGACGGCGATCAGGCGCGCTGGTTCCATGCCGACAACGACTCCTCGGCGTCCCGCGTACGCTTCATCGGCTTGACCAAAATGGGCGACAATTGGAGCGCCGGTACGACCATGGAGTTACAATTCGAGTCAAACTCGACTGACGACCTCACCATTGACCAAAATACGGCGACCATCGCCAGCAACAGTTTTACCGAGCGCAAGCTCGAACTGTGGTTCAGCAACAACGATTTGGGCAAAATTTATTTGGGCCAGAGCTCCGCCGCCTCAGATGGCACGATGGAGGAAGACCTCTCCGGCACGGGCGTGATTTCTAGTTCGGGCTATTCCGGTCTCGGTGGTTCCCTGGCGTTTCGCGTTTCGGGCAGCCAGGGCGTTTCGACGGGGGTAACGATAGGCGACCTCTTCAGTGCCCAGAACGGCCTCAACCGCGATGACCGGATTCGTTACGACAGCCCGACCTTTGCCGGCACCAAGCTCTCGACCTCCTGGGTCGATGGCGACGAGTGGGATCTGGCGGCACGCTATGGCCGCGAGTTCGACGGCACCGAGGTCGCCCTCGCCGCCGGCTATTGGGACGCCTCGCCGACCGCGCAAAAGACCGGCTATGGCATGTCCGCCTCGGCCAAGGCATCGTTCGGCACCAGCCTGAGCGCGAGCTATTCGAGCGAGGACATCGAGGCCACGGCGCGCGACGACGAGGAATTCTGGTACGTCAAGCTCGGCCACGATTTCGAAATGACGAGTCTCGGCGGCAGCGCCATCAGCATCGATTATTCCCAAACCGAGGATCAGGGCGCGACCGGCCGCGAGGGCACGTTCTACAGCCTCGCGGCGGCGCAATCGATCGATAGGCTCAGCGCCGAACTTTA
>ENA-OREN01005231-OREN01005231.1-marine-metagenome-genome-assembly--contig:-NODE-5231-length-10864-cov-3.603133_pt1 | contig 10864 bp, 10 predicted proteins | sample MGYA00248624_ERZ508555 | MGnify/ENA primary metagenome ERZ508555 (study PRJEB26222, sample SAMN06267773) | marine metagenome | isolation source: Saanich Inlet, British Columbia, Canada | place...
AAAAAAAAATCAAAAAAAATAAAAAATTATACATAAAAACAAATTAAAGATATTAAGAGATAAGAAATTATTAAAAAAAATTTCCTTTTAAAAAATAAGAAACATTCAAAAATAATTATCATATAAATTAACGTAGCAACTATAAATAAAAAATTATTAATATTTAATGAAAAGAGATACAAAATAAATAATATTGTTGCAAAAATAGAACGATAAAAAAAATTTTTATAAACCATATCTTCTATAAATTTTATAATACTTATTAATAATACTATCAAGTTCTTGATTATTAAAGTCAGGCCATAGAGTATCTATAAAAAATAATTCTGTATATGTTAAATTAAACATAATAAAATTACTTAATCTACTCTGTCCTCCAGTTCTAATTAATAAATCTGGATCAGGCAAATCTTTTAGTAAAAAAAGTTCCTTAATTATTTTTGGATTGCTTAAATCAATTGAATTATCATTTCTTACTTTTTCTAATACCTCTTTTATTTCATCCTTAAATCCATAATTAAAAGCTAAATTTAAATAAAGTATATTATTTAATTTAGTTTCTTTTTCACAATGATCAATTAGTTTTAAAATATTGTTTGGTAAATTTTCTTTAGTTCCAATAATATTAATTTTTATTTTTTTTTCTTTAATTATTTTGTCTAAAAAAAAGGAGAAGTCATCGTATATAACTTGAAATATATTTATCACTGATGCTCTTTTTAGATTTTCAGATGAAAGAGTAAACAGAGTAAGATATTTAATATTTAAATTAATACCATGTTTAATTATGTTAGATATATTGCGTAAACCTTCTTTATAAGCTAATCTTAATCCTAAATTGTTTTGTTTTGCCCATCTTTTATTACCATCTAGAATTAAAGCAATATGTTCCAGTTTATTTTTGCGCAATTCAAACTTTCATAATATCTATTTTCTTCTTCTCTAAGATTTTTTCAATATTTGAAATATATTTATCAGTGTGATTTTGTGTTTCAGTAAGGAATTTTTTTAATTCATCTTCTGATAAATCACCTTCTTTTTTTTCATTTTTCTTGATATCAATAAAGTCTCTTCTAATATTTCTAATAGAAATTTTTGAATTCTCAGCATATTGAGAAGCAATCTTAGTTAACTCATCTCTTCTTTCTTCACTTAATTTTGGGATAGGCAGTCTAATTAATGCACCTTCAATTTGTGGATTTATTCCTAAGTTAGATTCTAATATTGAATTTTCTATATTCTTTAAATGACTGGTATCCCAAACTTGTATAGTAAGCATACTAGAATCTGGTGTGGAAATATTACCTAACTGACTCAAAGGCGTTTTTGCTCCATAAGCATCAATAAATATATTTTCCAACATAGATGGACTTGCTCTAGATGTTCTAATTGTTTGAAATTCTTTTTCTAAATGCTTTATTGAACCATCCATTTTTTTATTTAAATCATCTAAATTCATATCTAATGTATTTTACTATATTTCCCCTCTTCTTTCAAAGCCCTAATAAGAGAATCCTCTTTAAAAATGTTGGTTATATATATTGGAATATTTGATTCTTTTGCTAAACTAATTGCAGTAAGATCCATAATTCTTAGGTTTTTATTAATTACATCAGAATAGCTAATATTCTCTATTAATTTTGCATTATTATTTAAATTAGGGTCACTATCGTAAATACCATCAACTTTAGTGGCTTTAATTATTTTTATACAATTCATTTCTGAAGCTCTTAATGATGCTGCTGTATCAGTTGAAAAAAAAGGATTTCCTGTACCTGCAGCAAAAATAACTATTCTATTTTTTTCAAGATGTCTTACTGCTTTTCTTTTAATATATGGCTCTGCAATTTGAGACATAGATATAGCTGATTGAACTCTTGTTGGTAAATCAATTTGTTCTAAACAACTCTGGAGTGATAAAGCATTCATAATTGTTGCCAACATACCCATATAATCTGATGTTGAACGATCTATACCTTCTGATGCGCCTTTAACACCCCTAAATATATTTCCTCCACCAATTATTAAGCAAATTTGATATTCTAACATAGCTACTTTTTTTATTTCACTAGAAATAAAATTAATTGTAGAAACATCAATTCCATAACCTGATCTACCCATTAAAGCTTCACCAGATAGTTTTATGAGTATTCTTTCCTTCATTGTTTAAAGAGAAATTAAAGCGTATGATTTTAAATCAAATTTATTTAAAGAATTAAAATCATTTATTGCTTCTTTAATGGTTTTATCTGGATCAATAACAAAATTTTGATTCAATAAAGTAACTTCGCTATAGTATTTTTTCATCTTACCTTTTAGAATTTTTTCCATAACATTAGAGGGTTTTCCAGAGTCCTGAATCATCTCTTGCTGAATTTTCTTTTCATTTTCAATTACAGTTGAAGATAATTGATCTATATCCATAGCCTCTGGTTTAGAAGCAGCAATATGCATACATATATTTTTAGAAAATGTAGTAATTTCTTCGTTTTTAGTATCACTATAAAAGAATACAGCAGAAACTATTTTGCCAATATTTTTTCTATATGGATTATGAATATAAAAATTTACATTTAATTCTTTATTACTAAAAATCTTTAAATCATTAATAATTAGATTTTCACCAATTTTAGCTATCATCTCTTTCAATAAATCAGAGACACTTTTATCATTATATTTAATATTTAAGAAATTTTCTAAATTTAAACTTTTATCATTTTGTTTTAGAGCTATTTTTCCAATAAGATCTAAAAAATCTAAAAAAGTATCACTTTTTGCAGAAAAATCAGTCTCTGAGTTGATTTTTAGAATTATTGAAATTTTATCATTACTAAAAAAACCAACAGCTCCTTCTTTAGCCTCTCTAGAAGATTTTTTTGAAGCTTTTGCTAGACCTTTTTTCCTAAGTGAGTCAATAGACTCTTCAATATTATTATTATTTTCCTTAAGAGTATTTTTGCAATCAAGAAAACCAGCTCCAGTTTTTTCTCGCAACTCTTTAATTAAATCTAAATCTGACATTATACTCCTGTATTAAATATATTAAATTACTTAGATGCCTCAGCTTCAGCTTCTATATTTTGTTTAGAAAACTGTTTTGCATCATTTATTGTCTCTAAAAAATATTTTTTATATAAATTTATAGATCTAATAGCATCATCATTTCCTGGGATTATATAATCTATTAGTTCAGGGTCTGCATTCGTATCTACAATTCCTACAATTGGTATATTGAGTTTTTTTGCCTCTAGTACTGCCAACTTATCTTTAATTACATCAAAGATAACAATTAAGTCAGGTTTGCCATTTAGATCTTTAATGCCGCCAAGGTTTAATTGAAGTTTATCCTTCTCTCTCGATCTTGTTAATAATTCTTTTTTAGACACACTATTAATAAAAGCAGGATCATTTAAAGTAGTTTCAAGATCATTTAGTCTGTTAATAGAATTTGAGATTGTTTTCCAGTTTGTCAAGGTTCCACCTAGCCATCTTTTATTAACAAAAAAATTATTACTTGTTTCAGCAAGTTCTTTTATAGTTTCTGCACATTGTTTTTTAGTACCTACAAATAAAATTTTTCCAGATTTAGAAATAGTTTCATGAATTTTTAAAAGAGAAGCATTTAGAGACTCGAGAGTAATTCTTAAATCAAAAATATGTATATTGTTTCTTACTCCAAAAATATAATTTTCCATTTTTGGATTCCATCTTCTTACGTTATGACCAAAATGCACTCCGGCCTCAAGAAGATCTTCAATTTTAACTTCAGGTAATTTCATAGTTTTCTCCGGTTTAACCTCCACAGAAACAAAAACACCGGTTTTTTCTGTGTGTTAGATTTTGAAAGACGTATTAATGACTAAAACTTAAATTTTCAAGAAATATCTATGTGATAATCAAGTTTTTTTGAACTTTTTAGCAAATCTAATTGCTTATATGATTTAATTGAATAGTTATTGTCAGTTTTTAAACTAATTAATTTGTTATCAATATTTAAAAAAATAGATACGTTGCATCTAGAAGACTTCTTATTTGAGAGTAACTGATCTTTAAATTCGAGTAAATTTTCAGACTGAATAAATATTTTTATATTTTTATTTACATCATTGAACTCATTTTCTAGTTTTTTAATTGATTTAATTATGTATCTTGGCTCTTTATTGTTCATTACTAAATCAATATCAAAAATTAACAAATTTCCCTCCTTTAACATATATCTAAATTTACTAAGGTTTTCACTAAATATGGATAATTCATATTGTGAATTAATTTCAGAAACTGTTACAAAAGCATATTTTCTACCATCCTTGTTTGATCTTTCTTTGACATCTAATATGGATCCACATAATCTAAGTTTTTTTATACTTGCATCAAAATCAATTTCTTTGAAATATTCTATGTTCTGTAATTCAAAAAATTTATATGGATAATGTTTAAGTGGATGATCGGTAAAATAAAAACCAACAACTTCAAGCTCGTTCTTTAATTTTTCTCCAGAACTCCATTCAGGGGTATTTTGTTCAAAAAGATTTTTATCACTAAAAGAAATTTCTTCTTCTTCAAAAAGAAGATTCTGGTCTGCCTTAATACCATTAGAGCCAAATAAATTTACAAATTGAGGAACGTTAGAAAAAAGCTTTGATCTATTTTTTTCAACTGAATCGAACGAACCTGATTGTATTAATTTTTCAAGTTGTCTTTTGTTGATTACATCGCTTTCAACTCTTTTTAAAAAATCAATAACAGATTTGTAATTTCCATTTTGTTTTCTAACATAAATCGCTGATGTAATAGATTTCTCACCAACGCCCTTGATAGCACTTAATCCAAATCTTATTGATTTGTTTTTATTTTTTTTTTCAATTGAGAATTTTTCATTAGAATAATTTATATCAGGTTTAAAAAAAGAAATACCTAATTTTTCTAATTCTTGCTTTAAAGATATGATTTTATCTGTTCTATCTATTGAAAAATTTAGAGTAGCTGTCATAAATTCATGAGGAAAATTTGCTTTTAAGTATGCTGTCTGGTAAGAAATTAAAGCATAACCTGCCGCGTGACTTTTATTAAATCCATAACCAGCAAATTTATCAACTAAATCAAAAATTTTTGAAGCCTCGTTTTGGCTTATATCATTTTTTAAGGCCCCTTCTATGAATCTAATTTTTTGATCGTCCATTTCTTTTTGAATTTTTTTCCCCATTGCTCTTCTTAATAAGTCAGCTTCGCCTAAGCTGTAATTTGATAAAACTTGAGCAATTTGCATTACCTGCTCTTGGTACACAATAATTCCATAAGTCTCTTTTAATACTTCTTTCAGCATCGGATGAATATAATCTATCTCTTCTCTACCGTGTTTTCTATTACAAAATGAAGGGATATTATCCATTGGGCCAGGTCGAAAAAGTGCGACAACTGCTATAATTTCTTCAAATTTATCTGGCTGTAGTTGTTTTAAAACACTACTCATACCATTACTTTCTAACTGGAAGACACCAACTGCATTACCTTTGCTAAGTTGCTGAAAAGTTTTAATATCGTCTAATGGAATATCATTTAATACAAATTCAGGATTTTCTTTATGTATAAGATTTACACATTCATTTATTATCGAAAGAGTAGTTAGTCCTAAAAAATCAAATTTTACTAAACCTGCTTTTTCAACATACTTCATAGAGAACTGCGTTGCATTAGTTTCCGTATTTGGATCTTTATACAAAGGAACTACATTAGATAGGCTTGTATCACCAATTACTACTCCTGCAGCGTGTGTGGATGCATGGCGATGAACACCTTCTAATTTCAAACTGATATCAACTACATTTGATAAAGTCTCATCAGTATCAATTATATCTCGTAATGATTTTTCTGATTTTATCGATTCAGCTAATGTTAGAGGATTTGAAGGATTAAATGGTATTAATTTTGCAAATGAATCAACTTCACCATAAGGAACTTCTAATACTCTTCCTATATCTCTTACAGCAGCCCTTGAGGCCATTGTTCCAAATGTAATTATATGTGCTACAGATTCACTTCCATATTTTTTATTAACATACTCAATAACTTCATCCCTTCTCACCTGACAGAAATCTATATCAAAATCTGGCATCGAAATTCTTTCAGGATTCAAAAATCTTTCAAAAAGTAGGCTGTATTTAATTGGATTTAAATCAGTAATACCTAATGACCAAGCAGTAACACTTCCTGCTCCAGACCCTCTACCTGGACCAACTGGAATGTTATTTTTTTTTGCCCAATTCACGAAATCAGAAACTATTAAAAAATAACCTGCAAATCCCATTTTATTTATAATATCAATTTCATATCTTAACCTATCTTGATATGTTTTTTTATCTGAGATCTTGTTTTCTTTAATTTTAGTAGCCAAACCAACATTAGACATTTTAATTAATAATTCATTTTCAGAAAGATTAAGATCATTTTTAAAGCGAGGAAGTTTAGGCGGAACTTCTTTTGGATAGTAATTACAAGATATTGCAACATTATAATTATTTTCAATAACTTCAGGAATATCATGAAATATTTCTTTCATTTCTTGGCTATTCTTAAATCCCATCTGATTGTTTGAAGTTTTTCTACTTCCGCTATTAATAGTAGTTTTTTGAGCAACACATAATAAAGCATCATGTGCTGAAAATTCTCCCTCATCACCAAATTTAATATTATTTGTCCCTATTATTGGAATTAGATATTGATTTGATTTATTAATTAAAAAATCTTCAAAATTATCTATCTCAGAATCATTAATTCTTTGTAACTCAAATAGAAAATTAATATCAAATATTTTTTTTAATTTTTTTATAAAACTATCAGAGTCTTTGTTTTGTTTTTCTAAAAACATTAAAGGATTTAGATCACCACCAATATAACAAAAAAGTCCCTCTGCATGACCTTCAAGATCATTAATAGAAATTCCTACTTCAGAATTTTTGCTTAAATAAGACAATGAACTTAGGTAAATTAAATTTTTATATCCAATTTCATTTTTTACTAAAAAAGATAGCTGAGAAATTTTTTCCTTACCCTTAATGTCTAATAAACTGATTGATGTACCTATTATTGGCTGGATATTATTATTCTCGCATTCTTGAGCAAACTCAAATACACCGAACATATTATTATTATCAGTAATAGCTAAAGCTGGCATATTATTTTTTTTTGCTAAACTTACTAATTTTTTAATTTTAAGTGTACTCTCAGAAAGAGAATAAGATGACAAAGATCTTAGATGTATAAAAGGTTTTTTCATTTTATTCTTAAGTTTTTGCTTTTTAATTCATATTGAGCATTTGCCATTTTAGCATATTTGCTATTATGAGTCGCAAAGATTAGAGCGGTATTATGCTTCTCAATAAATTTTAAAAAAAAAATAATAATTTCATCAGCTGTTTTCTCATCTAAATTCCCTGTCATTTCGTCTGCAAGAATTAAATTAGGTCTATTTATAAGGGATCTAGCTATAGCGACACGTTGCTGTTCTCCACCAGATAATTTATTCGGTTTAATATTTTTTTTTTCAAACATTTCAAAACAGTCTAATAAAATACTAGCTTCCTTAGAAATTAGTGATTCTTTATTATTATTTATTAAACCTGGTAAAATAATATTTTCTAATACACTTAATTCAGGAATTAAATGGAAAAACTGATGGATAAAACCAATTTTTTGATTTCTGATATTGCTTAGAATATTTTCATTAATATTCTGAATCTTATTACCAGCAAAAATATAATCCCCTAAAAAATCAGAGTCAAGAAATCCTAAAATATTTAATAAAGTGGATTTACCACATCCAGAAGGTCCTACTATAGAGGTAATACTATTCTTAGCAATATTTAAGTTTAAGTTATCAAATATTATTAATTCTTTATTATTTGATAGATTAAATTTTTTTTTTAAATTCTTAGTTTGTATTAAATTATTCATTTTTTAAAGTATCAATTGGATCTATATTAGAGGCTCTAATTGCTGGAAATATTGTTGATAGTATAGTTATTGTTATAGAAATTAAAAACACAAATAACACCTCTTGGTACTTAATATCAGAAGGTAATGTTGATAAAAAATAAACCTCCTCAGAAAAAAGCTGAGTGTCTAATAAATTCTCAAGTATAGCTTGGATATAGTTAAGGTTTTCAGTAATCATTATTCCTATGATTGTGCCTGAAATAGATCCAATCAAACCAATTACAAAACCAATGACACAAAATATCTTTAAAATACTGAAATTATTAAAACCTAATGTCTTTAAAATTCCTATATCTTTATTTTTTTCTTTAACAAAAATAATTAAACCTGAAATAATATTCATTGATGCAACAATTATAATTAATGTTAAAATTAAAAACATTACATTTTTCTCAACTTTTAGAGCATTCATTAGAGAAGAATTTCTATCTATCCAGGATAAAGAATACAAATCTAAACTATTATTTGTAATATATTGGTCAATTGAATCCTTAAAGATTCCAACAAGTAATGGATTTTCTATATAAAATTCAACTCTATTAAAAATATTATTTTCTATTAATAATAATTTTCTTGCAAGATCTATTGATATGAAAACAAGATTAGAGTCATACTCATACATTCCAAAATCAAATATTCCATCAATTATCAAAGTTTTAAATCTTGGAATATTTCCTAATAACGATTTGTCAGTTTTAGGTACTGCAATTTTTAATTTATCACCTATTTTTAAGTTTAACTTATTAGCTAAAGCATCACCTATAATAATTTTATTAAATCTAATTGATGATATTTTTTTTGTAATTATCTTATCATAAAGATAATGATCAAAATTAATCTCCTTATATCCTCTAATTATCACACCGTTAGAGGTATTATCTTTTATTATTAAACCTTGTGTTTCAACTGAAGAAAAAACTTTTTTATATTTTTTTATATTTAGTTTATTTTTCATTTCTTCGATCTGCTCTTCTTTAATTTCATCATTAAAAGAGTATATATTTAAGTGAGAGTTAACACCTATCAACCTTTCAGTTAAGTTTGACCTAAAGCCATTCATAACAGACATCACAATAATAATAGCAGCTACACCTAAAGCAATTCCAATTATTGAAAACCAAGAAAAAACAGAAACATAACCTTCAGTTTTTTTTGAAAATAAAAAACGTTTTATTATTAAAATCTCTGCCTTAGAAAACATTAAGAATTTATTTTTTCTAAAATAACTTTCTTTACTTCTTCAATTTTAATTTTTTTACTTTTATTTAACATTCTGTCTTTAAACTCTACTACACCTGCGCTTAAATCTCTTTTGCCTATTATGATTTGTATAGGAGTGCCTATGAGGTCATTGTCAGATAGTTTTTTTCCAATACTGCAAATTCTCTCATCATATAAAGTATCTATGTTATTGCTCATAAAGTAAGAGTAGTATTCTAATGACTTTGTGTTGCAATTTTGATCATCTGGCATTAAATTCACTATACTTAATGTAAACGGAGAAACAGATTTTGGCCATTTAATTCCTTTTTCATCATGATTAGCCTCAATTAAAGCGCCCACTAATCTTGAAACACCTATTCCATAAGACCCCATATGTACTGGTATCTTTTTACCATTTTGATCTTGAACATAAGCATTTAATTTCTCTGAATATTTAGTACCAAAATAAAATATATGACCAACCTCAATCCCTTTAGAAATTTTGAGATCTTCTTTTTTTACAGGGCAATTATTTTCATCATGTTGATCATCTACTGCAGCATAATATGACTGGAGATTATCTGGATCTAGTTTTTCAGGATTCAACCTCTCTAATTCTTTATCATAATAGAGGGTGCTCTCACCAGTATTAGCTAAAATTTGAAACTCATGACTTAAATTCCCACCTATTGGACCAGTTTCTGCTCTTAAAGAGATTGGTGTTAATCCCATTCTTAAAAATGTTTTAATGTAAGCTTTAAACATTTTATTATAAGAGTTTTTTGCCTCCTCCTCACTGATATCAAAAGAGTAATTATCTTTCATTAAAAATTCTCTACCTCTCATGACACCAAAACGGGGTCTAACCTCATCTCTAAATTTCCATTGAATATGATATAAGTTTTTAGGTAATTCTTTATAGGAAGTTACATATGACTGAAAAATATCAGTTATCAATTCTTCATTAGTAGGCCCAAATAACATTTCTCGCCCACTTCTATCTTTTATTCTCAACATTTCTTTACCGTAATCATCGTATCTTCCTGATTTTATCCATAAATCAGCCGATTGAATAGTTGGCATCAACATTTCATTAGCACCAGCATTATCTTGCTCTTCTCTAACTATTTGCTCAATCTTTCTGAGTGCTTTTAAACCTAATGGAAGCCACGAATAGATGCCAGCACTTGATTGTTTTATCATTCCTGCTTTAATCATCAATTTATGTGAAATAATTTCTGCATCACTTGGAGCATCTTTTACTGTAGGTATAAAAAATTCTGAGTACTTCATTGTTTAAAAATATAAGCTAAATCTAACCCAAAGTAAATTAAAGTAATTAAAATTATAAAAGATAAAACTGAAGTAATTATCACTTTAATTAGTAAATAACTTTTTGTTGGCGAGCTATTTGCATTTCCTATTTGCCATACATTAGAAGTTTCATTTCTAAGGGGTAAAAAGATAAAAAATAAAACCCACCAAATAAGAACAAACATTAAAAAATAAGAAAATATTTGCATTATTTTCTAATTAAATGAACTTGTATCTCAGGTTTTTTTCTTAAAAAATTTTTAAAAACATATTTTAGATTTTTTATAATCATATTTCTAACATTTTGATCTGAAGATTTTTGATCATTGTTTAATTTTACATAATTATTCATAAA
>ENA-OREN01005233-OREN01005233.1-marine-metagenome-genome-assembly--contig:-NODE-5233-length-10859-cov-3.172602_pt1 | contig 10859 bp, 10 predicted proteins | sample MGYA00248624_ERZ508555 | MGnify/ENA primary metagenome ERZ508555 (study PRJEB26222, sample SAMN06267773) | marine metagenome | isolation source: Saanich Inlet, British Columbia, Canada | place...
TGAACTTTATGAATAATACCCATTATCATTCTTCCAATCTATTAATTAAAATATGTTTTTTGCAATTTTATCGTGTTTAATTAATACTTCTAATAAATCTTTCAATTTATTTAAAGGCCACATATTAGGGCCATCACTTGGTGCGTTATCTGGATCTTCATGAGTTTCCATAAAAATAGCTGCTACACCTATAGCCGCCGCTGCTGTAGCTAGAGTCGGTACATACTCTCTTTGGCCACTTGACTTATCACCTAAACCACCAGGTTGCTGCACTGAATGCGTTGCGTCAAATACCACAGGGTGACCAAATGATTTTAAAATTGGAATAGCTCTGAAATCAGACACTAAAGTGTTATAACCAAAAGTAACTCCTCTTTCACATATCATAACTCCTCCTGTTCCATTCGCAGATATCTTATCAGCCACATTTTTCATATCCCAAGGAGCTAAAAATTGACCTTTTTTAACCATTATTGGTAAATTTGTTTTTGCAGCTGCTATAAGTAAATCAGTTTGTCTGCATAAAAAAGCTGGTATTTGTATTACATCTATCACATCAGCAATAATAGGTATTTGCTCTTTTTCGTGTATATCAGTAATTACTGGACAACCAATTTTTTCTTTAACTGCAGAAAATATTTCCAAAGACTCCATTAAACCTGGACCTCTTGAGGAGTTAATAGAGGTTCTATTAGCTTTATCAAATGATGACTTATAAATAAATTCTAAGTCCAAATCTCTACAAATATTTGCTAATTTATCTGCTGTTTTAAGAGCATGCTCCTTACTCTCAATAACACAAGGACCAGCAATTAAAGTAAATGCTTTATTATTATCAATAACTAAATTTTTAATATTAATATTTGTATTAATCATTTTTTTTCTTCATGTTTTTTGCTGCAGATATAAAAGATATGAATATTGGATGAGGCTTAAACGGCCTAGATTTTAATTCTGGATGAAATTGAACTCCAATAAACCAAGGATGGTTTTTTAACTCTATTATTTCAGGAAGCGCCCCATCAGGAGACTTTCCAGAAAATAGCAAACCTTTTGAACTTAATTTGCTTTCATATTTTGAATTTACCTCATAACGATGTCTATGTCTTTCCTTAATATTTAAACTATTATATATTTTATAAGCTTTTGTATTATCAATGATTTTACATGGGTATGATCCTAATCTCATAGTTCCTCCAACATCAGATTTTCTTGATCTAACTACTTTTTTGCCTTCACGCTCCCATTCTGTTAACAAACCTATTACATTGTTATCTGTATTACTAAATTCTGATGAATTAGCATCTTTCAATTTTAAAACATTTCTAGCAAACTCTATAACTGATAATTGAAGACCAAGACAAATACCTAAGAAAGGTATTTTATTTATACGTGCATATTTTATTGCATTAATTTTTCCTTCAATTCCTCTTTCTCCAAAACCACCAGGAATAATTATACCTTTAATATTCTTTAATTCCTTATTTATAGAAGACTTCTCTAATTTTTCAGAATTAATCCATTCTATATTAACTCCAATATTATTAGCACCAGCTCCATGAACTAAAGCCTCATTCAACGATTTATAGGCATCAGGAAGGTCTGTATACTTACCAACAATTCCAATAGTTATGCTTCTCTTAACTTTATTGGCTGCTGTTACAATATTTCTCCATTTTAAAAGGTTAATGTTTTTAGGTCTTATAGAAAAATGTTTTAAAACCTGAATATCTAATTTTTCTTCATGATAAACTATTGGCACACTATATATATTACTTACGTCTAATGCTTGAATTACATCCTCAGAAGAAACATTACAAAATAATGCAATTTTATCTCTTTCATTTTTCTCTATAGCCCTATCACATCTACACAGAAGAATATTTGGTTGAATTCCAATTTCTCTTAATTCTTTAACAGAATGCTGGGTAGGTTTCGTTTTTTGCTCATTAGATGCAGAGATATAAGGAACCAAAGTTAAATGAATATAAATTGCTTTCTTTTTTCCTACTTCATTTCCAAATTGCCTGATTGCCTCTAAAAAAGGTAAGCTTTCTATATCTCCTACTGTTCCTCCAATTTCAACTATAACAAAATCTGATTCTCCCACATCTTTAGTAATAAAAGATTTTATTTCATCTGTTACATGAGGTATCACTTGAACAGTACTGCCTAAATATTTACCTTCGCGTTCCTTATTAATTACATTCTGGTAAATTCTTCCAGTAGTAATATTATCACTTTGTCTTGCAGGGACTCCAGTAAAGCGCTCATAGTGACCTAAATCAAGATCAGTTTCTGCCCCATCATCAGTAACAAATACTTCTCCATGTTGATATGGGCTCATAGTTCCTGGGTCTACATTTATATAAGGATCTAGTTTTCTAATACGAACAGAATATCCTCTTGCTTGTAATAATGCGCCTAAAGCTGCAGCAGAAATTCCTTTACCTAAAGAGGAAACAACACCACCAGTAATAAATATATACCTTAAATTATGCATTATACACCTTAATTAAATATAATTTTAGAATATAATCCATAAATTATTCTGCATTTGGAGGAACAATGACATCTTCATCTTTTTGAATTTTAATCAAAGGAGCTTCTATTTCTGATTCTTCTATGCCTTCTAATACACCATTTTCATTATCATTCGATCTACTTTCTATTATTGCTAATACTAAGCTTGACATCATAAAAAGTGCTGCAAAAACAGCAGTCAGTCTAGTTAAAAAATTTGCAGAGCCTTGATTACCCATAATCCCGCTCAAAGACATTCCTCCTCCTAAACCACCTAATGCACCACCATCGCTTCTTTGCAAAAGAATAAATATAATTAAACCAAAAGCTAGTAACACATGAATTGCCAATATTATATCTTCCATATTAAATCCTATCCTAAAATAATTATTAAATTAATTTACCATTAAACAAATTTCTGAAAACTCATCTGCTTTTAAAGAAACACCACCTATTAATAGGCCTCCAATATTGCTACATAAAAAAATTTCTTCTGCATTACTTTTGTTAACAGACCCCCCATATAAAATATTTATACTACTATCCATCTCATTATTTACTAGCCAATCTTTTATCATATTAAGCATTTCATTAATAGATGAATTATTTGGGACTCTTCCAGTCCCTATAGCCCAAATAGGCTCGTATGCAATCATAATATTATTCTTATTAATATTTTTTGGGATAGATTCATCTAATTGTTTTTTTATAACATCTATAGCTCTTCCATCATCTCTATCTTCAACACTTTCTCCAACACAAATTATTGGAATTAAACTAGTTTCCAAAGCATTATTTGCTTTAGATAAAACATCATTATTAGACTCGAATTTACCTGTTCTTCTTTCAGAATGCCCTATTATAACATATTTACAGCCTGTATCAAACAACATATTAGCAGAAATATCACCTGTATAAGCTCCAGATTTGTGGATACTGCAATCTTGGGCACCTAATTTTAAATTAGACCCCTCTATAGTTCTTTTTACACTATCTAAACAAATGTATGGAGGAAATACTGCGACGTCGCAATTTAACTCTTTATTTAGTAAACGTTTAATTATACCAGAAGACAATGTTTTTGCTTCAGATATATTACAATTTAATTTCCAATTTCCAGCTATAAACAAAATTAAACTCCATTATAATCTTAAATATTAATTGTTTTAACTTTTAAATAAATATACAACAAAAGATTAAATATATTATTATATATGCTATTTATAAAGAAAATAACAATAATAATATTTTTATAGTAAAATTTAACGATGGAAAATATAATGCTAGATACTTTAAAAAATAAAATTAATTCAATTTTTTCAAAAATTTTTCTGCTAATACTTGCAGCAAGTTTTGCTTTATGGGGTGTAGGTGATATTTTTTCTTCAAGAAATAACCCAGGAATAGCTGCTGTAGGAGAATTAGATGTAACAGCTAATGAATTTATAGAAACATATCAAAGAATTCTTACAGAATTAAATAAAAATACAGATGGCCAAATAACAGAAGAAGTTGCTCAATCCTTAGGCTTGCCCAGACAAACACTTTCACAATTAATAAATGAAAAAATTATTGATATTGAGGTTGAAAAGGCAAATATTACTGTGCCAGATGAACATTTAAAAAAATTAATATATTCTTCAACTTTATTTAAAGATCAATTTGGTGCATTTAGTAAGCAACAATTTCAGTATGTATTAAGACAATTAGGTATGGATGAAAAAAAATATTTTAATGAAATTAAAAAATCTATATTAAGAGATCAAATAAGGTCCACTTTTGCTTATGCTAACGACATATCTCCAGTAATTAAAGAAACTTATTACAATATAAGAAATGAAAGCAGATCCATCAAAGTAATTAATATAGTAGCTTCAAATTATAAAATAAATGAGATTCCTAAAGATACAGAGATACAAAATAAACTTAATAAAGATCAAGAAATGTATATGAATCAGGAGTTAAGAAGCTTTTCTTTTATTTCATTAAAACCGGCTGACTTAATAGATACAATAAACATTAGTGAAGAAGATTTAAAAGCTGAATATAATAACTACCCAGAAAAATATAACATTTCTGAAAAAAGAAATGTTCTTCTAGTAAATTTTCAAAATAAAGAAGAAGCAATTAAAATAATAGAGGCAATAAATCAATTACCTCAAGAAACTAGCATTTCAGAAAAACTTTTAAATGTCTTAGAAAAAAGCCCAACACAAGATCATGAAGAAGCTAAACTTGGCGTTATTGAATATAAAGATTTACCTAATGAAGTTTCTCAGAATGTTTTCAATGCCAGAGAAAATATACTTATAGGGCCAGAAAAGACACCTTTTGGCTGGAGAATATTTCTTGTAAGCCAAATTATACCAGAAATTGTAAAAAAATATTCAGATGTCAAATTAGAAATTGAAAAAGAGTTAAAAGTTAATGTTGCTTTAGAAAAAATGTACGACTTAGGCAATGCATTTTATGATGAAATAGCTGCAGGCAATGGAATTGAAGATGCTGCTACAGCTATCAATGCAAAAGTATTAAAATTTAAAAATATTGGCGCTAATGGAATAGATGCAAAAGGTAATGTTCTTAATGAATTACCTCCCTACCCTAACTTAATGCAAACAGTATTTTCTGCAAATATTAATGATCCTTCTGAGTTAATTAATACTATTGGTAATACTATTTATGCAATACAAGTTGAAGATATAGTTCCTCAAAGTATTATGACTTTTGAAGAAGCAAAAGAACAAATTATAAAAGATATTCAAACAGAAAAAAGCCTTAATGTAGCTTTAAATATAGCTAATGAGATTATAAAAAAGCAAAATAACAAACAAGATTTTGAATCACTAGCCAAAGAATATAATTTAGTATTATTAAATGCTGATAATGTACAAAAAGATGGATCAGGAGCAGAAGGAATTCTTAATGATGAAGCCTTAAATCAGGTTTTTATTATAAAAAATGGTAAAACTACAAATCCAATAAAATATAATGATAATACTTATATTGTTGCAAAAGTTGAAGATGTCATTCCAGTTATTGAAATAAACAAAGAAAAATTATTAGAATTAAATTTAACTATTTCCAACGAAATAGCTAATGATATTCAAGAGCTATTTATTAAAAATCTTACTAGTAAACAAAAAATTAAGATTAATGAGGCATTATTAGATAGTTTGTTTCAAAATAATAGCTAGAAAAAGTATGATATATCAACCAAATTTAAAGACCTTTAATCAAGTTATAAATAAAAACAAATCTCATGTAATATGGACTACACTTGTTGCAGATTTAGATACGCCTGTTTCTACCATGATAAGAATAGGACAAAATAGCCCATATTCATTTCTTCTAGAATCTGTTGAAGGTGGAGATACAAAAGGAAGATATTCAATATTAGGCTTAAACCCAGACTTAATATGGAGATCATTTGGAAATAAAGCAGAAATTAATTATGATCCTGAAAAATCATTAGATAAATTTATTCCTGACGTTAAAGAGACATTTGATTCATTAAGAAAATTAATGGAAATATCAAAAATAAAAATACCAAAAAACTTACCTCCAATGGCATCCGGATTGGTGGGCTATTTAGGTTTTGATAATATTAAATTAATAGAAAAAATTCCTTCAAACAATCCTAGTAAATTAAATTTGCCAGATGGGATATTTATAAGACCTAAAATTATGATAATTTTTGATTCTGTAGAAGACACAATGACTATTATTACACCTGTATATATACAAAATTCTAACAAACTTAGTATTGAAGAAATTTATAATAAATCATGTAATAACATTGAAAAAATTATTAATTTATTAAAAAAACCTATTGAAAATAAACATTTTAATAAAGAAATAATTAAAGTAGACAATAATATTACTTCTAATTTTACAAAAGCTAACTATTTAAAAATAATTAAAAAGGCAAAAGATTATATTTTAGCTGGAGATATATTTCAAGTTGTCCCTTCTCAAAGATTTGAAATGCCTTTTGACCTCCCTCCATTTAACCTATACAGGTCCCTTAGGAGGTTAAATCCATCTCCATTTCTTTACTATTTAAATTTTAATGATTTTGCAGTAATTGGTTCAAGTCCAGAAATATTAGTTCGAGTTAGGGATAATAAAGTAACAATAAGACCAATTGCAGGAACAAGGCCTAGAGGAAAAAATACAGAGGAAGATAATGCTTTAGCAAAAGAACTTCTTAATGATGAAAAAGAAATTGCAGAACATAGGATGCTACTAGATCTTGCCCGAAATGATGTTGCAAAAGTATCAATTCCTGGCAGTTTAAACGTTACAGAAAAAATGATTATTGAGCGCTATAGTCATGTAATGCATATAGTATCAAATGTAGAAGGTGAGAAGCTTAATAATGTAGACTATTTAGAAGCTTTACTTTCAGGTTTTCCAGCTGGGACAGTTAGTGGAGCTCCAAAAATAAGAGCTATGGAAATTATAGATGAGCTTGAAAAAGATAAAAGAGAAGTTTATGGCGGATGTGTTGGATACTTTTCATCTGACGGCGCAATGGATACTTGTATAACTTTAAGAACAGCAATTATAAAGAATAATAGAATGTATGTTCAAGCAGGAGGAGGAATTGTAGCTGACTCTATTCCAGAAAATGAATATCAAGAAACTGTTAATAAAGCAAAAGCATTATTTAAAGCGGCTAATGAAGCATTAAGATTTGCTAATGATTAAACTAATGAAAAGTAACTAACATGTATATACTTATTGATAACTATGACAGTTTTACTCATATAATAAGACATTATGTAGATAAAAATAACAACACTGTAGAAGTTTTTAGAAATGATAAAATTACAGCTTTAGATGTTATAAATAAAAAACCAAAAGGTATAATTATTTCACCAGGACCTAAAACTCCAAATGAAGCGGGAATAAGTATAGAGTTAATAAAATTAGTATCAAAAAAAATCCCTGTATTAGGGATTTGTTTGGGTCATCAGTGTATAGCACAGGCATATGGAGGAAAAATAATTAGAGCTAAAACTGTTATGCACGGAAAATTAAGCAATATTACTCATGACAATAGTTCTATATTTAAAGATATTGCTCAAAATTTTTTAGCCACTAGATATCATTCTTTAATAATTGAAGAAGCAACTTTACCTAAAAATTTAATAATTAATGCAAGATCAAATGATAAATATATAATGAGTGTTTCAGACGCAAAGGCAAAAGCATACGGACTACAATTTCACCCAGAAAGTCATGACACTGAGCTAGGTTATAAATTAATTAATAATTTCTTAAATATATGTGAAAACCATGAATCCAATTAAGTCTATAATGCCAAAACTAATGGAAGACATAGATTTGACTATAGTTGAATCTGAAAATGTTTTTAATTACCTTGTTAGTGGTAAAGCATCAGAAGTAGAAATGGCTGCTTTTTTAGCTACTTTATCTGTAAAAGGTTCCTGTTCAAAAGAATTAATAGGAGCTGTAAATGCATTAAAGCCTTTTGTTAAAAACCCATTAGAATTAGACGTAAGTACCATTGATATAGTTGGAACTGGTGGAGATGGGTTAAAAACATATAACATATCTACAGCAGTTGCATTTATTGTTGCTTCTAATGGCTTATACGTTGCTAAACATGGCAATACAGCTGTTTCTTCAAAATCAGGTGCCTCAGACGTACTTAAGGAACTTGGTATAAATATTAATATAAATAAAGAAATAATAAATAAGTGTCTAAAAGAAACTAATATGTGTTTCTTATTCGCTCCTAATTACAATAATGCTTTTAGGTATGTTGCTAAAGTAAGAAAAGAGCTAAGTTTTAGGACAATATTTAATTTACTAGGACCATTATTAAATCCTGTACGTGCTAAAAGGCAATTATTAGGCGTTTTTTCTCATCAATATTTAAAAGTACTAGCAGAAACTTTACACGCTCAGAATTCAATAAAATCTTGGGTGGTAAATGGTTCTGATGGAATGGATGAAATAACTTTAACAGGAATTACAAAAGTTGTGGAATTAGCTAATAATCAAATAAAAGAGTTTGAAATTAACCCTGAAAAATATAACTTTAAATTATGCAGTCCAGAATCTTTGCAAGGAGGCGAGCCAAAATATAATGCAAAAAAAATGATCCGTTTGTTTGAAGGAGAAAAAAGCTCTTATAGAGATATAGTAGTTTTAAATGCAGCTGCAGCCTTTTGTGTAGCAGATAGCGTTAATAATTATGAAGAAGGAATAGAATTAGCAAAAAGCATAATAGATAAAGGTAAAGCGCTAAAAACTCTCAATAAATTAATTAAAGTAAGTAATGAATGATATGTCAATATTAAAAGAAATATGTGATAATAAAACCTTAGAAGTTAATAAACTTAAGAAAGAAATTTCTCAATTAGACTTATTAAAAATAATAGAACTACAAGAAACACCAAGAAGCTTTAAAAAAGCTTTAAATGCTAAGATTGCTGAGAAGCAGTATGCTTTAATTGCAGAAATCAAAAAAGCGAGTCCGTCCAAAGGACTAATAAAAAAAGATTTTAATCCTGTGAAAATAGCTCAGGCATATGCTAAAGGCGGAGCAGCATGCTTAAGTATACTTACAGAAGAAAAATGGTTTAAAGGAAGCATTAAATATTTAATAGAAGTAAAAAAACAAACTAAACTTCCTATTTTAAGAAAAGATTTTATATTAGATCCTTGGCAGGTCTATGAAAGCAGAAGCATAGGGGCAGATTGTATATTAATTATATTATCCGCAGTTAATGATATTCTAGCATCTGAGCTAATTCAGCTTTCAAAGAGCTTAGGTATGGATGTACTTGTAGAGACCCATAATGAGAATGAAATTAAAAGAGCAATAAATTTAAAACCTGACCTAATTGGTATTAATAATAGAAATTTAAAAACCCTAGATATAGACCTAAATAATACCATTAAGCTTTCCAAATTAATCCCTGAAACATATGATATAATATGTGAAAGTGGATTAAATACTAATAATGATTTAAAAGTTATGGATAAAATCGGAATTATGCGTTTTTTAGTAGGAGAATCATTAATGAAAAGTAGTAATATTGAATTAGCTACTAAAACACTAATAAAAAGGTAATGGAGTTATATGAAAAAAGAAAATAAATTTACTCATTTTGATAATGATGGCAAAGCTATAATGGTTGATATATCAGATAAGTCAGTTACAGACAGGTTAGCATCTGCAATATCTTGTATAACTATGCATGAAAATACTTTAAATATGATAAAAAATGGTAATGCAAAAAAAGGTGATGTTTTAGGTATAGCAAGAATAGCTGGCATAATGGCCGCTAAGAAAACATCAGAATTAATTCCTTTATGTCACCCAATATCGTTATCATCTGTATCAATAAATTTTGAAATAGATGAAAATACGAATTCAATTAATATAATTTGTGACTGCAAATTAAATGGAAAAACAGGTTTAGAGATGGAAGCTCTAACGGCAGTTTCTATTGCAGCATTAACTATATATGATATGTGTAAAGCTGTAGATAGAGAAATGACAATTACTAAAACACAACTAACATATAAGTCTGGTGGAAAGTCTGGGATCTACAAACGATATGCTTAATGTACAAAAAGCTATAAATATCATAGTTTCTAAGGCCACCTCTTTACAAGAAGAAACAATTTTACTAAAGAATAGTTTAGGTAGAATTTGTTCTAATGATATATATGCCAATATTAATAGTCCTCCTGAAAATGTCTCTTCAATGGATGGCTATGCTTTAAAATATTCTAATTTAAAAAATATAAACAAAATACCCATTAAAATAGTTGGAGAATCTGCTGCTGGCAATCCTTATACAAAAAAATTAAATAATTATGAATGTGTAGAAATATATACAGGAGCAGAAGTTCCAAAAGGAGCAAATTTAATTTTATTACAAGAAAGAGTAATAATTAGTAGCAATCATATAGTTAGCACAAGTCAAAATTATAAAAAAGATCAATATGTTAGAAAAAAAAGTTCAAATTTTAAAATAAATTCTTTAATTATAAAAAAAAATAGCCTTATTACTAGCAGAACACTTGGATTAGCTATATCTTCTAATCATACTAAGATTCATGTTTACAAAAAACCTAATATAGCAATACTTGCAACCGGTAATGAACTTAAAAATCCTAATAAGCATTTAAGTAATGCAATCATATCTTCTAATACGCCTTTACTCATATCTTTAATTAAATCATTTGGAGGCAATGCTCACGATTTAGGAATTGCAAAAGATACATTAAATTCACTTATGAAAAAACTTCAAAATATAAATAAATTTGATATTTTAATTACAACTGGT
>ENA-OREN01005234-OREN01005234.1-marine-metagenome-genome-assembly--contig:-NODE-5234-length-10856-cov-5.568235_pt1 | contig 10856 bp, 15 predicted proteins | sample MGYA00248624_ERZ508555 | MGnify/ENA primary metagenome ERZ508555 (study PRJEB26222, sample SAMN06267773) | marine metagenome | isolation source: Saanich Inlet, British Columbia, Canada | place...
TCCCCCAAACATCAAACGCACGTTCATTATTAATATCGGCGGCTGGAAATTCTACAACGTGGGTGTCATCTTCAGCGCAATGTCTTAATACGACTCCGATTTTACCGCCCATTGATTTATATTTTTCCAGACCATTTTCAGCAACTATAACTGATTCCCCTTTTTCAAATTTTTCTCTATATGGGGCCGGGGCATTTTCATCCGGCGCGCCTAACTTTTCCATTGAAATAATTTCAATTTTATTTGTTGGAACGCAATTTTCTAAAAATGCTTGCATGTTAATAGTGTTTGAAATATCAGTTTTGATTAAAATTCTATAAGCGTGGTTATTCATTTTAAATTTTCCAATTAAATTATTAAGGAAGGAGGGCGCGAAGTTTCCCGACTCCGCACCCCGTTGAGGTTAGCTGGTGAGAAGCTTTTTATTCAAAGTTTCCCCCATTTCTGAAAGCATATCAGTTTCAGAAGGTGGGAGCGCACTTGATACTTCAAAAATATATCCGACCGCACTTGTTTCATCGGATTTGACCGCGACATTGACGGCGAAATCAACATAGGAACCTTTATCAAGACTTGCCAATTTTGTCATTACCAAATTTGGGAAATCGCAAGGGATAAAGCAATTAACCCCGCGAACTTTGGTGTTTTTGTAGCGGGCCTCAAATTCACCGATGAGTTTATAAGAAATTTTTTCCTGCCTATCAACCACTTCCTTGTAGGATACGGCTCTACCGAAAATGGCATATAAAGGAACTGTTTTTCCTTTCCCATCTTCAGCAACTTTTCTACATGCGGCTTTATCAAGTCCGGTAATACTTTTACGGTCTAACACTTTCACAATTTTCATTTTCCATACCTCAATTTAAATCTAAAATACGCCTTCAATTTATTTTGAAAACGCTTTAACCAATGATCGCCCGAAAACGTACAAAGCTGAAACACCCATTTGGATAGGTTCAAGCGGTACGCCGAAACCAAGGGCGGCGAGATTCCCCATCGTGACCCAAAACTCCGAAGTTTGCCAACCCGGTTTATTTGCTCGATTATTCATAATCTCAAACTGGCGCATTGCGCTCATTTCTTGCGCGGCATGTTTGATATTTTTATCGCTTTGACCTGTGATTCCACTCATTTTATGTGCTCCTTATTTTACGGGTTAAAATATACGGTTTTTTCGATAGTGAATAAACCGGCACTTCAAACTTAAAATCGACAGAAGCATTTTTATCTAGGGAAAGCTTCTTTATATCGACTTCATTTAATTTTGTACCTTTGGAGGCAATTTTATATTTACCGTTTCCGTACTCGAAACAATACAACTTTTTTCCTGCAATGTGACCTTCTTTGAAAATTCCTTCAACATCCCATTGCCCGAGATCGTTTCCCACGTTTGAGAAACTACAATTCCCGCTAAAAAAGATTGAATCAGTATCACAATATAAAATATTTCCTGAATCTTTGATGACTTCAAGCAGACCCCGTAAAAGGTAGGCTCTTGCAAATCCTGTGATTGAGGCTCCGACTGCAACATTAAAAAATCTCCATTTTTCGCGGGGTAATTTTTTACTAACAAGTGCAGTGTATAAAAAATCACGCTCAAAGTCAAACACTTTTTCGCAATCTTTTTTATCGCACTCTTTTTCGCACTCGCAAATATTCATATATTTTTCAAGATCATCTATATCAATAAATTTATACTCACGATATTTTCGGGGGTTGGTTGCGTACTTTCCATAACTTGAGTTGAGCATAAGCTTGGCAAAGATGTATTCATACGATCCTTTTTCTGAATTTAATTTTTGTTCCCAGAATTTTGTAACAAAAATTTCAAAGGATTTAGTTTCATTAAAGTTAATTTCGTTTATGACTTTTAAATCGTAACAAAGTTTATTATCAATTGCGGTTATTAATTCCCACCCGGTAACGTGGAATGTTTTTAATTCATCTGTTATAGGAAAGTGAATCCCACCGTTTTCTTTTCTTTCTGGAAAAGGCCCGATATGCTGGGTTTTACATTCGATATCATAAAAGTTATATGTTTTGATTTCATCTATTTTTAATTCCCTATTGATTTCATTTATTTCTGGATTTTCAGAATATGGATGATCGTGCATCATTGCGTAAGGATAAGCCGAATTAATGTCAATGCAGGTTATAGGGCCGTTTGATTTACCGTATTTAAATACCTCAGTACGTCCACCAAAATAGTATTTTCTCAAATCCTCATCGACGCTGGATGATATGCGGGGTAATTCAATCAATTCTATATTCTTTAATTGATTAATTGCCGCGCTGGGTAATGTTAAATGCTTCCCGTATTTATCTATAAAAGCGTTTATAGTATCGTAAAGGGAAATGCAATCATATTCGAGATATCGTTTTATTTCATCCATATGTAAATGTCTTACTTCTTTCCGCATTTTATCATAATCAATATTGAGTTTTGAAAACGCCGATAGTGGGGATTGTAAGATGGGATATGAATCTCTAAACTCGCAATTCCCTATTTTAAATTTAACTAATCGACCATTGATAACTGATATATGTTCATCGCTGGGGATATAATCCAATAGAAAATGGAAATCGAATTTACCGCCATTGTGGGCGTATACGGTTATATCTTTAGGGTATAAAAATTCAATCATCTTTTCAGTTTCATTAAATGATTTAAATTTACTCCCATCATAAAAACCCCATATAAAAGGGGCTGGATAATCAACCGAGCCGAAAGGATCAGTTTCAGCATCTATCACGGTTATTTGTTTCATATCATTTTTTCCCTTTCTTTTTCCGTTTCCTATTCGCTAATTGATCGGCTTTAATTCGAGCAATTGTAGCGTTTTTAATATCCTTCTGATAATTCCTAATCTTTTTAGTACCATCTCCTTTCTCGAAATCCATTGCGATAATACCTAATAACCATTGTTCCATTTCATCTAGTTTATAATTACGAAACCAGTTTTCCAAAGTCGATTTAATTCTACTTTTCGGCATTGCGCCCATTGTGGTTAGGGTTGTATGATTCCCTACCTGAAAGGCGTATCGTTGCGAATCAGGGTATTGATTGAAAACCCTTTCTAATTCTTTTTCTCTATTCGTTACGATTTCAAAGAAATCAAATGGAATAAAGGTTTTAATGATTCCTTTACTATCTTTAATTAAAATGTTACCTTTTTTATCAAGTTTAACTCTAATTTTTCTATTAGGAGGTGATTGAATTGGGAACGCTTTAAAATTACCGGGTAGATTTAATTGCTTGGCTAATGCCTTTCGGACTTTTTCAGATCGCGGCTTATGTTTTATAAATTGCCCCTGAACGATTCCAGAACCCTCACTAATTACTTTTCCACCTTTCGTTTTTTCCCACCCGAATAAATTTTTATAATTATTCGTTAATTCTCTTTTCTGGGCCGGGGTGAAAGTCTTTTTTGTTACGGTTTTATTTCCTCTTTTCCAAGTCGTTTTGAATGATAAATTTACCCAGCTCGAAATATCTTTTGATATTTGTTTATAGTCTTTATTTCTATTATTAATTTTTAATTTCATAGGTGACCTAAAATGGAAAAAGTTGAAGAAGAATCTAAAACGGGCGAAGTTGCCGACCCGGCGAGTATAGTTTCAGAAATTACCGCAACGATGCCAGCCCCAAATGAGGACGCGGTTGCAGAACATTTAAAAGAAAAGCAAGAGCAAGAAGAAATTAATTCACAGTTTGTGGATAACAAAGGAAATCCTTTCGATGCTAACATTCACAAGGTCGATAAATCGGGAAACCCTGTTTTAACCTCTACCGGAAAATTGTCTCGCAAGCCGGGAAGAAAAGCGAATACAGGTAGCGTTAAAAATGCTAGCATTTTGGGTAATGTAAGTCAAGGCCCAAAAAATACTACCCCTGAAAACCTCGAACAAAAGCAATCCGCAATTATCACGGTGGATTGTTTATTGACAACTTCTCAAATGTTTGGGGGTGAAGAGTTCGCCCCTAAGATAGATGTTAAAAGCGGATTGGATGAGCGTGAAACTATGATCCAATCTTTTGAAAAATATTATATCGCAAAGGGAATTGGGGATATCCCGCCCGGTGCGCTTTTAGCCTTGACATTGACAAGTTATTTTGGGCCGCGTTTCTTTATGCCTCAAACTCAATCAAGGATGAGTAAAATTAAAATGTGGTTTAAATATAAATTCTTTTCTAAAAAGGGAAATAAAAATGCACAGTCTGATTCTGGGGATAACGGGAAGCGGGAAAACACACCTAGCGAAGAAATTGGCAAGGAATTTCCAATTACAGAATTATAAAGTTTTGGTGCTTGATCCGTTGAGCGATCCTGAATGGCCTTGCGATTTTAAAACAAAAAATAAAGATGAATTTTTAGACGTTGTTAAAAGTTCAAAGTCCTGCATTTTATTTATAGATGAGTCTGGGCAGGAAATCGGACGCTATAATGATGAAATGTTTTTTCTTGCTACTCAGGCGAGGCATTGGGGCCATCATTCGTTTTTTATTTCGCAAAGAGCGCAGGCGTTAAATAAAACGGTACGCGATCAATGCTCACATTTATATGCTTTTAGGTTATCGTTATCTGATAGTGTCATATTAAGTGACCAATTCGCTCAACCTGAATTAAAAAATATCGTTAGTTTGGAAAAGTATCACTTTTATAAGGCAGGATGCTTTGAAACACCTAAAATTATGAAAGTGTAATAAAATATTGACAATTTAAAAGAAAGGTGTATACAATGTTACCACTATTAATCGCGGGTGCGGTTGGGATAGGAATTTATAAACTTTTTACAAAGGATCAGACAAATGAAACACTTTCTGAAACTGGCCCTGATATCAGCAGTAACCCTAGCAGTAGTGAGCCGGGTTCCTCAGATTCGGGCAATTACCGGAGGCGTGTAAACGATGCCAAGCATGAGAACAATAATGATTCAAGCCGCGACCACTCTAGTTGTGCTGTGGGGGGTGAATCAAAGTCCAATGGCCCGGTCATTAATCAAGGGGTAAACAATGAACAACCACCTAATGATGATAGCGGCCTCGGTGGCGGGACTGATGGTGGTATCGAGACTGATGCCGTCAACGCCCCCACTCCCGGCTCAGGGGGGTAACACAAACCCGGCGGTTCAAGAGGTTTCTAATAACGCTCCTGTTTTTTCAATAATTGAGGGTGATATCGTCCTCACTTAATTTATTAATTTTATTTTTGATGTTGGAAGGGTAAAAATAATGCCACAGGCAATACGACACCGAACGCAAAACACGATCCAATATTCCTCAGGGAATAAAGTTTCGCAAGACCTTTTACTAGGTTTGATTTATCGAGAAATTTATTTACGACTTCAAGGGGCCGCTACGGTTACCACAGGTAACAACACGCAGGCGAAAGTCTTGAAGGGTGACGAATGGGCAACCGTTCAAAAAATTGAGTTAAAAGCAAATGGGACGGACGTTATACGTTCTTTTTCTGGTAATACTCTTTGGTGGTTGAATTATTTTCTTTATTCAATGCACCCGACAGTAACACCGGGTCTAGGTGATGGGGCAACTGCCAACGCACCTTTTGATTCTCTTTTAGTTCTTCCTCTTTGGATGCCTCGCGCAATTGTTCCTATGGATACGGTCATTGATTCAAGTCGGGTACAATCACTCACACTTGAAATTACATGGGCCTCCTATACCGCCATGAACGCGAGTAATTCAGCATGGACTACAGAGCCTACTTTGCAGGTTATGAGTCTTGAATCATTCTTTACAGACGGCGGGAAAATTACCCCGGCGAATTGGAGAATTTACGAATTGAATCAGACCATCACGGCGGCAAATTCTAAACTCCAAACTAAATTGAATACAGGCCCGACTTATCGAGGGTTCCTTATCAATTGTGAATCGGATGGGGTTGACGTTTCCACCATTTTGAATAATTTAAAAATTACTTCAGGTTCAACCGTTTATTATGATTTGCCGGGTTCTGCAATTCAGCAAATCACTAATCAACGTATGGCGGTTGGTGGTAACCGATTCAATGGTCAAACTTATGATGACCTTAGAATTGGTAATAAAAATTCCGCTGATGGTTGGTATTACATCGACTTGGTAACCGATGGGCGAATGAGTGAATCAATTGACTCCCTTGGCTTGTCTGAATTGATTATCGAAACCGATGTAGCCAAGCCCGGTACGACTGATAAAATTTTCATCTACCCGATGGAAATTATTCCAGTTCGCGGCGGTGGTAAATAAAACCCACAGTTCCCCTGGCATTTTGCCGGGGGAATTTTTCCCTTTAAGGTAAAAATAATGAATGGTTCTTTTTTCACTCCTCAATTAAATAGCGGTGACAGTGCAAATGGGTTCTGGTCTGTTATTGACGGCGTATTACCCGGCGTTGGTGACGGTATCGGAAAAGTTACCTCGGAAGTTTTTCCGCGCTATGTTTCCAGTTTGCTAGATTCTCAGCAAGATAATATTCTTGACAGAGAATTATTCAATCAAGCATTTGCACAACCTCGCGTTGAGCAGGCCGCGACTTTTTCAAGCACAAATACAGGTTCTTTTTCCATGAAAGAAATTGCGATAATCGGTGGTGTTGCCATCCTCGGTTTAGTAGTCGCGTTTAAAATATAATGTTTTCATTTAACGATTTTCCAGAAACCCAGTCAATGCAATCAATCGCCGGGGGTACACCTTTCGTTAGCACCGTATCGGGAAATTTGGTTGAAAATTTTTTCAAAGAGCAAGATAAATTTTTTGAATCTTTAGTAGTTGCCCCGGCTCAAAAATCACCACTTAACACCACCTCTAACACCACAAAGGCCAATAATATTGGTATGGTTGTAGCTGGTGGGATCGCGGCTTACTTTTTATTGAAAGTGATTAAATAATGCCAGCACCTTTACCCGGTTTCGGACAATTAGCTAGTGGGTTTGGCGGCCTTGGAGGGCTCGCCGGGGGTGCGGCGGCTCCGAGTTCCGCTACTTCCGTTTCAAATCCTATTGACGCGAAAACGCAAGGGATAACCATTGCTCCGGTTGCGGTTAATTTCGGCGAATTAATAAACTCATTAGTACCGGGTGCTGTTAATGGTTCGAGTGGTGGTGGTCCTGCTACCTCATTCCCAACTTTTTCGGGTGATGGGCGTTCCAGCGTATTATCAGGATTACGTACCACTAGCTTAAATTCCGATACTCAAAATAATTCAACAAATCAATCCAAATTCTCAACCGCTATGATATTAACCGCGCTGGGGATTGGTGGTATTGTACTTGTAAGGAAAATGGCTTAATGTTAATTAAAGGACATTTTGAAGATTTCCACCCAGAGCATTGTGATAGATTTTGGGGTGGTGGGGGTAGTTCATCCAGTGCCACCACCACAACCACGGATCAATCAACAAAAATCACAACCAATACAACCACAAGCCTTGCGGATTTTGAGGTTAAATCAGGCTTCACGGGGGATAACGCCGTTGAGTTCGCGCAAGCTATTGGTACGACTTTTAATGATGCGATTGCCTCGTTATCTTCTCAGGTGGAACCATTTTTTGAAAAGCAGTTTAATACTCAGGAACAATTAATTGCGGGTAGTGTTACACAAGCAAACGCCGCTAAGGATTTGATTTCAAAAATTTCTGCACCTAGCGATTTATTAAATCCAGAAAAACTTGAGGAAAATTTTCCTAAAATATTAGCAGGGGCCGGGGTGGTCTATGCTATTTATACACTTTATAACAGTAATTAATTATGCCATTCGTTAATCAAGAATTATTGACACCACAACCTGAAGCGTTACCTAGTTTTGGTGGAGAATCACCCAGCATAGGTAAACGAACTATTGACCTTTCCGTAGCTAGAGAAGATGAAGTTATAGAATTAGGTGCCTCAAATTTTATTTGGGTTGTGGACGCGGTGGGTGCAAATGCAAATGCTGAAATAAAATTCAACGCTTCTTTTAATTCCGGCATCACATTTAAAGAAGGTATGTTTTTAAAAATTGGTGAATATAAAAAGATTTATGTCACTAATACCGCGCAGAGTGGTGCGTCTTTGATTATTCATTACGGACTGGCTTCACGTGAGTTTGATGTATTAAATCCAGCTTCAAGTACTCAGGAAGTTTCGGTTGCTGGTAATACGGGATTATCTACACTTGCAGACGCATCGGCTTTAACAGCCGCCACAACTTCGGTTTTAGCGGCTAATGTAAATCGTAAAGAAGCTATTATTAAAAATTTAGATAGCTCAACTTCTTTAAGGATTGGTGATTCAAATGCGGGTGCCGCACGTGGTCACGAATTAAAAGCTGGTGAAAGTATCATACTTTCCACAACCGCTGAAATTTACGCATACAATCCAAGCGGTACAACCGTATTAGTTTCTTTAGTTGAGGTAGAAGAATAAAATGAGTGGATTAATAACACCTATTCAAGATTTATCTACCATAAAAAACAACCAAAAAATTTTGGCTATATTTGCGGCTATAAATAATGATGCAAATATGCAAATAATGGATGATGGTTATGCTGATGCTTTCACCGATGAAAATAATATTAATACAGGCTCTAATGTGGGGGCCACTTATGACGGTGGTGCAAATAAATATTCCCCTGCGGGGCAGTCTAAGTTAGATGTATCTGGATTAACTAAAATTGGGGATACAACAGATAATGGTGGCGTTGCGGCGGCGTTCGATGGTGATATCGACCAAATATCTACAGTTTGTGCTGAAAAATTTACAACTACTTCTGCATTTGTTGGTGTCGATCATGGTTCTGGAAATTCTGAAACTTTAACTGGGGTTAAACTGTGGGGGGCGAATAATACCGGTTATTCATCTTCCGCTTCCTTTAGCTTAGATATTTATGGTTCTAATTCCGCGCCGTCTAATCCGACAGATGGTACTTTACTAGCCAACATAGTTTCAGGCCAAGCCGATGTTGATAATGCGGACGCTAAAGAAAAGTTAAGTGGACTCAATGAAACTACGGCTTATAGGTATCACTGGGTTACTGTAACGGGATCAACAAGCACAACGCAACGATTCGCTGAAGTTGAATTTTATACTACAAATAACGATTTAACTTTAATTGGTACCGCGTTCACAATGGACACTGAGCGCAATACGATTGATATTTTACTTTTACATGATCCTATTGATAGCGTAACTTTAAACACTGATTTAAAAATTTTAGTTAGCCGTGATAATGGAACTACTTTTACAGAGGGGGTATTATCCAGTATCGGCCCTTTCGTGTTGGATGAAAGTATTTCAGTCTTAAAAGCTTCTATAGATGTTTCAGCCCAGCCATCCGGGACAGAATTTATATGGAAGATAACAACACATAATTCTAAAGATCAAGATATTTATGGAGTAGCGGCATCATGGGAATAAAAAGAATTTTTCCGTTGGATGTACCATCCAAAGAACTGAGGGAAATGAAACGCCTCGACCGCAAAGATCGTCAAGGTCGATTAACACCTAGTGAACGAACACGCAGGAACCAACTTAGGACTAGGAGTTAATTTTGAGTGATGAAGTCCAGGCAGAAATCCAATTATTTGTTGGTAAAAAATTTGGGATCTTTAAGGATGAAATTGTGAAAGAAATAAATATTCTTGAAACTCAATTTGCCGTAATGGAAAATAAATTCACAAACCTACGCTTGATGATTCTTGCGGGCTTGGGGATTATTGAAGGTACGGTTTTCTTCCTACTAAAAATAAATGCCTAATAATAAAAAAATATTTATTGGACTTGCAACCTTTGCGGGGCTTCTTTACGCCATGCTTTCATTCAATCGAGAAACTGGAAAAATTCCCGGAGTTGATGCCTTAATGAATTTTAAAATTTCCCCCGATTCTAAATTTAATATCGGGAATTATTTTGACGATCCATTTTTTGAGGAAACCGCATTGGATTATAATTTACTCTACAAACAATTTGCAGTAGGTAAAAGTTACGACTGGCAGCTTTTAAAAGCAATTGCAATGATTGAATCCAGCGAAAATCATTTGGCTGAAAACCCAGCCGATCCTAGCATTGGTTTAATGCAGGTTCTTTGCGTACCTGATGGGAAGGGTGGTTGTAAAAATAAATTAAATGTGGCAGGATGGGATGGTATTAGAGCCGAATCGCTTTTTGATCCAGAAGTCAATTTAAAAATTGCTTCGCAAATCCTTGACTGGAATATTAAAAAATATGGATTTAATAAAGGAATTGCAGTCTATAACAGGTGGGAATCTAGGAACGAATCAGAACCATTTTCAAATCAGTCCTATCTTGATAAAGTCCTTGGGGCTTACGATAGACAATTCTAGTGAGGAAAATTTTGCACGAACCAATTTTAAATTATTTTGTGAGTTACCTTGGATTGCGGACCAGTTCACATATCAGGATTATTCCGATTCCGTTAGGGTGCAATTAAAACTTACGGGTGGTGGAGTTATCTACCGAGAGGATTTAAATGATAAGCAAATTATCTGGATCGACATTCTTACAAACAAACGAATTTTTCTTAGACCGACAAAATTCTGTGAAGGTCTTAAAATCTGTAAATTATTCGGGTATTCTTTTGCGGCGGCGCAATGTGAAAACGAAATTTCAAGGCGGTGGATGCGGCGCGGCGATATTAACTTTTCAGATTTAGGGAATAATTTATTTTCTACAAAATTATGTTAGAAACCATCACATTTTTATTTATTTTTGCAGTAGTATATATTTTTTCAAGTTGAGGTTTTCCACCGTAAAATAATTAACTCCTTGTTAACATTACGCGGCACTTTTCCTCAACGGCCCTGGTATTGGTAGCGGTTTCGTTACCTTTATCGGGGTATTTATTTGTTCCGATATCCCC
>ENA-OREN01005236-OREN01005236.1-marine-metagenome-genome-assembly--contig:-NODE-5236-length-10856-cov-2.664626_pt1 | contig 10856 bp, 8 predicted proteins | sample MGYA00248624_ERZ508555 | MGnify/ENA primary metagenome ERZ508555 (study PRJEB26222, sample SAMN06267773) | marine metagenome | isolation source: Saanich Inlet, British Columbia, Canada | place...
ATGATCCAAAATGGGATCTGCGCACTTGCGTTCGTGAATATGTCTACCTTTATATAGAACACTTTGGAAACAATAATCTGCCTCAATTGAAAATGTGCTCAAATCAGAAAAAAGAGAGCCACCATACCTCAGTTGGAATGGTTTAAGTTCTTTCAAATTATCCCATTTCGTCAAACAGCAAAGCTATGACTCTCAAAAACCAAAGCAATCATGACTTCGAACCTGAGTGGACTGGCCGGTGGCGCAAGCTTTAATGATGGCACAGCAAACAGCCAGTAAATAAGGGCTATTTTCTCTGCACCTTCACTGCTATCTCAATCAACCCGTACGCCAGGAAGTATCATAACGCTGGCATTTAAATAGAAACCTTCATGATTACTACCAAGATTGATGAGTTAATAGCATCAACACCTATCACAAAAAAAAGACCGGATACCATTGACATTAAGCACTTGCTTAGCAGCTTGCTTCATCAGAATATTTGGTCTGAAAGTGACAGAAATAGTTTTACCCGGCTATTGTATAAAATAGATGTTTCAAAACAAGTAGGAACACACTATTCCTTGGAGTGGGGAAAAATTGACACGGCCTCTCCTCTCCAGGAGCCTTGGATTAGCATCACAGCATTGTTACTATATAAGATGTTTGCCCAAGAAGCCGCAGGTGGGGGGGGGGACTATGAATTAGTTAAGAAAGTGAATACGCTTCTAAAGTTGCTCGATCTTTCGGCAGAGCCATGGTTAGCAGACGAAAGCCCATTGAGAAAACTTATTCTAAGCGACTTCCACAGTCTAGCGGCAAGGGCTCCATTCACAAAACCTAAAACTTCTCCTTCTGAAACCGAATCTTTCTCTCTGAGTGGGGGGGGGGTGAGAACAATTCCCTTGATTGTATTATACTGGGAGGGACCAATAGCTCGAGCCTATTTAGAAACTATGCGTGCCATGGGTTTTGCTCCAATGAAAATCATTCATATGATTTCTAAGTATGACATTGTCACAGGCAAACCAATTACTCGCTGGCTCCCCTCAACTATTAGAACTCACTATGCTAAACACTTACAAAAGACAAAGGCTCACTATTGGCCCAAGAAAATAGGTAATAATTTTCCGGATTTAAAAAATGCTGTCCTAGATGAAGTTAGTTCTCGATTTGAGTTCCCTCAATCGACCCTTTCAGGGGCAAACAAGCTCAGAGAGATGAATTTCTATTGTAGTGATGTGGAGCCTCTTTTTGTAAGTGGTTTTCAAGATCCTGTATTGCACACAAGGCTCACCCAAATACCTGATGCCGCAATACTGTATACAGGCGGAGGAATAGTACCTGCCAGCTTATTATCTATCTCAAGGCATCGTTTTATTCACATTCATCCGGGTTTTCTGCCAAACATCAGAGGGGCGGATTGTGTGTTATGGTCTCCAATAATTTCAGGTCGTGTTTCAGCGACATGTTTTTATATGTCATCGGGTATAGATACTGGAGACATCGTTTTTTCAAACTGGTTGCCTGAGGTTAAGTTCAACATAGACTCCAGCTGTTTTGACCAAAAAACTTTATACAGGACTATGTTTAGTTTTTTTGATCCCTGGGTGCGAGCCTATGTCTTGCGCATAATGCTAAAGAGGTTTAGTAGTTTTGATAATATGCCGTGTACCTCACAAAACACGAGCGATGGATTGACGTATCATTTTATGCATACTTCGTTGCAAAATATTTCATTGCGAATTTTATTTTCAAAGTGGGAGTAGGGAATCTATCTGTCCATACTTACCATTTGAACAACGACAACTCCTGGAGAGGGAATGCGAAAATCATACCTTAAATATTATTTAGAAAAAACATACCTGGCCCCGATCAAATTTTTAGGGGACTATTTTCTCGAGCAAGAACCAAGAAAGCGATTGGCGTTATGGAATCGCTTGAAGGACTATGTGGAAATTTTAATGACTAGGGGTGATGGTGGTAAGGTTTTAGAATTCCACCATGAGATCAACCAGATTTTGTTGGAACAGTCAAATAGATTTCCCCATTACGACTATGGGGAAGGCTACTTTTATCAAGATTTCCCCGAAGCCCTTATCTCAGGGTTCAGGGATACTGCCAGCAGGGTCGACCGGCTTGGTTTGATGGAACTGGTTAGAAACAAATCGGTTCTTGATGTTGGTTGTAATGCAGGTTTTCTTTTGCTTCACTTGGCGGGTTCATGTGAATACGGTTTTGGGTTTGACGTAAACCCTTTCCTTGTGAAAATTGCCAATGCAACAAAATCATTTAGGAGTATTAAAAATATTAATTTTTCTACTACTGCTTTTGAGGAACTTGAACTGGAAAGTTCGTACGATGTTTGCTTATCTCTTGCTAACCACTCAACATATGACAAGAACACAAAGCAAGATGTAGAAAGTTATTTCGCAAAAATCGCATTAGCTCTCGATGACACTGGGTTGCTTGTTTTTGAATCGCATCCGCCGGCAATTGAAGACAAAGATAAGCTAAATAAAACAATAATAGCTATTGAAAAATATTTCAATATTAAAGAAATTAAACTGTTGCCATTTTCTGGTTTTTTGGACCGAGATCGTACTTATATTTTGGCCACGAAATCTAGTTATTAACTGTAGCGAAGTCTCTTTGGATAATTTTAAATGGATGTATTTATTCTAGGCGCAGGAAAGCCGGCAAGGGGTACAAGACCTGCTGCACTCAAAAAAATTGCTTTTGAGAAAAAGGCGTTGGACTGGCAGCTTCATAGCTTCAATGTACTTCAAAATCCAAAATTTCACTTTCTTGGTGGTTATCATATTGAAGAAGTGATCGCGAGTTATCCCGAGCTAAATTACACAATGGTACCTGGTTGGGAGCAAGGCACAATTCTTCATACTTTTTTTCAGGCACCCTTTTCAAGCGTACCGGCAATCGTAACTTATGCCGACACTATATTCAGGCAAGAAGTCGTGAGCAGCATTATGGCTCATCAAGCCGATGTCGTTTTCGGCATTGACTCAGAATGGCAACGGCGTTTCGAGTCTCGAACCGCAGCAGATCTTGCTACTGCTGAAATCGTTAACCTAAAGCGGTTGGGGGGTGATAGCGGTGAAGCAGAGTTTACCGGGTTGATATTTTTCAAGCAAAATGTTGTGGAATATTTCCGGTCCCTAGAAAAGGGGGCGGTGATTGGTACATTGATCGACCTATTGTACCATTTGCACGATAAAGAATTTAGCGTGGAGGCATTTGAGGTAGGTAAAAATTGGGTTGAGTTCAACTCCCCTTCTGATATTTCTCGCTTTGTCTTGGGAACCAAAGCCGAAACGCTTGCCTGTCTTAAACCAATTATTACTAAGAGCTTTATAGGCAAACAGACTGCCTTCACTAAGCTAGAATGGTCGACCTCCAAGGACACTATTTTAGATGGTATTAAACATGAGTTTCAAGGTTCAAAACTCATAATTCGCAGTAGCACCAAGAGTGAAGACAGCTGGAACTCTTCTAACGCAGGAGCCTTTGATAGTTTTTTAAATATTAACGGGCTATCGAATAATATTATCAGCAACGCCATTGACTCGGTGATTAGTTCTTATGAAGACAGTTCTTCTGCCCATGAAGATCAAATACTCGTCCAAAAATTTATTGCGAATGTGGAATATGCTGGTGTCGTTTTCACCTGCGGACTTGAAACTGGATCGCCCTATTATCGATTCAATTTTGATGATAAGTCTTCGTCCACAGTGTCAGTTACAGGGGGAAAGCATGGAGGCTTAAGGACAATAATTCTACACCGACAACATATTGATTGCCTGGCGGCCTTGGAGCCAATGTTAGTTCCTGTGTTGACAGCTGTCAGAGAAATAGAGGAATTATTGTGTTTTGATAAGCTGGACATAGAATTTGCGGTTGATTCGAAAGGACTCGTTCATATATTCCAAGTCAGACCTATAACAGTTGATCATAGCCAATATGAAGTAAACGACCAACTCATCTCCGAATGTTTGTCTGAAATTTTAAATAATTTTAACGCTTCCCAAAAAGCGCTTCCCTTTATTCAAGGTTCTAAGGCTATTTTTGGCAATATGCCGGATTGGAATCCTGCGGAAATCATAGGAATTAGACCTAAGCCTCTTGCTTTCAGCTTATATCGATATTTGATCACCAATGACGTTTGGGACCGTCAGCGGGCAGAGTTTGGCTACAGGGACGTGAGACCCTCTCCTTTATTGTTTTCTTTGTGTGGTCAACCCTATGTGGATATTAGGGCCAGCCTGAACTCCTTTGTCCCTACAAGTTTAAGCAATCAATTGACCGAAAAACTGGTCAATGCTTACCAGTCGATCCTAGAAAACAATCCTCACTGCCATGACAGAATTGAATTTGACGTTGCGTTTACTATTTGGACACCAACTTTTGAAAGAGATGCTGTTAATAGATTATCCAAGTATGGGTTGAATAATGAAGAAATAACTCTTCTAGGTTCAGCGTTAAAAATAATTACCCGTAATGCTTTTGAAAGACTTGATGATGATATTGCTTCCATTCAAAAGTTGGTTGATAGAAAGAAAAAAGTTGATGCCTCGGGCCTGAATGCTCAAGACAAGTTTCTTGTTTTGCTCGATGACTGTCGGCGGTATGGCACTCTGGCTTTTGCCCATGCCGCCCGAGCTGGCTTTGTCGCGACTGCGCTTCTCAAAGCATTTGTTTCTGCAAATATTATATCTAAGGAAAGAGAGCAAGTTTTCATGCAAAGCCTCGATACTGTTGCTAGAAAGTTTCAAGGTGATAGGAGTGCAGAGAAACGGGGACAGATGAGTCTTGACGAATTGATAGATCGTTATGGCCATTTGCGACCGGGAACCTATGATATAGGTGCAAAAGCTTATTGGGAAAAACCAGATCAATATTTAGTCTGCAATAAAGAGATAACAATTGCGGAATCTGACCACTTTTTGTTTTCCGACGAAGAGAATAAAAAAATAAGTTCTGTTCTTTTAGAAATGGAGGCAAGCTTGTCTCCAGATCAGTTAACCTGTTACCTAAAGAAGGCCATTGAGTCAAGAGAGTCTGTGAAGTTTGAGTTTACAAAAAATGTCAGCCGTGCACTGGACTGTGCAGTGAGGATTGGTGAGTCAATAGGTATAAACCGTGAACAAGCCGCTTACCTTGAAGTCTCTGACATAAAACAACTTAAACTGGGTATCATTAATGCCGCAACAATAAAGAAAAGAGTGGCCCATCGACTTGAGTTGCATACTGTCACACATCTTATAGAGCTACCAACATTGATCCTTGAGGAACGAGATTTTTATTGTTTTGAACGCCAAGCATCGCAACCAAATTTTGTAACCACGAAGCGAGTTGTTGCTAAAATTGTGACTCTGAATGATTTGGAGTCCTGCTCTTTAAGTGGCATGTTGGTGTTAATTCCTCAGGCTGATCCTGGGTATGACTGGTTACTGGGCCACGGCATTGGTGGCCTCATAACAAAATATGGGGGTGCCAATTCACACATGGCCATACGCGCGGCAGAAATAGGTTTGCCTGCCGCTATAGGTGTTGGTGAAAAACTGTACGAGCTGATTAGCCAAATGGGGACAGTAGAGTTAGATTGCGGTAATCGAATCTTGCGAGAACTATTATGAAGCTAATGGGCATCACACAACGCGTAGTCAAACATGAATCATACGGTGAAAGAAGAGATTGCCTTGACCAGCGGTGGAGTAAGTTGGCATTTGAACTTGGCTTTAATCTCATTCAATTACCAAATGTCCCTCCCAAACAGGTGAAATCTCTGTTAAACCGTTTAAACTTGGATGCTGTCATCTTAAGCGGCGGAAACTCTATTTCAAAGGATGATACCTTGGCCTCAGACTCGGCCCCAGAAAGAGATTTATTCGAATTTGAGTTGATTCGTTATTCAATTAGTAACTCTCTTCCTTTGTTAGGAGTTTGCAGGGGAATGCAAATGATCAATTTATATTTTAAAGGTTCTTTGTTACCTGTTTCTGGGCATGTAGCCTCACGTCATACGCTGACAGTATCTTCCGATTTTGCACATTTAAATCTAGATGAGGTCAACAGTTTCCATGCATGGGGTATTGGCAAGCAGCAACTGGGGGGGGACCTTAATAGTTTTGCTGTTGACAGTGAAGGTTTTATTGAAGGATTTATTCATAAAACACTTCATGTGTCTGGTTTGATGTGGCACCCAGAACGGGAAGAACCTTTGCGGGCAAATGACTTGGAATTAATTGGAGCGCTCTTATTATGACACGGGCATTAATCCTTGCAGCAGGGCAAGGCACTCGTCTTCGTCCTTTGACCAATAATAAGCCAAAGTGCATGGTACCTCTTTTAGGGACACCACTTCTTCAACGACAAATCGACACATTGAAATCTTGCGGGGTTCACGATATTCATGTTGCCGCAGGTTATAGGGCTGATCAAATACAAGCCCGTGGAATTTCAATCACTATTAATAAACATTTTGCTTCCACTAATATGGTCGAAACGCTTTTCTGCGCGTTACCATTCGTTGCACAAGAAGGTGACCTGATAATTTCATATGGGGATATTGTTTATCAAAAAAGTAATTTAGAGGCCCTCCTTTCTTGTAAGGATGAAATAAGCATTATGGTCGATAGTCACTGGCTTCAATACTGGAAACTTCGTTTAGAAGATCCATTGGAAGATGCGGAGACTTTGATCTTGGATGAAAATAACTATGTTAAAGAGTTGGGCAAGAAACCCCATAATTATGAAAGTATTCAAGGCCAATACACTGGCTTGATCAAAGTATCTTCAAAAACTATACCTGATTTTGTGAAATGTTATCAGGCTCTTGATCGTTCGAAATCCTATGATGGAAAAGAATTTCAAAAAATGTATATGACCAGCTTTTTGCAATCAATGATAGACCTTGGTTGGATGGTAAAAGCGGTTCAAGTTCGGAATGGTTGGCTGGAAATCGATTCCTGTGAAGATTTGAGGTTGTATGAGCGCTTGGCAAAGGAAAACCGGTTGAAACCGTTTTGTAAATTAGATTAACCTATGAAAATCATTCATCACCTTAAAGATGCCATTCAACTTCTGACAATGCCTCGTGAAAAACGAAGGTTGGTATTCTACTCGGAGGGGAAAACTTATTGGGTCCATTTTGAAGGGATTATTAAAGAACTATTAAAAGCGTATGATATTTCAGTTTGCTATGTTAGCTCTGATGAAAATGATCCTGGTTTGCAATTGGAGCACAGAAACTATTGTAAATTTAAGACTGACAAGGGGCCAGTGCGAAACTGGCTGTTTGAAAACATCAAAACCGATGTCATGGTTATGACCATGCCAGACTTACATGTGCATCAAGTCAAACGCTCAAAATATGGGGTCCACTATGTGTACGTTCAACACTCCCCGGTAAGTCAACATATGATTTACAACGAAAAGGCTTTTAATCATTTCGATACAATATTTTGTGCTGGGCCACATCATGTAAAAGAAATTCGTGAAATGGAAAAAAAATATGGCCTAAGTAAAAAGAATTTGGTCGAACATGGTTATGGAAGGCTTGATGCAATTCTTGAAGAATTAGGAAAGCTTTCCATTTCTAAAAAATCCACCAACTCCCCCAAGCATATATTGTTGGCCCCTTCATGGGGTCAGCATTGCGTGATTGAAACAGTAGGTATGGAGGTGGTCGATCACCTTCTTGGTTGCGGATTTCAGGTTACGCTTAGACCACATCCTCAAACTGTTAAAAATTCAAATGATAATATCACCGCTATTGTGAATAAATACCACAGGCATCCCTTTTTTGAGATTGATACAGATATGTCTAGTCAAGAGTCACTACATCAATCCGATATATTGATCAGTGATTGGTCGGGAGCTGGATTCGATTATGCCTTTGGATTAGGTAAGCCCGTTTTATTTATTGATGTGCCCAGAAAAGTTAACAATCCGCGCTATGCTGAAATAGGTATTGAACCCATTGAGGTATCAATTAGAGGTTTGATTGGAAAAATAGTTTCGTTGAATGAAATAGATAAAATTAATGAATATATTCATGCTGAAAATTATTTTTTTGATCGAGAAGTTATTGCCAAAAAGAATATTTTTAATTTGTCAAGTAGTTCTCGTGTGGGAGCGTCATCCATTAAAGATATTGTTGAAACCACCGCAGGAATAAAGATTGAAGGTGTGTTTTGAGCTGAGTTTCCATTTGCCAGCAAATAGCTATACTCGTATGAACTTGGGTCAGGTTTCGTGGGGAGCAATAGTATTTACTTCAGACAAATGAATACTTGTACCTAACAATTGAATTCATGCCTTTTTAATCCCCTACCATGCCTGTACTGCAATGCCGTTTGCGAATGGAGGCAATGTAAATCTCTTATAAGTTCGAAAGCCAGGATCAGTAAAATAAACAAATTTTTCTTTTTCATTATCTAGAAGAGCTGTTTTGCCCAAGACAATAATATTGAGTAATTCATCCAGGGAAAGCGGTTGCCCAACATAGCCAGGAGTTAGGTTGGGACGACGAGCCACAAAAAATGTGCTGAAGAATTGGATATAGTCTTCTTTTGAAAAATGATCAACATTTTCAAGGTAGGGTTCCAATAAACTTAGACGTGAACCATGATCGCCGTGAATAATAATGGTGCTGTTTTGAACCTCTGGGTGTGAATTCAGCCGTTCAATGAGTTTGTCCACTAAAAAATGCGAGCACTTAACTTGCTCAAGATACCTAAAGTATGTATTATCAAGTACCTCTGAAGCACTTATTTTTTCATCGCTCCCATGAGAAACAATGGGACTCGGCTTTTTTCCTTCCTCATCTTTATAAAATTTCCAACCCTTTTTGTGCGAACATTTTTCGTCCAAGGCGAAAGGGCCATGAGGGATCAAAAGGTGAATAAAGTAAGCATTCCCAGGCTTTACTCCCTCTAATAAGTCGAAGTATTCATTAAAGGCGATAACGCTTGGAACAGGCGACCGCCCCCTCATGGGAATTTTTGGCCAGCCAATTGTTTCTACTACTTCGTTATACTTTTTTACAATCCCCATTCTTTGCATCAACGTAGAAAGAATAGTTATTGGGTCATTGGTGACTAACCTTTTTAGCCGATACCTGATACATTTCCCAAGCCGATAGCCTGCTCCTTCATCGCAGTATGACAAGGCGTCGTTTTCTAATACATTTATTACATATCCCTGGCTTGACAGAAAATCAAACAAAGCATTCGACCTCACTGTTAATATTTTCTCTCCCGTTTTTTTTGTTACCAACTGAATAGTATGGGGATTAATAATAGGTTGAAAATTTAAAAAGCTGGCGGTTGAATCTTTTGTTTTGGTGTACCTGCTATAACCTCGCCCAAACACACGAAAACCCTGATCAATATATTTATTTTTGAGTGCATTACTGAGTAGATTATTTTTATCAATGTGTGGAGGAATTCCTTCTATCCCAATATGGGCGTCAAGAATTATATGAATATATGGTGGAAGGGATGTTTTTGGCTGTGGGTGCGATTTCGCTACTACGGTACTTAAGAGTGGAAGATTCGTGTTAAAAAATACCCCCAACCAAAACACTCCAAATACAATCAATAAAAATTGATCGAGGTGCTCACGAATTATAAAAAAAACTGCGCACAGGAGAAATATACATAACAACGCGACATGCCCATAACGCAGGCCATGAGAAAGCGGAACCGAACGGTCAATCTCACTAAAAACTATTAGGACAATGATTACGGCGCTTATCAGCGCTTGCATCAGAGTACCCCCGAGGGCCATGACCAATCCCACCACAAGGCCAATTAGAATCAAAACCATATACGACAAAAACCCCTCTAGGGACAAGAGGGGTATTTCATAATATCTGAGGAATACGGTTAAAGGCGCCGTCAGGGCCAATGGTCCTAAGAGAAAGTATCTCCAGTTAGAGCGTAAATTATCGAACATCATAGATAGTCCTGTGTCTGATTGATTTTCCCTATAAAAAGACAAGTGGCGATTTGTTTCTTAAAGCATCATAATCGTCGGGGAATTCATAATAAATGAAAAATAATTGGCACCAGGCAAGATCGATTGTGGAGTTGCTTTTTTACTATTTATTATTCTGTTCGCTCTCCGGGTCAGGTTGGGTACCTTTCTTTCGGGAGAACAGGTTCGTGATTTTTTGCCAAAACACCTTGATCATAAACAATCCCCCGGCGATGGCCGCCACTATAGCTTGGACAATAAAACTTCCAGTACCCGGGTCCAAATATGCATGCGCCTCTTCACTCCAAACAAAAGTGAATAGCACAAACCAAAAAAGAGCGTAACGCTTAGCAAAACTCATGGCAAAATATCCTTAATATTGTGAACATTATAGTTAATGACTAGCAGGTTGCTGAAAAACTCACGATCTTCCTAAAATTCTATTTTAAAATAGACCTATTCCATATAGCGTTGCCATAGCGGACACATACAAAATGGGGATTTTCATTGTACAGTTCATTAAATGATTTACTATATCTACAATAAAAATATGAACTAAAAATAAACTAGGAAACCAAACTCACTAATAATAATCCTAAAGTTTATCAACTGATTATAATTTTAGTTAAAAGTTCATGTTACCACATAACACAGGGTCCAACAAATTGGCTAATCAATAAAAAACCTACTAATAAGCTTAATCAAGGTATGAAGTTTGTAGATCTACCTCGCTTAAATTGGAATAATATTTTTCTCTTTATATTTTTGCATTAAAAAAAACCATCTATTCTTAACCATAATCTTATTTATTAAATAGCGCTTAATTATGAACCTTAAAGATCAAAAAGTAGACGTTACTTCAATTTCCTTCGGAAAGT
>ENA-OREN01005238-OREN01005238.1-marine-metagenome-genome-assembly--contig:-NODE-5238-length-10854-cov-7.611951_pt1 | contig 10854 bp, 9 predicted proteins | sample MGYA00248624_ERZ508555 | MGnify/ENA primary metagenome ERZ508555 (study PRJEB26222, sample SAMN06267773) | marine metagenome | isolation source: Saanich Inlet, British Columbia, Canada | place...
CTGTTTCAAAGATAAGAGTGGGAAGGAAAACGTATAAAAAGACTTCAGGTGTAAATTTGTAACCCACAAATGGCTGCAGCATATCAGGCCCATAGGGAGCAAGCTGGGCCACTGCAAATCCTGCGAAGACCAGTGCGACTGCAAATGGTATTTTAATACGTTTAGACGCTGCCAGAACACCCGCTGCCAGAATCATCAGAACAAGGACAGCACTGACCATAACTACAACCACACCGGAACCAGAGGAAGAGTGATGATCACCTGAACCACCATGACCACCTCCATGGTCACCGGCCCATGCAATGCAATTGAAGCCTGCTGACAGCAGTACTAATGCAAAGATTATAAATGGAATCAATCTCCAACACCGGCTGGAATATGGGCATAGGATGCCAGTAATAGTATTCGAAAATTTCATGTTTTCAAGACCAGGCAGACAAATCTTCAGATAACAAAAACAGGTCTCCAGTAATAACCAAAATTGTGTTGAAGAAATTATAGCTACTGCCCAGTGCAGGACATTATAAAAGAGTGAGGATGTTTTGCAATAATAAAAGCGTGACTCATTACATAGCAGATAGCGAAGGAAAAAACAAAAAATCCAGCTGTACCCGCCAAACAATTTCCAACTGTTCGTGCCAAATCGGATGGTGAACAGGGCTTTTCAGTGGTAGACAAAAAAGTTAAAGTTAAGAAAAAAACACTATGATTGAAGAATTAAGAGTCTTCGTTATTGATTCAGAGTTCTAAAAGAAATCAGGTGAAATAACTTCAAAAATCGCAGGGTAGGTTTCGACAAAAAGAAAAGAAAGAGTTAACGATTACTTAACCACTGATTTGCACGGAAGTTAAAAGCGAGGAGACTTATGACCTGGAATTTATGCTTGACTTTTTGCCACATATTAATACTATATATGCCAACAGTCTAATGATGATATACGATATGTAGTATCTTAGTGAGGGCTTTCAAAATAAAGCGCGGGGCTCTTTCTCACAAATAAAATAATACTCATAAAATTGAGTAACATGGAGATAATCCCCGCCTTAAACTTTTTGCTCCTATATATTCACTATTCTTTTGTGTTCTCTATGCCCATCTTGCTAGTCATGTTGCCTGGCGAGTACGGCGAAAAGAAGAAGTGTTATATCTCTCCAATTTCAGATTCTGGTATCCAGCCAGTTTTGGACTCGGTCTCTTTCTTGCCTTCATCGTCATGGACGTCTTCTACATCCACAAAGACATAAACCTTGTACCACTTATCTCTTTTCTCTTCTATCCTTACCTCAGCACCTTCATGTATCTTAAATCTGGCCTCATACTCTTCACCCGGGCCGTATCTTATATTACTCTCATCCGCAATCACCACCCCCATTTCTACGGATTGATTATATGCCTTTAATCCCAGGGAAATGACCAGTACAAGAAAACAGGACGCGAAGATAATAATAATTTTTCTGATCCATTGTTGCCTTAAAAAGATGATAGAGAGTATGGATGCAATGAGTGCAAGATAGATATATATTGTAATGGCAGTAATCTCGCTCAAGTTAAGATAGAAATACCAGAAACATGCAACCTTAAGGATCTCCGGCTTCTGACCAACTGTCTCTCTGTCAACGAAATCACGTTTTAATAAGTTGATATTTGCCTTTATGTCAGCATCTCTCGGAAGCAGCTCCTCTGCCCTGCGGTAATACATGATTGCCTTCCCCGGAGTACCCAGCCGGTAACAGGCGTTACCCAGATTGTAGTATATCTGCCCGTTTATAAAACCGGATTCAATCAGCTGTTCGTATAGGCTGACTGCTTGCTCAAATTTCCCAACAGCATCTTCCTTTTTTCTTTCAGCCATTGCCTTCTGTCCGGCACTATATTCCTTATTTGCTCTGAAAAAAGTGTCAGCCTGATTATCACGCGCAAAAGCGTCAGCTAAATAACCCCCCTCAAAGAGAAATACAAAGCTCAAAATAAATATTATCAGTATATTGTTTTGTCTCATAATTGTTTTTCCAGATGCATTATAACTTGCTCCGTGGTATCTAGTGTTAACTCCATCTGCGCCTTAGACAATTGCCCGGAAGAGAACCTACCGTAATCGCAGGACTCAAGACACTGCCTCAGCTCCTTTATTACATCATCAGATACACCACGTTTTTCCAATATATCATAAATATTGTCTGACGTGACAGACGCCGGTGTCACATTTAACTTGTCTGCAATATGCTTAAGGATAGTCCTGGCCAGTGTGGCGTAAAACTCTGACGGGTTATCAAGCTGTAATAGTTCCCGCGCGTTTGAAAGATGCTTCTGTGCATGAGCCATCGCACGTTTTTTTCTTGCGTAACCAACATCTGTATGCAGCAGCTCTCTTTGCCTCTGCACATATATACATGCCACTACAATAAGTATTGGTACTAAAAAAATAATGGCCAGAATAAAAGGCCTCTTGTATATAGCAGAACCCTGATTCTCAAATGAGTATAAGTCGGACATGATGGGCAGAATATCTTTCGTCAATATTTTAACCTGCCCCTTCGCCATTCCCGCGCCCTCAACAGATAAGTGTATAGGAATTTCTATTTCAGAGCGCTCTACCTCAATAGGAATCGGTGCGTAAGTAAGCGTTTTATATTTTTCCAGTTCAGGATCAAAGTAACTGAATGATATCCCGGGTATAAAATCATTATCTTCACTCTGCGGCTCTATTACCTTGTTGAAAAGTTTTTCTCCCTTTATGCCGTATCCTCTGTCTGTAATTGTCACCTTGGTCTCAAAGTCGTAAGCCTTAAAGTTTTTCATACCATCAGGGTCGAGTAACGGTTCGCCAATTGTCTGAATGTTTCCCTCTCCCCGAATATTTATAGTTAATGTTATCGGGTCACCAACCTTTAACTTTGTGGGTTTTGCAAGTACGTCCATTGTGTACTTCCCCACCGCACCGGTAAACACTTCAGGCTTATCAACAGCCGGCAGAGGATTTATTGTCAACTTCACCGGTTCCGTACTTCTTTCCACAGGATATCTCCGACCTCCTCCACCCATGAATTCATCAAACAGAGAACCTCTATTCCTTTGTTGCCTGATGACAATATTACATTTGAAGCTCGCGGGAGGTATCTTTATTTTACCGGAAACCAGGGGGAAGAGTGCCGTACGAAGCTCTATCACATTGTAAAGTATTCCGTCTCTCACTTCTTCATAACGTCTCTCCTCACCAAGCTTCTCTGCAAGGAAACTCTTCGTTGAAGCGGCAACATAATCCAGGTTATCTATTGGCAATCCTTTCTGGAAGTACAGTTTAAAGGATTGTATTATCTCCTCATAAATATATGCCTCCGCCTTGTCGGTTGTAAGCTCAACAAACACCATTTTATTTATATCTACTCTTTGCCCGCTCGTATCACTCTTTTCATCTATAATGCTTTCAAATGGCGTTCTTTCTACTACCTCAATATTGATTGAATTTGATGTATATGTTTTGCCCTTATATTCCAAAGTTACCGGACCTATCTCAAACCGACCCTTTTCTCTTGGACTGAACCCGTACATAAAACCTCGAAAAACCTTGACACGGTTGTTTATTATCGTTGTTTGAGTTGACACACTCGGCCCAAACATCAGGGAAAAACTTTGAGGCATGGATAGTTTCGGTATATCCGTATCAAAAGCCCCCTCTACACCAACCGTAAGACGAATATGACTGCCTATTTCAACCCTGTTTTTATCCACGCTAATAACGACTTTTACCTCTTTTGCATAGGCAGTGGAAATCATATTAAGCATGAATACAAAAATTATAATTGAAAATACTTTTCTCATCATATTTTACCAGTTTTTCTCTGTCTCAAATTGTGCTGATTCATTCTCTTTTTCCTTCATCTCCCGGGCAGACTCCTCTGATTGCTTCAGCGCGTCAAGGATCCTTTCCGCTTCTTCCTTTGTCATCTCCCTCTTCTCTTGAGGCTGAGGGGGAGACTCTTTCTTTTCCCCTTCAGGCGGTTGCTCCTTTTGCTGTCCACTCTGATTACCCTTATCCTCTTTTTCCTTGTCCTGTTTTTGCTGCTGCTGATCCTGCTTCTGTTCCTGATCTTCAGGCTCTTTGTCCTCCGGAGGCTGATCACCCTGCTTCTGTTCTTCCTGTTTGTCCTCTTCTTCCTTATCCTGTTTCTCCTGCTCTTCCTGATCCTGCCTCTCTTGTTGCTCCTGCTTCATCTCTTCCATTTTTTTCTGCACAAACTCATAATTGTACTTCGCGTCCTCTTTAATCCCTTTTATTTCATCATCCTCTTTATCAGCTTTATTTCCGGTAAACTCGATTGTCTTCTTATAAAAATCCAGTGCTTCATTGAGTTTACCCTGCTTGTAAAGAGTGTTGCCCATATTATAATTAGCTTTTGCCTTTAAGGTACTATTTTTTGAACGCAAGGCATTTTTATACGCTTTTTCAGCCTCAGGAAGCTTGCCCCCTTGAAAATGGGTATTTGCGATATTAAACTCCAATGCATCTGATTTCGGCAGATGCACCTGTGCATCCGCGAACTTGCTTATCGCCTCGTCATATGCCTGTTCATTATAAAGTTTAAGCCCCTCTTCGTTCATATCTGAAGCAGGGTCTATCCAACCGATCAGCAAGGTACAAGCTAACGGTATTATAAATATTCTCAGTTTAGTTCTGAATTTTATCATAATAATTTAAAAAAACTTTTCTATTCCACACTTCCTCTATCAAGAGAAGTTTTACGCTTTCTGGTACGTTCCCCGATCAGTGATTCCAATGTAATCAGAATGAGGGCTATAAACAATGGAATCTGGAATCGGTTCTCATATAGTTTTATCTTTCTTCCACCTAGCTGCTTTTCCTCCATATTGGCAATTATATTAGTATAAATATTAGCCAAGCCCCATTGTGTTCCGTATGCAGGAGTATATGCACCACCCGTTTCAAGGGCTATCTTATTTAATAGTATTTCGTCAAGATGTGATTTAACAACCTTTCCTTCCTTATCTTTTAGTAACGTCTCATTACCTTTACCATCTTTCAGTTTTATGTAAGCGCCCTCTTTCTTGCCAACTCCGACCGTATAAACAACTATACCCTGCTCCTTCGCAGCTTTTGCCATCTCCATAGCATTTCCCTGATGGTCTTCTCCGTCGGTAATAAGCACGATCGTCTTATGCTTTTTCAGTTTGCCACTAAACGCTGACATACTCTTTTTTATCGCCTCACCGAATGATGTGCCACCAACAGGAATCAGACTTGTATTAATATCGTCCAGAAAGAGATTGAACGCACCGTAATCAAGAGTCAACGGGCACTGAAGAAACGCGGTCCCCGCAAACGCAACTAAACCAACCCTGTCACCATCAATAACATTTATAAGATCGCTTATCTCTCTTTTGGCAGCTTGCAATCTATTTGGCTTAATGTCATCTGCCAGCATACTACGAGATGTGTCTACGGCAACAACAATATCTATCCCCCTTCTCTCCACATCTTCCCAATGGTATCCCCATTTTGGTTGCACCAGAGAAAATATAATGAAGAGTAGTGCAATGACAATAAAGACCGCCTTTATCTTCTGCTTCCTTTTGCTTACAGACGCTACAATGCTGTCCATCAATTCAGCCTGGACAAATTTCTTTATTGCATTTTGCCTGTTTCTATAAAATGCAAAATAAGCCAACGTCATAATAAAAACAATTGGCAGCAGATATAGATAGTTAATATTTTCGTATTTCATATCACGGAATTCTCCTGAATCTTGTATTTGCAAGTACAACTTCAAAGAGAAGTATCCCTAACGCGGGAATCAACAGGTAAGTAAAAAGTTCGCTAAACTCAGTGTATTTGGCTTCCTCCATTTTGGTCTTCTCCAGACTGTCAATCTGTCGGTAAACTTCTTTCAGAGAGGCGGTGTCCGTTGCCCTGAAGTACTTGCCGCCGGTGATCTTTGCAATTTCAGTCAAACCCTCTTCATCAATATCAATCTGTATAGACCTGTACGTCTTCAATCCGAAAAGGTTTTTGGTAGGATAAGGCGCAAGTCCCTTCGTACCAGCCCCGACGGTGTATATCTTAGTACCAAATGTTTTTGCCAATTCGGCAGCAGTTAACGGATCAATCCCTCCGGCATTGTTACGTCCGTCAGTCAGAAGAATCACCACCTTACTTTTAGCCTTGGAAGTTTTAAGTCTGTTTACGCATACGCCTATGGCCGAACCGATGGCGGTACCATCCTCAACCATTCCGATTTCCACTTTTTCGAGAAATTGCAGCAATACATCATAATCAAGCGTCAGAGGGCATTGTGTATAGGCCTGTCCGGCAAAAACTACCATACCTATTCGATCGTTCTCTCGCCATTCTATAAAATCTTTTACCACCTCTTTAGAAACATAAAGGCGGTTTCTTCTTTTGTTTTTCAAATGAAAATCTTCTGCAAGCATACTGCCTGAAACATCCAACGCCAGAATTATGTCTATTCCCTCTGTGGTAACCTTTGAATGCGCCTTTCCCGATTGTGGCCTTGCAAGGGCGGTCACCAGCAAGATAATTATCAACACCCTCAATGCGATCAGAATGTGTCGATATTTAACGGAGCTTCCCTGTTCTATCCTTTTAAAATAATTAAGAGAGGAGAACCTCAGAATCCCGCGATCCTTTCTGAAAATGTAATTAGCAAGTACAAGCGGGACCAGAATAATGATTAAACACAGAATTAATGGATCTTTTAAAATTATCATATTTTATCTATAAATAACTCGCCTGTTTGTCTAACTTAAATTAAGTGTATGGCGGATTAAGGCTCTCATAACTATCACAGAGAGCTACTAATTAACGTCTGCCGGCACAACGGCCTCTTCCTGGACAACCTCTCTGGTCTCATCAACTAGTTTTTTTGCCGAGTTAAATGAACTCTCTATTTCCCGACTGTCCGGGCCATAAGCGGCAAATTTGACCATATCGCAGTGTTCCAGGAAATTCCCAACGAGTTCCTTGTGCACTCCAGTTAATTTCCCTGTAACCGTCATCTCTATCAGAAACTCTTCTGTAGTTCTTTCAGGAGCCATCAGTTTAAACCTGTTCTCAATATAGTGCCTGACAATATTTGACAGACGATAATAATACTCCTTTATCTGGCCCTTCGATACGAGGTCCATGGCCCTTAAACTTTCAAGGTCATTATAAGCAATCTGATGGGCGGAAAGTGGCTCCGGTATCGACTCCGTCTCTGTCTGCTTTCTGTGATATACGTAATGCAGGACAATAGCTACCAGTAATAAAACCCCAAAAACTATTGCAATAATGATGTACAGCTTAAAATATCTTTTGTCCAAAGACACTGGAGGTTTGATACCCCTTACATCACTGGCATCCGCATCCAGCACGGTTACAACCTCAACAAAGATTTCCGGTGTCTTTGCCACCTCTATCTCAGGCTTAAGCTTCTCTTTGTATTTAATATCAAATGCGGAAATTATATATGAACTGGCTTTGTATGTTTCCAGAACGTAACTAAGCTCCCGTGTAATTCGTCCTTCATCACTCTTATTGTCTGAAACAGCAAAATCTTTTACTGTAAGCCCGCCAATCTTATCTTGTGTTTCGGGGAAAAAAACCTCTACGTTCTCAGGAAAATCTACCGTTATCTTATAATTTATTTCTTCTCCAATTGTAGCCCTGGCCTTATTAACACCAGCGGTTACGCTAACTGGTTTATTAGCAGATCCCTCTTCTTTTAATGCATCTTGTGCAAGACACGTATCTTCTACGTACAGGAAGAGCATAAAAATAATTATTGCGTATCTAATGATATTATTCATGTTAAACAAATGGATTATATAAAAACCCTAAAAATTTTTAAACAGTTGGTTAGCCATCCTTCGCAGATAGTCGATACCGGACTGATCAGGCTGTCAGGAAGAGATACTTGCCATACTCAGTCGGAACTAATTGGCGGGTTTAATACCTTAGTTTCTAAATCGTAATTTTTTACCAGGATCTGCTAAAGCACAATAATCAGTACACCATTATCCAGTTATACCCGGAAAGCAAATTTAATGTTCCCAAAAGAATCCATAAAATTATGCAGCCAAAGTATTTGTATAAAAAGTCGAGATCAGAACTGTAGTCTCTTCTCTCTCGCTCTGAAAAATTTCATAATTGGTTCTACATACGAGCTGTCCGTTCTCACATCAACCAGGTCGACACCCATACCTCTAAATAATTTTGTCCTCTCCTCCATGTTGTTTACGTTAAACTTGTTAAACCTTTCCATCATTTTCCTGTCTGAGGTATCAATAAGCGTTATTTCGCCTGTCTCCGCATCTTCCAGTTCAACAAACCCGACATTTGGTATCTCCAGTTCCCGAGGGTCTGTTATGGAAACAGCAACCATATCGTGACGTTTGTTTGCAATGCGTAAAGCACGTTCGAAGCCCTCAGTTATAAAGTCAGAAATCAGAAAGCACACTGTCTTACGCTTGGTAACTTTCAGGAGATATTCAAGGGCTATTGATATGTCCGTGCCCTTATTTTCAGGTTTAAAGTAAAGCACCTCTCTGATCACACGAAGTACATGTGTTTTTCCCTTCTTTGGAGGAACAAACTTTTCAATCTTATCAGTAAAGAGGATTAGACCTACCTTGTCATTGTTCCTGACAGCAGAGAAGGCAAGCACAGCACAAATCTCAGTTGCTATCTCATTTTTAAACTGTTTCTCACTCCCAAACTCTCCGGAAAAACTGAGATCAACCAGAAACATAATGGTTAGTTCTCTCTCTTCTGTATATCTTTTTATGTATGGATGGCCCAAACGTGCCGTAACATTCCAGTCAATTGTACGGATATCGTCTCCTGCCTGATATTCCCTCACCTCGTCAAATTCCATACCACGACCTTTAAATACGCTAACGTATTCACCGGCCAAGACGTCATTTACAAGACGACTTGATCGTATCTGGATCTGTTTTACCTTTTTTAGTATTTCCTTTGGGATCATGATTAACCAACATTGAAATTCCTATGCATATTCATTACAGCACTATAATATAATCGAAAAAAACAAAATTTCAAGCTAATGTATTTAAGTCATTTATACTTCTCTCCAGATTTAAGAGTAACTCCATTTAGTTTCATGAAACCCAAAAAATATTAAATTTTTTGACTTTCATTTACCCTTTATAGTATAATTGCTCTTTTTCGTTTTCATAATACTTCAGATCCTGAATAAAAATGGATCTTTTTTTTGCATAAATTTGTTTTAAATATAAATGAAGATTAAAATTACAACAAAAGAATTAAAATCTGATTTCGCAAAGGAAGTTGAAGATAGAAGCGGAATCGATGTTAAGAAATGTTATCAATGTGGTAAGTGTACGGCTGGTTGCCCTGTAGCGTACGAGATGGACTACATGCCAAACCAGATAATCAGGTTTGTACAGCTCGGCCTGAGAAAAGAAGCCCTGACTTCAAGAACAATATGGTTATGTGCCTCCTGTGTAACGTGTACAACGAGGTGCCCCAAAGAGGTAAAGATTGCAGAATTAATGGATGTTTTAAGGGAAATGGCGCTTGAAGAAGGCGTAGCCAACCCGATGGAAAAGGATATTACCACTTTCCACAAAGCATTTCTTAACTCTATCAAGAAACATGGTCGAATCTCTGAATGCGGAATGCTAATGGAATTCAAAAGAAAGAGGCCAAAGGCCGCTTTAAAGTCCGTTTTGCAAGATGTGGCAGATGGGTCGCAATTGATGATGAAGGGAAAGTTATCATTGGCGCCACACGACATTAAGGGTAAGGACAACATTAAACGAATTTTCGAGAAACTTGGATAGTATTAAACAATGTCAGAAGAAACTAAGAAAACAAAGATAGGTTATTATCCGGGCTGTGCAATCACAAAGTGTTCAACATCGGAAGAGTACGGCACTTCAGTTCTGGGTGTCTCTCGTGTTATAGGCCCTGAGCTGGTAGAGATCGATGATTGGAACTGCTGTGGCGCTTCTTCTGCCCATGCGACTAACCATAAACTGTCTACTGCCCTGTCGGTTAGAAATATCAGCCTGGCAGAGAAAGACGGTTATGATGAAGTCCTTGCACCATGTCCTATGTGTTCCCAAAGATTGATTGTTTCTCAGGACGACGTTGAAAATGATGAAAAACTGAGAAAAGAAGTTGAAGACGCGATAGAGATGCCTATCAGCCGTAATGTAAAGGTTTCAAACTATCTCGAAATTGTCAAGAACTACAGCATGGATGAGATTACGGAGAAACAGAAGAAGAAACCTGAGGGCCTGAAGATTGCCAGTTATTACGGATGTCTTCTGGTAAGACCTCCTAAGATTCTTAAATTTGACGACCCTGAAAACCCAAAGACTATGGACGATATTGTTAAAGCGATAGGAGCCGAGGCTGTAGATTGGGAATTCAAAACAAACTGCTGTGGCGGTGGTTTTACGCTCAGCAAGCCAGACATAGTAATTAAGCTGACTCATGATATCCTGGAAGGTGCCATTGACGCAGGTGCAAACGCCATAGCTGTTGCCTGTCCGATGTGTCATGCAAACCTGGATATGAGGCAGCAAGCCATAGAAAAAGAATACGGACGCAAATTCAATCTTCCTATAGTGTATATCTCAGAGCTTATCGGCCTTGCTCTTGGTCTGAAACCAAAAGACCTCGGGATGGATAAACACTTTATTGATACAGATTCTGTCATTGACACATTTTCAGATATAGAAAAATAAAAGGAGCATGCATAAGTGAGTAAAAAAATCGGTGTTTTTGTCTGTCATTGTGGTACGAATATCTCTGCTACAGTTGACGTTGAAAAAGTTGCCGAAGAGGC
>ENA-OREN01005239-OREN01005239.1-marine-metagenome-genome-assembly--contig:-NODE-5239-length-10852-cov-4.841671_pt1 | contig 10852 bp, 9 predicted proteins | sample MGYA00248624_ERZ508555 | MGnify/ENA primary metagenome ERZ508555 (study PRJEB26222, sample SAMN06267773) | marine metagenome | isolation source: Saanich Inlet, British Columbia, Canada | place...
CCGACGGATCAGTGCCATCTATCGCAGTCAATGATGCGTTTATTGATCTCAATTTCCGTTCCGATCGACAACGATCAAAAATCGGTGTCCTCGCGGGCGCACGCGAGTTCCTAGAATCTGAAGGCGACTCACGCGGGCGAAAGTGGAGCGGCTCGTGGATCGACCACAATCTAAATTTAGACATTTGCGCAATCGCCGAATACCACCCTATATTCGAGTCTGAATACGGTGTATCAGTCGCATACCAAACCGAGCCTCACTCGGAGAATTTTCTTGCTCAATGGCCGGAGATCGTAGGCGAAGATGAATACACACTTGTTGCTGAAAGCGTGAAGTCATCCCACATGGGCTACTTCTTCCGAGGTCGGCGTGAAGACCCAGTGAACGGTGCAAATGAAACTCGATTCGTGACGCCGTCTCACGGCGAAAAGGACGGTGTGCTGACCGATACTGACTTCTACCTTCACCCCGGCATGCGAGCAAAGGAAGTCACAGCCGATGTAGTAACAGCAATTGAGAGAGGCGCATCACGCCTGATCTGCTGCAACATTGCTGCCCCCGACATGGTGGGGCACCTTCTACCAGCGCGCTATGAAGAAGCCAAAGCCGCCTACCGGGCTGCAGCCGAGGCTCTTGTCGAAATGGCGGACGTTGCTAAAAAAGCCGGAATTTACATGGTGATTACGTCTGACCACGGCAATATCGAAGACGACACTTCTGCTCACTCGATTAACGATGTACTGACGACGATCATTCGAACCGACGGTGCTGAATTGGTCGTCGGCATACCGGATTATCAGGCGAGACTCTTCGATGTAGCCCCTACCGTGCTAGAACTCATAGGTGGGTCTCAAGCACTAGAAGACACCACAGGGTCGGCTCTCCACGAACGTTTCGTGGGCAGGCGGTTGGTCGCTACCAGGTGAAATAACCCCGCTCTGTTCGATACAAAACTCGGTCTAGCTTGGGCGCTGACTCACAAGATGGGTGCCCGCCACTTGACTGGGTGTCGGGACATGGTAACTTCTGGTGTATCGGTCTTCCGAAAGACCTACACAAAGAGGGTTCGAAATCAGGTGAAAGCGACGATTAAATGATCGGCGCAATCGGAAATATGGGCTAGACATCTCCCCTGCCCACAAGGCAAAGTCCTAGACCAAAGTTCAAGAGGTCATTCAGTCGCTCAGACGCGAGAAAGCCTCCTGTGGGTGCATGAGGCTTTCTTTTTTAACGCATATCAAGAGTGATAACGTCATCCTGAATTAGATTCAGGATATCGAACTTTCGAAACCTCGCACCTACCAGGCGATCTCGCCACCATCGATAACAAGTTCCGTGCCCGTCACCCATCCCGCTTCGTCGGAAGCTAAATAGAGAATCCCATACGCAATATCTATCGGCAATCCGAGTCGTCCCATCGGCGTCATCGCCAATCGAGCGTCACGTATTTCTTTTTGAGAATGAATATCCAGAGTCATTGGCGTATCTGTAAAGCCGGGATGAACCGAGTTCACACGAATGTTGTCTGGAGCGTACTGAACCGCAGCCGCCTTACTGAATGTCCGCGCCGCACCTTTTGACGCGTGGTACGCCGCACCCATAGGCGATCCAACAATCCCGAAGATCGACGAAACGTTCACCACCGACCCGCCGCCGTTCTTCCTCATCGCTGGAATAGCCGTCTTAGTCCCAAGCATGACAGCAGTAGAGTTCACTGCGAAAACAGCGTCCCAATTCTGGACGATCGTATCTTCGACAGTCGCCCTACCTTTCGCCCCCGACATCCCGGCGTTATTGACCAAGATATCGAGCCGTCCCCATTTCGCGATCGTCTCTTCGACAACCTCGACCCACTGACTCTCTTGAGTGACGTCGAGCTTGCGGTACATCGCAACTTCGCCATTCTGGTTCAGTTCAGCTTCGAGCGCATTACCTTTAGCATCGTCGATATCAGCGATCACTACGCGAGCGCCTTGCTCGACGAACAAACAGGAAGTAGATTCTCCGATCCCCGATGCTCCACCTGTAACGATGACCGTTTTTCCTTCGAGACGATTACCTGCGGACATTTTTAATTCCTTTTCGGATGCTTCGTAAGTTGCTCACAATAAGTCCCTTCTCCCTGGGGAGAAGGTTAGGTTGAGGGTAAAATGTTCGTTAGGATACGAATACGATCCCAACTTCCTTTTTGTGCCGCATTCAACGAAACACGCTCAGCTGATTACGTTGTTCTTCAATGAATCTGGATTTATTTCTAGTCCGAGTCCGGGTCGATCCGCAAATGGTTTCCAAGTACCGTCATCACCGTACGGTGGCACCTCCGTCCACCAAACATTCTGGCTGTGCTCGTCTGCTCCGAGAACTTCAACGACCTTGAGATTTGGAGTAGCCATCGCACAGTGCAAGTGAACCAGCGATACGGCATGAGGGGCAACAGGCAAGTTAAACGCGTCAGCCATGGCAGCAACTTTCATCCATTCAGTAATACCCGTAACCCGGTGGACGTCTGGCTGAACGATATCCACACCACCCGCCATCAGTAGATCCTTGAAACCATACTTGGTGTACTCATGTTCGCCTGTAGCAACTGGAATCGTAGTTGCCTGCGAAATCTGAGCCAATCCAGGAATATCATCAGCCAACACAGGCTCTTCAAACCAGCCCACATCGAACTGTTCAAAGATCTTCGACATCTTTATAGCCTGCTTGGCGTAGTACCCGTTGTTGGCATCAACGTAAATTTCGACCTCATCTCCGACTGCGTTTCTTACCGCGGCGAGTCGCTCGATATCTTCTCGTTCGGACTTACCGAAATCCTTGCCCACTTTCATTTTCACACGAGGAATACCCCGCTCAATATATCCCATTTGTTCGGCAACCAATTCATCCTCAGAATAGTTCGTCCAACCACCCGATCCGTAAATCGGAACCGCCTCATGCGCAGGGCCCAGTAATCGGTAAATAGGCTGATCCAGTACTTTGCCCTTCAGATCCCATAAAGCAATATCGATAGCCGCAATTGCTTGAAAAGCCACACCCTTTCGACCAAATCCACGTACTCGCCAATACATGTCCTGCCAGAGCTTCTCGATCATGAACGGATCCTGACCGATCAATACCCCGCTCAGGTTGTCGTGAATCACAGCCTGAATCGAGCGATGCCCCGGTGCATAGCCAAGACCAATCGTGCCTTGATCTGTATGGATGTGAACGAATAGCTGGTTCTTACCTTTAGCATTGGGATCAATAGCCGGAATCGTCGCATCCTGAATTACGTACCCGTCAGGGTCGTGCAGCATCGTGGTTGTGATTTCGGTGATTTTCATACTGATCCTGCCAATGTTTCTTTTCGATTCAGAGCGACAGATTACGCCGGTTCTAATAAATTGTGTATATCCAGAATCAGACATTTGATCAACGACCGAGTCGATTCATCCATGCATCACGACACAAATGGTCGTACTCTTCTTGCTTCTAATCCTGTTCCGCCTCGCAAAGTTAACCTGCCCTAATCAATGACAACCGAGAAACCAACCGACCAGAAGTCTAGAGTCGGACGCGTCTTCTACGGTTGGTGGGTAGCACTTGCCGGCGCGATGAATATGCTCGTCAGCTCCGGTCCAACGTTTCAAGCTGCAAGCACGCTGTTCAGAGCCATTGAAGATGAATTCGGCTGGTCACGCGCACTCGTAGCCGGAGTCGCTTCTTTCGGACGATTTGGTGGCGCAATGCTTGGCCCTCTTGAAGGCTGGCTCACCGACAAGTTCGGTACTGGGAAAATGGTCGTTGCCGGTTTTACTATTGGTGGTGGCGGACTCATCTTCTATTCCCAACTTCAGGGACCAATTCAGTACTACGCCGCCTACTTCATCATTTCACTCGGATTCTCAATTGGCGGATTCGTGCCTTCGATGTCGGCTGTCAACGCATGGATGCCCCATAAACGTGCCACAGCAATGGCTATCGTCATTGGCGGTTCGAGCCTAGGTGGCGTGCTCGTTCCGGCAATCGTCTGGGGTATCAACAACCACGGCTGGCGCGAAACTACGTTCGTCATAGGAATCATCACCATCGCTGTTGGTCCTCCGCTTGCGTACATAGCTGGCAAGCGTGCCCCTGAATACAGTGACTTGATGAAACAGGTTTCGAATCCTGATGATAAGGATTCAACACCGAAGTTCCAGCACGACTTCACCGCGAAACAGGCACTAAGAACACGGGCGTTCTGGTCGATATCTATCACCCACACTCTCACAAACCTCTCTGTCGGGGCAGTATCAGCTCACATATTCTTCCAGCTAACCGACCCGGGCGGAGTAAATCTGTCCGATTCAAGCGCTGCAACAATCATTCCAATCATGGCGATATCTTCGTTCGCATTTCAAATGATGGGTGGTTTCTTAGGAGATAGGATAAGCAAGCGCACAATCGTTCCAATTCTCATACTCCTTCAAGGAGTGTCAATGGTGGTACTCGCTTTGGCTGTCGGGTACATAGGGGCCTTAGTGTTCGCAGTCGTTTGGGGGATAGGATTTGGCGGTCGAACGCCAATGCTTCACGCCATGCGAGGCGACTATTTCGGGCGCAAGCACTTCGGGGTGATCTTGGGCATGTCAGCCTTCCCAATGGCAATGGGCATGATGGCAACTCCGGTAATTGTCGGCAGGGTTTACGACAACACGGGATCCTATGATTCATCGCTTTTCACCCTTGCCGGATTCTGCATCATTGCGGCGGCCACGATTCTGCTTGCGACGAAGCCAGCTACGCCCAAGTAACCGCCCCGACTAGCGACAATTAAGCTCGGATCGTCCTATGAACTATCGGCATCAAATAATTCATGGCGCTTTGGGGATACCGCGAGCCGTCTCTCCGCTACTTCGGCGGCACCTACGATTTGCCTTTCATAGCGAACCTGCCCAATCGGCGGAACGCCTAGCGCGCACACCCTCGAAGCTACGAAGCAATACACTGGCAGACCAAAGTAAAAACGACACGAACAAACTGAACTCGGCAGTCGTAGACCGTACATGGCTTGGAGCACTGGCATTCTCGGCAATCGCTGTCGTGGTGGTGCTTACCATTGCTGTCATTGCCAATCTTGCCATCGGGAGAATTATCCACTGGGACATAGTTTCTGTTCTCGGCTCGATCGGATTCGTGTTCCTAACGATTGGTCGCAAGTTCAAATCCATTTGATCCAGCCCGCCTAGCCCAGAACACCAACTTGAACGCAGTACCTTGTTCCTGATATTTTTTGCAGCATGCGCAACAACGAATCGTCTAAAAAGTTCGACAAGCCTCTGGATACGGTATTTTCCGGAGCTTCGAGGTTTGCCATCGAGCTAGTCGCATGGATCGTCGGCTCCTGGGCCGCTGCCGATCTGACAGGCAGCTGGCTCGCAACTATTCCTGCCCTAGCGATCCTAGTAGCGCTGCCCGGAGTATTTTCGACAACAGGCGATAAACTACATGTTGTAGTTGCCGTACCCGGCAGAATCCGCTTCGCAATCGAAGTCTTGCTAGCCGCAATCGCCTCAGCACTGCTCGCGTGGACCTATATTGGCGCCATTCTCATTGCAATCATCGCCGTAGTAATGTTTGTCACCGGCGCACCCCGTGCCAAATGGCTGCTCAGCAACAGTGCTCCCGATTGGCCACTACCAACGAAGTAAGCCAAAAGTGGGTTCTGCACGTAGAATTAGCTGGTTTGAGTAAATTAGAACTCGCCGGGCTGGCGAGCACGCCCACCCTCCCGATTCAGAATTCCCAAAGATTCCCTTATGCGATCAATTGCTGACCTCGCGGCCGACATGGGCCTCGATTCTTCTGTTCTAGAACCCTACGGTCAGGACAAAGCCAAAATTCCGCTCGATGCCTTCCCTGACTCTGCTGAAAAGGGAAAGTTGATCGTGGTAACGGCGATCACTCCGACCCCGGCAGGTGAAGGAAAGTCGACCACTGCAGTAGGACTCACCCAAGGTTTAGCCAAGATCGGTAAGAAACCAATTCTGACCATCAGGCAGCCCGCACTCGGTCCTGTTTTCGGTCATAAAGGTGGCGGCACTGGTGGAGGTAAATCGACCGTTCAGCCAGCAGTCGACATTAATCTTCATTTCACAGGCGACTTCCATGCCATCGAGTCAGCACACAACTTACTGGCCGCCATGGTCGACAACGCTGTCTACCGAAACGCTATCGACGATTTCGACGCAACTGGAATCACTTGGCGACGAGTGACCGACACCGAAGACCGTGCACTTCGCACAATCGTGACCGGTGCGGGTGGCAAACTTAACGGTCCGGTTCGTGAAGCAGGGTTCGACATCAATGCTGCATCTGAAATCATGGCGATCTGTGCTCTCACAAACTCTTACGAAGATCTTCGAGAGCGAATTGGCGACATCGTAGTTGGTTGGAAAAAAGACGGCACAACTCCTGTCACTGCTCGTGAAATCAAAGGAATCGGCTCGATCATGGCGCTTCTTCGCGACGCCATCAAGCCCAACCTTGCACAAACCGCGGAAGGTCAACCAACTATCGTTCATATGGGTCCGTTCGGCAATATAGCCCACGGTTGCTCATCGATCATCGCTGACAAGCTTGCGATCAACTGCGGAGAGTACGTCGTAACAGAAGCTGGATTCGGTGCCGATCTCGGTTTTGAAAAATTCATGGATATCAAAGTTCGCCAGGGCGGTCCCAAGCCCTCGGCAGCAGTCGTGGTCGCTACAATTCGCGGGCTCAAATGGCACGGCGGTGTGGCAATAAAAGATATGGCTGGTGCCAATCCAGAAGCAGTACGTCGCGGTGGCGAAAATCTAAAAAATGCATTGCGTATTGTTGGTCTATACGGTCTTCCAGCCGTGGTCGCCATCAACCGCTTCCCTACTGACACTCCTGAAGAAATCGCTGTAGTCAAAGAAGTTGCGATGGCTGCAGGAGTTATTGGAGTCGAAGAAGCAAAGGGGTTCGCCGAGGGCGGAGATGGGATGATCGATTTGGCACACGCTGTTGTAAAAGCTGCGAACCAGCCCTCCGACGTCAAGCTTCTATATGAAGACGATGACGACTACTTCGACAAAGTCGAAAACATGGCAAAATCGCTCTATCTTGCTGGCGACGTGAAGTGGGGACCGATGACCAAGACCACCGCACGTCGATTCGCAGCGAACGGCTGGAACTTTCCGGTCTGCATTGCCAAAACCCACCTTTCTATCTCGGCCGATCCCAAATTGAAAGGTGCGCCAAGCGGACACACACTTCCTATCAGGGAATTGCGTATTCTTGCCGGTGCACGACAAATAGTTACGCTTGCTGGCGATATCATCACTCTTCCGGGTCTTCCATCAAAGCCGAATGCGTGGGATATTGATCTCTCGGACGATGGTGAAATCACCGGAATCCTAAGCACGTAGACGCTAGATATAATTCAGCTCACCTCATCAGAACCAAACAAACCGAATCAAACCACGAGTAAGAATGACTTCCGAAGCCCGTCCCACATTCACATGTAAAGTTTGCGCCAAGGTGATGACACCACGATTCCTACCGTCGTCAGCACCGAACTGTCCTGCTTGCGGAGCCGACACCGCCCCGAACCAAACAGCCATCGATTCTGGGCTGACTACGTTCTGCGCTAATTGCCACACAACTGGCTGCGTGTACGAATCCGACAACTGCACCAATTGCGGTGCGGCGTGGGGGCACTGGTCAGGCGGCGAGACAGTCGAACAAGCCCCGGAAACTTCTAGTGCTGGCGACCGAGTCCTGTACAAGTCAACTCGCGGTGCCGAGGGCGGCACGGTTCCTCGCTGGAAAATCGTCGAACCAAGCTAGCCCCGCCTGATGAGGTTTTCGTAGATCGAGCAAACATTAAATTCACTCATTTATGATACCTAGTATCATATTTTGCCTGCTATGATTACTTGTACCAACTCAAGCGTCTCTTTTTCATATATTTATAATTGATACTAGGTCTCAAATGATTATTCCTCGCAACGCACTATTGATGATCCTGATCGTGGCAATTTCCGTTGTCGTTGCAGCCTGTGCTGGCGATCTCGAACCGCCTGCAGACGGCGAGGTCACCGTAATAACGACTACTTACCCTCTGACCTTTTTATCGGAGAAAATTGGCGGAGATCGAATAACCATAAATCAACTGGCTAAGCCGGGAGTGGAGGCGCACGATTTCGAGCCTGCACCATCAGATATCCGAGCTATCTCAAACTCTGATCTATTTATCTACAATCACCCTGCATTTGAGTCTTGGGCATTAAGCGCTGCTGCTTCTGCTGCAAGTGCTGACGGCGACAATTCGCCGACTGTCACAGTTCAGACGATTAATCTCGAATTGGCTGGTGAAAATCACGGTGGACATGCAGAAGACCATTCGACATTCGATGCGCACGTTTGGCTCAATCCTCTAGAGGCACAAGAACAAGCCGACCGAATACTGTCCGCATTCATCGAAGTCGACCCCGAAGGCGCACAGATTTACACGCGAAATGCCGATGGACTCGATGTTGAACTTCAGGCACTGGACGATCTAATCGGCAAGCAAATATCAAGCTGTGAGCTCGATAGCGTGGTCGTCTCTCATCTAGCGTTCGGGCACATGGCTGAACGCTATGGCTTCAGCCAAATCGGACTCGCGGGATTATCTCCTGAGTTCGAATCTGGACCAGCGCAGATCGCAGGCGTAATCGGAAAAATGAACGAGCTAGGCATATCGCACATCATGCAAGAACCGAACGTAAGCGATCGGCTAGCGGAAACCGTCGCAGCCGAAACCGGTGCGAAACTTCTCACTCTTCATCCACTTGAAGTCAGAACCTCGGAACAGGCATCGAACGGCATCGACTATCTCGAAATCATGAAGTCGAATGCCGGTGCTCTTCAGGCAGCGCTCCGCTGCAGCTAATCGGATGACTGGCTAATCACATTCAATTCAAACCGCTCCAATCGCTTCCAAACGCCGCCCCATGCAACGCCATCACGCCCCATTAGATCGATAGTCGACACGCTAAGCGAATCGCCGAAGTCAACGTCTTTAAGCATCTTCATCGCAACCTCCACACCCTGCTCACCCGCCTCGTTAACGATGCTCATGTGAACACCGTACGGGTCGTCTTTGTACGCAGGTTTTCCGAGCGGTGAAATAGTGGCAACCAACTCGTCATGAAGCGCCTGAATCTCAGGATTAACGTCAAATCCTAAAATCAAACTATCGCTAGAATCCCAGACCTTCATACCAGCCGTTCCGAGTTCAAACGGTTCGTGGCGACCTGCAATTTCGCGAATCGTCTCGATCATTCCGTCGAGGCTAGCAATCCCATAAAGCGTGCCCTTTACAGTGACATGGGCCGGTATCTTGGCCCGTTTCTGTCCCGCTGCCCGCTCAATCTCAAGAAGTAGTTCAGTGAGTTCGGGAGGAGCAGGAATGACGATCGTGTAGCACGAGTAGCCAAATTCGTCGTTTTCCAGATGAGTTGATGGATTAACCATGGTTACCTTGCTTTAAAGTTCTAGCCGTAAATCGAACGACTAGTGCGATGCCCTGTAGTGAGCAGCCAAAAGGTCTTCACCAAAATCGTGGGCGTAGTCACGCAGCACCGAGTGAATGTGATTCGCCTCGTTCTGAGTGTTGTCGTATTCGATCAAGAATCGTGGATGCCTAATTGCGTAATAGTGCGGCGCACCAACCTCAGCAGGACCCGCCCACGCAAACGTCACATCATCGAATCCAATCGATTCCACTTCACGCCAGTAGTTCGAAGCAAGATCGTCCGAACCGCGAGTCACATAGTGCCTTACAAGCGCCACAAGCTGATCGCGCTGCTGATCGCCCAACAAACCGAACCCAATGCCCTTAGGTGCGATGTTGGGATCGGCTGACCGAACGTTAGTAGTCAAAATATCGGCAGGAGCAATCTCGTCAACAACTGCCAGCTTCGTCTGCTCTCCGTCCATCGACATTAGCAGCGCCCGAGCCCAATCCTGCTCCTCGACAAGCGTTCGTTCGTCCTTGCGATCGCCATGACGGATCACAGCAGGATTCGCACCGAAAAACAACGGCAGAATCGCAACCTGTTCGCCGTTCACGATGTTTGCAGTAAGACCAATGTGGTGACCGCCAACACGGAATCCCCAAGGCTCATCGATAGTTCCCGGGGTACCGAAAACGCTGAACCAGTAGCGGTCGGTGTTTCGTTCCCACTGAGAAATGTTCTCGCTGATCTTCTCCCACTCGCCCAATATCGTCTCGAGCTCCATAATCCGATGAGCAGTCGTTACCCCACGTGCGCTGTAGCCGGTCTCCATCATCGTAAACGCAGCCTTGCGCTGAGCATCGTTCATTTCACGGAGCCTAAGCCCCTCACGTTCGATCGGTGTGTATGCCCACTTGTATCGCTCATCGCCAGCGAAACCGAACGACGCCGTCGCTCGTTGGGAATCATCAAGCGAGTTCAAAAAATCGTTCGCTGCGGCAGTCATTCGTTTTACTGCGTCAGGAGCTGAAGATGGGATTGGCGACGATGTCATCGAGGTTCCTTTTAAGATGTAATCCGGCGAATGCACACTATAAGCGAGCGACCGGCATCATGGGGAGAATGCACGAAGGTTCAGCACCTGAAAATCATCGACTCACAAAGAACTTAGCCAGTGCTTAATCAGTGCTAGTCACCCCAAGTGCCGAACAACCGTTCACAGGTTCCACCCAGAATTTTATCGCCTAGCCCCGGCCCCATCGCGGGTTCTATCTTGTCGGCGATCTCCCAGCCTTTGGAATACCCGGTCTGCTCCACGATGAACGGGAAGTCAGTACCCCACATGAGTCGATCAGCCG
>ENA-OREN01005240-OREN01005240.1-marine-metagenome-genome-assembly--contig:-NODE-5240-length-10852-cov-2.874060_pt1 | contig 10852 bp, 9 predicted proteins | sample MGYA00248624_ERZ508555 | MGnify/ENA primary metagenome ERZ508555 (study PRJEB26222, sample SAMN06267773) | marine metagenome | isolation source: Saanich Inlet, British Columbia, Canada | place...
AACATCCTTATAGCCAACGCTAGGATTAGACATCAGTATAAATTTATTAAAAGTATCAGATGGTTTTGGAAGCCATCTTCCTGAACCTTGCTCTGAACAACTTTGACCACTAGCTACAATAGTTCCTGCAGGAAATAAGAAAATATCAACTAATCTTAACCCACCTTGAATTTCATTTTTTGCATTGTCAAAATTAACAACAGCTCCTTGTAAATTATCAAGGGCATTAGGTGGATAGATGCTTGCAAACTCTATACGTCTTGCAATTTTAACAATATTTTTAGCATATTCAGAAGCAACATCTTCACTTTCATTTAATTCACCTCTGTAAATTTTTATTTGATCTTTAATCTCATTAATCTGATCTTTAAATTGTGAATTATGATTTCTTAATTTAAAAAACTCTTCACTTATTAAACCTATTTCTTCTGCAGCCACATGAAATTTTAAACCTAAATTGGTTGAGGGGATTAATGGTACCTCTAGGGTATTTTCAATAGATCCAGATCCAGCATCAACTTTTACTATACCCCAACCGCCTTCTTTATTTGCTGCATCAAGTCTTTCTTGAAGTTGTTGTTCAGTTTCAAAAGGATATTCAGGCTTTTTAAAATTTTCAGTTAATAGATTAATTTTTCCTGTTATTTCATTTATTTTTTCTTTTGTTTCATTTTCAATTAAATCTTCATTAGTTAATAATGGGATTAATTGAGAAGTTTTATTAAGAAAACCAATTAAAATTTCTTTTTGCTGAGCACTTACACCTGAATTTTGGATTTCAGTTAATAAGCTTCTAATATTTTCATTTTCCTTTTTTATTTGGGCTGTACTTTTTAATTCTCTTTGTTCTATTGGAAATTGATATTTTAATCCTAAAAGAGAATCGTTAATTTTAGCTACCTGACAAAGCTCATTAGCAGATTTTGGATAAAAACCTCTCGCAATATCCCAAGAATAATACATCCAAATTAAAAGTAATGAACAACTTCCTAAAACTACCCAATGTGTACCACCTTTGGATCTTTCTGGATTACCAAAAACTGCATCAATTTTTTCAGTTTGAATTAATCTTCGACCATAAACAATAGATCCAATAATTGTAATTAAGATTAATATTGTAAGAATTTGTGTAATCATTTCATTCTTTACCCATAATTTCTTCTTCCATATTCCAAATCATAGTTAAGATTTCTTCTCGTGTTTTCGAAAATTCTTTATCTTTTTTAATTTCTCTTAAATCTTCTTTTAATCCTCTGTTTGCAAAAGGTAATTTGTATTCTTTATGTATTCTTCCTGGTCTTGGAGCCATTACATATAATCTTTCACCAAGTAATAACGCTTCTTCAACAGAGTGTGTTATTAAAATAATTGTCTTTCCAGTTTCTTTCCAAATTTTTAATACTAAAGATTGCATTTTTTCTCTTGTCAAAGCATCTAATGCACCAAGAGGTTCATCCATTAAAATTAAATCAGGGTCATTAATCAAACATCTTGCAAGCGCTACTCTCTGCTGCATTCCACCTGATAATTGATAAGTTGGAGTATTGCCAAACCCTTTAAGACCAACAATATCAAGCCATTCATCAACTTTTTTCTGAGTTATTACGGGATCTTCTTTTTTCATACGAAGACCAAAGTTAACGTTCTCAGAAACTGTTAACCATTCAAATAAAGCACCTTGTTGAAAAACCATTCCTCGTTCAACACCAGGTCCATCAATTTCATTATTATTTAAAGTAATCTTGCCTGATGTTGGTCTAATAAATCCTGCGGTAATATTTAATAAAGTTGTTTTTCCACAACCAGATGGACCAAGGACAGTTAAGAGCTCACCTTTTTTTAAAGTGAAATTTACATCTTTTAAAGCATGAACAGTTTCTCCTTTAGGAGTTTTAAAAATCATGTTCAGATCTTGAGAAACTAATTCGCTCATTGAATAATTTTATATTAGAATTTTTAATAAAAATAGGCACCAAAAAATTTTGGTGCCTATTAAACTTTTATATCTCTGTAATATTATAGAGGTAAGAAACTAGTATCTACATTTCCTCTAGGTGTACCCATACCTTGAAGGAACTTATGTAAGTTACCACTTTCCATAGATGTTTTTGTTTCTTGTGCATCTAGAAATTTAAATCCACCAATAGTTTCTTTCATATCACCAAGTTTCATTTCAGCATCTTTTGCTATAACATTTAAGTCAGATTTACCTGCTTTGTATCTAGCATTAGCTTCATGAGTTACTTCGATAAAAGTTCTAACCATTCCAGGATTTTCTTTCATAAACTTTGTAGTTAGTTCAGAATTTGCTTCCTTGTCTGCCAGCAGTCCTTCCTTCACTTGTGTTTTTGCTGGCCCCGGAGCATTAATCGCATCTTTTGAGAGTTGGTGTACATTGCTCTTGCCTAAGTAACCAGTCCTGACTTGATCTCCCATGCCAGCATCTTCAAATTCCATTAATTTTTCCAAGCGGTCAGCCTTAGTCATCCCATCATTAACAAATGATTCATCCAGCTTTTTAAGTGCCCTTTCTTCTGCACCACCGATTCCGGGAGCCTCCCCACGTACCCTGCGGATTCCTTTGTTGGTAAAATCAATAATTGGAGAGATAGCCCTGCTTGCTAACGGAGAAATAAAACCAATGCCAGCACCAAGTCCTGCGGCAGTTGTTGTATCACCACCACTTGTTGCAGCAGTGACCCCGCCCTCTATTGCACCAAGACCTGCTTCAAGGGTTGCTTCTTTTGCAATGTTTGAAATTGGCGCACCTACTTTTGGCAGAAGACTTGGGGCTGTTTTATACGCCAGTTTCGTTGCACCTAATCCCGTCACCATTGCCCCTGCGAGTCCTCCAGTTGTGGCTAGAACTGGTGATGCGTCTTGATATTCCTCACGTTCTGTTTGAAGTAACTCCTTTTCAAACTCATAAGGTGTGCTATTAACAATACTGTAGATCAATGCCTCCCCCATATTTGACAACCCTAATGTCAGACCACTTGCAACCTCACGGACGTAACCCAATATTGCCCCAGCCTCCGACTCAGGGTGTCTTTTCCGAACACCAATGCTGGCACGGTTCACCACTGCCTTGTCGAATGCTTTAAGTGAGTTATATCCAGAATCTAGGATATAGTTGTTAATATCCTCCTGTGAAAACCCTGCATCCTGTGCTTTCCTAATCTGTGTTAGCACTGTTTTGAGCTTATCCTTCTTTTCCATTAGAGACCCTTTATTGCGTTAGATGTGGATGCCCTGTCTTTTTGGTTGTCTGAATTAGAGTTGCCCCCACTCCCTTTTGCCCCTGCCTTATAAAAATCATAAGTTGAAAATGGGTGCTGGATATTTGCATTGTCCTTATAGCCTCGTGTTTTTGCTATGTCGGTATAATTACCATAATGTTTTGTTGCACGTCGATTTACTGCCATCATATATTCATTAACAAGTGTCGCCATTTGATTTCTGACTTCTGGAGTAAGTCTGTCACCTTTTGTGTATTTCTCGACAATGTTTTTAGTATTTTCCCAAGCTCCCCCTGCCTTGCTGGTTATCTCAAATTCTGCTTCACGAACAACAGAGTTAGGTTCAAACATTATCCGGAAGGATGTGATTGCCATAATGTCACCAAGTCCTGTATCACTGGTGAGTCCTTTCATTACACCATCGTGTCCTCTTGCTGCAACCCTGAAGTCTCTTGTGAGTCTGTTGTACTCCTTTCTGAGTCCATCTGCTCCTTGACGGTCTTCAGGCAAAAGTTCTTTCCATCCTGCACCATCTCTGACATAAGTCTTGTTCTCATCAAAATTAGCACCTTCATAATTAGGATCTTTAAGCAGTGATGAGCCACGTCTCACATCTCCGGATTCCTTAAAGTTTTTGTTATACAGATCGTTTGCGTCTTTGAATGCTTTGTCAAAATTTATAATTGACTGGTTTCGGAGCTTGGTAATGTATGTAGCCTCAATACCATAGTCTTGCTCCAACATAGCCAAAAACTCTTCAAAAGCCTCTTGCCTGACTTTCTTATCAACAGACTCCTGATTGAACCGTACACGTTCCAGCGGTGTTAATTTAGCTATCGCAATTTTTCTAATATCTGCACCAGTGAGTTTATTGATAAGCCAACTTTCTGTTTGCCCTCTTTCGTTGAGCCTCATTGATTGCATTGTCTTTAGACCCGGAATTGCATTGCCACTGGCATTCATAAATTTCAGTCTGTTATCAACTCCAACTTCTATATTCTTAATGCGTGGATCAAGTTCTAGGTTTTTATACTCCGGAATCGCCAAGAAATTCTTGCGGTTATAGGTCTTGGCTGTTTTTGATGAAACTGCCTTGTCCGATACCTCTGATACTGTTTTCCCATTGACATCAAAAAGCACTATATTTATATTGCCATTGGAGTCACGTTTAACCTCTATTTTTTCTATCCCCTTAACTTTAAGTTCTCCGGGTGATGGGTACCCCGCCTCTTCCAAGTGGGCAGATGCGTCAGGGTGTTCTAATCCCATATCTCCATAATACTTCTTATCGCTCTTTTCCGGTGGTTCACCATATTTCTGCACCAGAGTAGCAAAATCAGAATTTATTGTTTGCAGTTGCTCATCGGTCATTGTTTCCGGGTAAGCATATTTAATAGCAAATGCTTCCCTTTCATGTTCTGGAAGCACCTCATAGTTTGTTACTTGAGCAACTATACTAGGTACTGCTTGCCTTAGTTTTGCGATTTGTTCTTCTCCAAGTGTTTCTGTGGGATTGGGAACCGTGTTTTTTTGCAATTCTGTTATTTTATAACTGGTATTATTTATCTGCCATGTTGTCTCTGGGGCTAAGTTACGTGATACTGCCTCCTCATCAGAAAGAATACGGAACGTGTCTCCCGTTTTCCCTTCCTTCGATTCCAACGCCTTATTAAATGCTGTAAAGGCTCCTTTTTGATCGCCTTCTGCATATTGTTTCAACCACATTCTTTGTTGTTCACCTGTAATCTTCTTATTTGTTTTTGCGTCTAAAAGGATGTTATTAAATTCATTGGCAGATAATTTCTTCTGCTCTGCTTGTGCCTCAGCATTCAGTCTGTTTTGCTCTGCTTCTTGTGCTTGTTGCTGTGCAAGTGCTTGCTGTTGTGCCTGAGCTTGTGCCTGTTGCTCTTGTTGCTGTTGTTGTAAGCGGTCTCTTTCCTGTTGTTCATAGTAAGCATTTACGCCAGCAGGAATTGCATAACCGAATTGCTCCTCTGCGGTGATTGGCGTATTCCTCCAACCACTATTTCTCATAATAGATGCACCTGCGGACAAAAGCCCCATCATGGCGGGTGACAGAAAACCGCTACCCTCTGAACTTGCTTCTTCAACACTTGCTGGTTTAGCCCTCCCCGGTGGATATGACTCGTCGGTAGGTTGCCATCTTACTGGTGATTCTGCCATCTTAAAACCCCCTTGGTCTAAAGTATTCACGTTTCTGTTTTCCACCCCTGAGAAAATTCTGATTTGGAAATGGTGTACGTCCCATTTTAACCCCTGCAACTGGCGCACGTTGTGCTGGTGCATCTGGTGCTTGCTTCGACAATAAACCACCTAACTTGATTAATGCCTGAACCTGCCCCTTGCTCATTTGTTTTGATTCTGGTTCATCTTCTTCTGATTTCCCGTATAATGGGTCATAGGCCGATCCCCTATATGATTCTGCCTCTCCCATCGCTTCATTCTCCCATGTGTCCTCTATCCCCCTCATCCTTTCTTCTTCTATGTCTAAGCCATGTTTCCCCTCCATCAATGGCCCGTAAGGCTTTGAGGGTGGCATTTTAATAACGGAATCCGGTGCTTCTGTCATTTCTTTGAACCATTCCTTATTATTCCCATAAGTTTTTTTATTAGCACTTTTACTTGGTGCCAGCATCCTATCATCCATGCCGGGATGTTCTGCATCAGGGATATGAGCAAATGGTTCTTCTGGGTCTTCACCTGCAAGGAGCGATGTTATCTTGTCTAAGACACTTTCATTCTTAGCTTTTGCTGAAGGCTTGTATAAACCGTGTCTAGGGTCTTGCCCCTTTTCCAGTAACCCACTCACAACACCATAGTCTGTTTTTAGTCCGGGTATTAGTTCGCCTGCCGTGTCATCCCATAATTCACTATACCAAGATTGATCTTCTTTCATAGATTTGTGCATAATTCCTCCTTTAGCTAAAATATCCTAATGCACCGCCAGCAGCAGCACCCCACGGGCCGAAAGTCGAGCCAGCAGCAGCACCCGCCATTGCATTACCAAAGCGGTTTTTGGTTTTATACATTGGGTTTGATTGATTTACTTCCTGTCCGGACGGTGCGCCTGAGAGCAGATTTGCGCCCCATGCGTACTTCTCCCTGTTAAAATTCTTCTTGTCATCCCATTCATCATAGGCAAAGTCTTTATCACGTTGGCCGTATGCTTCATTAGCAGCCCCAACTTGAGATAATCTGCTGGCATCTTCGTAAGCTGCTGACCGTGAACGATCTGCTGCTCTTGAACCTGCTTCTGCACCTGCGAGATTGATCCCTTGCGCTCTTTCGTTTGCACCTACATTATACTTGTCTGCATCTCGTGCCATGTTCATATCTGCACGTTTCTGAGCAGAGGCATCTCTGTAACTCTGATTTAACATTTGTCCGGTTTGCTGATTAAGATTACGCATGACTTCCCCTTGCATTGCGCCCTTTTCTAAGGCTGACCGTGAACCCATGCCAGCACCAGACATTTGCGCTTTAGAGCCAAGTGCTTCACGTTGCATCTGCATTGTCCGCATGGCATTATCCTGCATTCCGGAAATTACATTTGAAGTGTGCGGATTCATGTATTTGTCAACGCCTTTACCACTCAGGAATGATTGATCGCCAACCTTATCTGGTGCATATCCTGCTACTCCTGCTGCAACCTTACCTGATGCTGTGTATGCGTCTTGTCCTGTACCTTGAGCATCACGAACTTGTTGCATGGCATCTGTAGTGTCCTGTGACTTATCCTCAAACCTATCTCCATCATAAGCCTCATATTCTTCATCCAGTACATCAGTTCCTCCTGCCAGCACCTTATCTCTGAACTCCTCTACGGGCTTATCCAAAGATGATGTTGAGGTGTTGGTGTTGGTTCTGGTTTCGGTTGTGATTGGATTCGGCAACCCCGGTGCTGCTGACACACCTGAACCTCCACTCATCCCTTGACCATTGTTTTGAAAGTTTTTCTGATTTGCTGCAGCTTGCTCTGGTGTAAAATTATTCACATAATTTGAAGCCTTATTATAAGCAGCACCTACATTAATTTCTTTGTTGTCTAACCCAGCAAATGCACCTGAATTTCCAAGCCCACCTAGATGGTCAGGATCACCAGTCGCATAACTCCTCAGTCCAGTCTTCTTGTGTTTCTTTCCGGAACCTCCGAAGAACTGTAAAATCTTACCTTCACGGGGTGTTATGTGTGCTAGCATGTGACCCTGTGGCCCCCGGCCTTGTAGAAAACTTCCTGCTTGTTGTTTGTTCATCGTTACCTTTTTACTTTTTATGGTGCAACATAATGTGGATTTACACTTGTAATCGGTCGCATGTCAACAGTCGTAATTGCAGTTGCGCTGAGTGTGCCAGCATTACTCACATCAATTTTAAAATAGCTTCCGTCTGGTGATCTGATAATCAAAGTGCCTTTGTCAAAAACATTGTCTCTATCAGTTTTCACCGAGACGCTTTCTTCATCAACCACGAGTGAGGCCAAGTCAAACATGTACTCCTTCGTGTACTCATCGGGTGGATTCGGTAGTGGTTTTTGCGTTCTCATTCTGCAATACTTACATCTTTAAAACTGTCATCTTCTTCAAAGTTAAAACATGCGAAAAACCTCCCATATCCTGTAACTTTTTTATGTTCACCTTCCACAATAACAATGTGATTACCCTTGAAGCCTTCAGAATCCACATCAAAGCCGATTCCCATTTCTTCCAAAAACTTTTTAACTTTTTCTTTATCTGTCATTTTTACCCTCCATTTTTTATCGTGAACCTGAAACGGCTGCATCAAAACGTACTTCTCCAAAACGCCATTCTTGATCGAAAGGACTTTCCACCTTTAAATATGTTTGCCGGCCAGTGAACCTTGTATCTGTGTAACCGTCGGATTCCAAAGCATACGGGCCTTTTTCTGTACCTGTTCCGTCCGGAGTATCTGCAACTGTGGCTTTCATCCGCAGCCCTTTACTACCTGCGTCTGTATCTGTAATGATCTGTTTTACGTTCATCATCTTGTTGCCTGCCCCAATTTCTATAGCTCCGGTTTCTGCATAACAGAGGTGTGCTTCTGTCGCTACGTTCGGATGAATCGCAACGTCAACACCTTTTGCGACTACTCTACTTTCCATCGTCGAAAGTGCTGCTACATCGGCTGGTGCTGTTACGGCTGAACTTCTCGGAATCGGTGTACTCTGCGTGTCCGGGTCCATTTCATGTCTGTACAAATACCCGTCACTTCCGGCCCATACCGGATAACCGAGGGCATCGCTTGGTTCCAAAGCAGTTCGTTCCAAGTTGCCAGTTGTCCAATGCTGTTCACGGTATGAGTACGTCACATACCGTGTGCAATACGAATCCCCCTCTTTTGGATAGAACCAAATGATTTCACCAAACTCAGGATTATGACCTGCCGCAATCAGACCTTCCACATCCAAATTTATATTACTGAAGATATAGTCTGCTACGTCACAAGAAAGTTCCTTTACGTAACCTCCGGTAAAACTCCAAAAACGGCCTCGGCTCATCCATGCCACAAAATCTGCACTGCCGGCCACAGCTTTCATACCCACTGGGCCACCGCCCTCTGTCAATCTTTCAATCCCGTAAACATAAGGAGGCCCTAAATAATTTGTCTTCCATACATCGGAAGTTGTGAAGACCAAAACCCCGTAGCGAGTTTTAAATCCACCAATGATTCTGCCTTTTGTCTGTAAATCTAAATCACCTGCCGTGTTGACTAAAGTCGGAGTCCAATCAGTCAAACTTTCTTGTGAAGCCCATTGAATCCGCCTTTGGTTTCCATCGGCTCCCATAACCATGATGTGACGTTCCGGAGTTACCAAAACTGACACATTTGAAACGGGCGCACCACCAAGCTGAGTAGGTGCAGTTGCAGTTTGCGTTGAGTTCGTAAAAGTTGCACCGGAAACGTCCCACCACCAAATTGTGCCTTCTCCAGAATGACATGCCAGCAGATCATCACCGAAATTATCCATGCTCCATACAGGGGCAAAATTGTCTCTGAATGCATCAATGTCCGTTACATCGGGGTCTGCGGTTGGGTGTCTTGGGCCTCCGTAAGTATCACCTCCGGGGGTTATGCCTATCTCAGTTATCCATGAATGTGTGCCTGTGCCAGCATCAGTATAAGCAATCGCACTACCTCCGGAAGTTGTTGCAAGTCGGAAGGTGTCATTAGTTTTGTCTCGGACATAATAATCTGTTGATGCACTCAACCCTGTCGGCAACGTCCCTGCTGTTGAAACCTGCACTATTGTTGTGTCTGATAACCCGTGTGCAGTTGAAGTAATGAGTAAGCCGGATGAACTGCTTGCCGTAAACGTAGCAGTTGCACTGCCGAAGTTCGTAACTCCTAAATCACCACCGTAACCCAATGCACCAAAGCCAAGGCCGGGAATCAGAAAATCTTCCTGCAACTTAAACTCGATAACACCGCTTGGATAGGCTGCGGATGCAGGAGAAATATCGTAGATGGGGGCGTTTGTACCTGCCGACTGCGATCCATCCCAAATTCTCAATGATTGAACCGAACCAACTGCCAAGTACCTAGCCCCCGTTGAAAGCCGCCACGAATGCAAACCACGTATCGGATCGGCACCTGTTCCAAATGTGGTAGCAGTTATGCTTGCATCCCCATTTCCTGCATGAGAAATTACAATCGTAGGTGCGGTTGTATAGCCAGTTCCGTAGTTTGTGATAGTTGTAGTTGCAATAGCACCTCCGGAAACAGTGTAAGTCCCGGCAAATCCAGAGCCTCCACCTCCGGTTGCAGAAAGTGACCCTGCACTGTAACCCGTACCTGCCGTAACAATCGTGAGAGCTTTGATAGCACCTTTTTTCACAATCTGTGTGTCTGCCAACCTCTGCCAGCCTCCTATTGGCCTCAAACGCCCCTCTGAGAAGCGTACCAAATTCCCATCATACCAACGATTTTTGGCTTGGTACTGAGTTGCATTCCGGTAAAACCCCGGCGGTATTTTGATTGCTAAAAGTGCCATCTATTTTTTTATTTCCTTAATATACCTGCACTGTGGATGTAGGTATCTATCAATAAATATTTCATTCTGCTCATTCGCTTGTTCAATCCATCTCATATTTTCTGTCCTTCCTGTTTAGGATTACAAGTTTTGATTAGTTTCTGGCCCATCTCTTGACTCTCAGTTTCAGTTAATTCTTCTAACTCTCGCTGTTTGTAAGTTTCTCGCATTTTATCAACGTAACAATCACACATATTTGCAACTAATTCTGGCGGTGTATATGGCTGATTTAACCGAAACGCTTGTGAACAATACGCCCACATTGACCTAAGCTGTAGCGTTTCATAGTCACCAGCAAATTTAGTTTTGACAGTTTGCGGTTCATCTCCCATTTTCGGCACGATTTGGAAATCACAGCCGGAAAGTAAAACTGCCAGCACTATCAAACTAGCTATATGTCCAAACTGCTTTGCCATGCTCCCTTGGTTTCAAATCAACATGCACAAATTTACTGCCGCCTTGTGAAATGCCAACGCCGTCAAAACCCATCTCCAGAGCTTTCTGAATCACAATTCTAGCTCTCAAACCATCCACGGCTAAATCA
>ENA-OREN01005242-OREN01005242.1-marine-metagenome-genome-assembly--contig:-NODE-5242-length-10845-cov-3.056742_pt1 | contig 10845 bp, 8 predicted proteins | sample MGYA00248624_ERZ508555 | MGnify/ENA primary metagenome ERZ508555 (study PRJEB26222, sample SAMN06267773) | marine metagenome | isolation source: Saanich Inlet, British Columbia, Canada | place...
CCTGACGGAACGGCTCCCTGTGATGGTCGCGCCGAAGTGGATCCTGAATGAGGTGCAGCCGATCGGCATTCGCGACGCGCTCGCCTATCTGGTGGCGGCAGTCGGGCGCGTGGACTCCATCGGCATCACAGACATCGGGTCGGACCGCCTCACGTTCAAGGAGATGATGGAGCGGTACGCTGCGGTCCGGGGCTTGCCTCGCATCATAATCCCGGTCCCCGTGCTCGCTCCTTCCCTGGCAGCGCTCTGGGTCGGTCTCGTCACCCCGATTCCCAACTGTCTCGCTGTCCCGCTGATTCAGGGCGTGGTTCAGCCCGGAGTAGCGGACACGCGCCGGGCTCGGGAGCTGTTCCCGGACATCGTCCCCATCCCATACCGGGAGGCTGTGTCACGTGCGCTCGAGCGGACGCGGACCGGCAAGGTCGCAACTCGCTGGAGCGTCTCCGGCGGACCGAACCACCCGGGTGTTCTCCTGGAAGACAAGGAAGGCGTCGTCACAGAGGTCAGGACCAAGCTCGTGGACGCCCCAGCCGCCGACGTCTTCACGGCATTCTCCAGCCTGGGTGGCGCGCGGGGCTGGCGGGTCTGGAACTGGGCTTGGACGGCTAGAGGGATCATCGACCAGATGATTGGCGGCCCTGGACTCCGGCGCGGCCGCCGTGACCCCCTCGTGCTCTACCCGGGGGAGGCCCTGGATTTCTGGCGCGTCGAGGAATATCAGCCCACGTCACTGCTGCGACTGCGAGCCGAAATGAAGGTCCCAGGCCAGGCATGGCTCCAGTTCGAAGCGATTCCAGAAGGGAACCAGACGCGCCTGGTGCAAACCGCATTCTTTGCGCCGACGGGATTTTTCGGGTGGCTGTATTGGTACGGCATCTATCCGTTTCATGCCCGGATCTTCAGTGACCTGGTGAGCGCGATCGCAAAAGACGCCCTCAGCCCCCTCGGGGGGTCGTCGTGAGTCCGGTCCCACCCATTAGGGTGCGAGCGCTGACCGCGGCGCCAACGCGCGCGGATGGCCAATACGTCCTGTATTGGATGACGGCCACCCGACGCCTGGAACGGAACTACGCCCTAGACCATGCCGCACAGCTCGCCGAGACGCTGCAGAAGCCGCTCGTGATCTTCGAGGCCATTTCCGCGGGGTACCGGTGGGCATCCGATCGACACCACCAGGCGATCCTCGACGGCATGCTCGAGCACGAGCGAGTCCTCGCGTCCAAGGCCGTCTGCTACTTCCCCTACGTCGAGTCGAAGCCGGGAGCGGGTTCCGGTCTCCTCTCGACTCTGGCAGACTCCGCCTGCGCCGTCATCACAGACGACTCCCCGGTATTCGGGACACCTCGACTGCTCGAAGCTGCGGCACGGCTCAAGGGTGTGCGCGTGGAGGCCGTGGACAGTTGTGGTCTCCTGCCACTGCGGGCTACCGACCGCGTTTTCACAGCCGCCTACCACTTCCGCCGCTTTCTCCACACAGAGCTGCCTACACACCTCGGAGACATGCCGGCTGCAGACAGCTTGAGTGGACTGCAGATTCCGAGGCTCGATGCGCTCCCCGACTCCGTCACGGTGCGATGGGATCCCACGAGGGAGACGGACCTCGCCTCGAGAGGCTTCGTCGACACCCTTCCCATCGATCACTCCGTCGGGGTCACCGAGTGGAAAGGTGGAGCGACAGCTGCGCGGTCCGAGATGCTGGACTTCGTACGTGGCCGGCTCCCACGCTATGTGGACGAGCGAAACCATCCCGACCTCGACGCCCCAAGCGGGCTGTCGACCTGGCTACATTACGGACACATCTCAGCGCACGAAATCTTCAGCACGGTCACGCAAGCCGAGGGCTGGACACCGCTTCGGCTATCCGAAAAGGCGGACGGTCGCCGCAAGGGCTGGTGGGGCATGAGCGAGTCGGCCGAAGCCTTCCTGGACCAACTAATCACGTGGCGCGAGCTCGGCTATGGGTACTGCACTCATGCGCCCGACTACGCGCGCTACGAAACGCTCCCGGAGTGGGCGCGGGGCACGCTGGAGGATCACGTGTCGGACCCACGGGACCACACCTACTCGCTGGAGCAGTTCACCAACGCAGAGACGCACGACGAGCTGTGGAACGCCGCCCAAAGACAACTCGTCCAGGCCGGCCGCATCCACAACTACCTGCGCATGCTGTGGGGAAAGAAGATCCTGGAGTGGACTGAGCACCCACGCGAAGCACTCGACGTCATGGTCGAACTCAACAATCGATACGCCATCGACGGACGCGACCCTAACTCTTACAGCGGCATCTTCTGGACCATGGGACGATTCGACCGCGGATGGCCAGAGCGACCCATCTTCGGAAAGGTCCGGTCGATGACGTCAAAGTCGACGCGGCGGAAGGTGTCCGTGGACGCATATTTGGAGCGATGGAGTGAATGCTGACCTTACCGGCATCTACCTCCCGAGGTACCGCATCGCTCCCGGAAGCCAGGTCTCACGTTGGACGATGCCACCGGCAAAGAGCCCCCACCACGCCGCTTCGGCGGCCAGCAACACCCCTCCGGTCATCATGTAGCGCTTGAGCAGAGCCATCGAAGACTCGTTGGATCCACAACGAGGCCTATGGCCAGGACGACACGGGTCACAGAAGTACGCACAGCGGAAATCTCCTGATGAGCCCGAGGTGGGAGGACGCGGGAGGTGAGGCAACGGATGCAGTTCGGGGTGTCGGGAGGGCGCTGGCCAGACGATGTTGGGCTGCCGCATGAAGGGTCCCACCCTGCTTGCGCCACCATGCCATCTTGGGGCCACCAATGGCGATCCAGCGACGAAGGGAATCTATCTGTGAAGAAGGACGAAGGTCGGCTGCCCGGCACCTCGCGCTGGGACCACTACCGCTCTTGGATGTTCTGGAGCCACATGGCCCGTCTCCAGCTTGGCCTGTTCCTGTTCGGACTCGCCGTATCCCTGATGCTCGAGGCGAATATCGGACTCGATCCATGGTCGTCGCTGCACGACGCGCTGAGCGAGAAGTCAGGGCTGAGCTTCGGGAGGATAGCCCAAGGTGTCGGCCTCCTGCTGATCCTCTTCAGCGCATTCGTCCTGTCAGTGAAGCCCGGAGTCGCGACCGTCTTAAACATGCTCGTAATCGGCCCATGGGTAGACCTGCTTCGAGAGGTCACTTGGTTCCCGACGCAATCCGGCTACCTATGGGGAAGCGTACAGTTTGTCAGTGGAGTCCTGGTGATGGGCCTCGCGACGGCCTCGCGATGGGGCTGGCTCAAAAGGTGAAACGGAGCCTACGGGTCACGCGTAACAGCATCGAGGCCACGGTGCTGGTGATCGCGTTCTTTCTAGGTGGCTCGATCGGGCTAGGGACGGTGATCTTCGCCGTGCTCATGGGCCCGACAATGCAGGCGAGCCTCAAGCTCTTTGGAGTGTCCCACGATCCGTCGCCGAGCTTGGGACAGGATAACCACACATAGCGATTCATCCGCCCCGAAACGGGAGGAGCAACGGTCGGCAACTGGCGACCGCCGAAATCCTTCGGTATCGTGCCTCGTGAGATTCGTGTCGCAAACTGAAGAGGAAAATGCCTCTGGCCGCCCAGGATCCAGGATCTCGCAACTCATCTTCTCCGGAGCGTCACCCCTGAAGACTTGCGAGTCGTCGTTGTCGACGATGACGAAACACCGGTGGAATCAGTGGGGCGGGTGGGCCGCGCGCGGGTGAAGGGCCTCCTCTTGCCTGAGCGTTCGGCTAGCGGAACTGGCTAAGGGAGCGGTGCGACAATAATAGGCTCCACATCCAGTAAAAAGATTCGGACCGTACCTGCGCGAGCGCTCCTGCTCTCCGTCGGCGTCCTACTTATTCCGATAGGCGCGATCCTGCTCGCTCCCGACTGGATCGAGTCGGAAGGGGCTCTGTTGGTCTGGCTACCCCCCATTCTCCCAGCCTTTCTCCTCGCCTACTACAAGGGGTGGCACGGAGCGTCCGTGGCACTCGCCGGCGGCATGGCCACGCTAGCGCTTGTAGAGGTCGAGCTCAGTTTGCTGGACCTGCCTGCCCCCAGCGGAGCATTAGTCTTCGGAGTCGTTGCTGGCCTGCTTACGGTCACGCTGGGTGCCGGCACGATGGGGGAGCTTCTCCTGCGTGCTCGGGAGGATGCCGAGGAGGCTGCCTTCACCGACCAACTGACCGGACTCCCCAATCGACGACACGCGTCGCTGATCTTGAACGCGAATTGGGGCGCGACGCTACGTGGGCGTGGACTTGCGGTCGTGATCTTCGACCTCGATCACTTCAAGCATGTCAACGACGTGCATGGGCATGCCGAGGGTGATCGTGTACTCCAAGCGTTCGCTGGGATCCTGTCAAAACGCACGCGCTCCACGGACCTCTCAGCTCGATTCGGCGGGGAGGAATTCATATCGCTCCTGCCCGACTGTCCACTGGATCGGGCGGTGGCTTTCGCGGATGAGGTCCGCGAGCTATTCGCCGAACTGCACTTCGGATGGGGGGACGTCACCCTGAGCGCGGGCGTCGCCGTGGTCGAGGAAGGCATGGGTTCGCCAGACGTATTGGTCGCGGCGGCGGATCGGGAACTCTACGTGGCCAAGGAAGGGGGTCGGAATCAGGTGTGCGCAGGCAACCGATCGGTTGCGCAGTTGGCCCCGGCAGAAGAGCTGCCGCAGGTCCAGCCGAAGGCGCTTTCGGATGTGACAGTTCTACTGGTAGACGACGATGCTGCGACGCTACGTGCCACGAGCCGCATACTCACGAGAGCGGGGTGCTCTGTACTGAGCGCTGAGTCCCCAAAACAAGCGGTTAAGATCATCACTGGCGGCACAAGTCTGGACTTGATCGTGACGGATATCGTGATGCCTGAGATGAGCGGGTTCACCCTTGTCGACCTCGCGACTCGAGTAATCCCTGGCTTGCCGGTGCTCTACATATCGGGATACGCCCAGGAGGAGGTTTATTGGGGTGGGACTCCCGGGGCACGGAGCGCCTTCCTGACCAAACCGATGGAGGTGGATGAACTGATCAAAGCGGTGGAGGGTCTCTTGCAACCCGATCCGAACGAGGGGCTGAATGTGCCTCAGTCGGCCATCGAAGTGGAGGGTGCTTCGGAACACGAATACGAACGATGGGACTCTGGTGACGTCCTGGACGCTCGCATCCTCGTTCTGGACGACGACCCGCTAGTCGTGCGAGCTCTCGTCCGACTCCTTAAGAAAGCCGGCTATGCGGCTCCGATCGGCTTGACCGACCCGAGGAAGGTCTTCCAAGTGCTTCGGGAGCAGGCGGTAGACCTCATGATCCTCGATATCGACATGCCGCACATGGACGGATTCCAAGTACTGGAACGACTCCGTGAGGTGCTCAAGCCGAGAGAGTACTTCCCGATCCTCGTGCTGACTGGAAGCTCGGACGTAGACAGACGGCGGGCGGCCCTTGCGGCGGGAGCGATGGATTTCTTGGCGAAGCCGTTCGACGTTGTGGAAGCCAGGGCACGGGTGCGCAACCTCCTAGCGACTCGCAGGCTCACCCGCCAACTCAGCGGTCGAGGTGAAAAGCTCGAACACCTCGTGCGTGACCGAATCGCAGACCTGGCGGACACGAGAACCGAATTGCTCCACCGCCTGGCTCGCGCCGCAGAATACCGGGATGACATCACCGGCCGTCATGCGCTCCGGGTGGGCCTTATGGCCTCGCGCATCGCGGCGGAAATGGGGATGAAACCCAAAGATATCGACCTCATCCGGCGAACAGGCCCTCTCCACGACATCGGAAAGATCGGGGTGCCGGACGCGATCCTGATGAAACCAGGTGACCTCTCCGACGAAGAATTCAACACGATCAAGCGACACACCTTGATCGGGGAGCAAATCCTGGGAGGGAGTCGACACGAGGTCCTGACGGTCGCGAGCAATATCGCGGTGGCGCATCATGAACGTTGGGATGGCGCGGGCTACCCGCATGCTCTGTCTGGAGAGAACATCCCAATCGAAGCGCGCCTCGTCTCGGTGGCGGACGTGTTCGACGTGCTTTCGCATGCGAGGCCCTACAAGGAAGCGTTCTCTCCAAGTGAGGCGGTCAGAGAAATCAAACGCTGCGCCGGCCGCCAGTTCGACCCGGCCGTAGTAGAGGCGTTCGGCACAATCTGTGAGAGGACTGGAGCGGACCACTTGCTTTCTCTCGCGGACCCGATCAACCCATCGGCGGACACGGAACTCCAGTAGGCCCCCCAGCGGCGTCCATGTCGCGGGCGATCACCCTGGCTCGCCTTCGCGCCTAGGGCCGCCGGGCCAACTTCCTTTGATCGAACCTTCCATCGGGGGCCTCCTGGTGACTCGGCCGAGTTCCCGCCGACCCCAATCCAACCCATCTAAACTCAAGAGCCGCAAAGCACATAGGAGACTACGGCGTGACGTTGTCCAAATACACCATGACCGCCGGCAGCCACGTCCGCCGGAAGAATTCACCCACCGGGTTCGGCGACATCGCCGAATGCATGCCACCCACGTTCGTCAGCATCACCAGAATAATGTCGGTGTCTTCCACCCAATACATGTAGGCCGTGAAGCCCAACGTCCCCCCCGAGTGGCCGAAGGCTGCGAAGTCTTCATAAAAGCCCGGGCTCCACGAGATCCCTTGCAGGTAGCGAGACCGCCGTCCGGCTTCGTCTTCAGGTGGATAGTAGGTGAACACCTCTTCGTTCATCTGAGGACTCACGAGTTCCCCGTCGCGAATGGCCCGCGCCCAGCGCACAAGGTCGCTCGCGGAGGAGACGATGCCCCCTGCGGTCCATTCCGGAGATAGATTGCCCGCCGTCGACTCGACGATTTCAGGTCGAATCTCAGGAAAGCCCGCATGCACGCCAGCCACTTCTTGGAAGGTCTCAGTCGCGTAGTGGTAGTGGTTCACATACCCGCCCGGGATCTCCTCGAAAGACTCCAGGAAGGTGTTCTCCATCCCCAACGGTTCGAGGACCCGTGTCCGGATCTCCGCAGACGCATCGTTCCCGGTCACGGCTTCGATGATGAGCCCGAGAATCGTGTAGTTCGTATTCGAGTACGAGTAGCGCTCACCGGGTGCATTGGTCGGCGGCAAGAGGTCATCCGTCGAGTACTCCAGCGTCTCGGTCTTCCCCCAGACGTACCCGAGTTCCATCTCGTCACCCCTGCCCTTCCGAATCCAGTCTTCCTGGAATTCCCAGGTGGGGATCCCGCTCTGGTGGTTCAAAAGATTACGGAGCGTCGCCAAACCCGCGTTCGGGGTCCTGTCGATGAGAGGCAGGTCCAAGTAATCCGCTGGGGTCCGGCCCAAGTCGACGAGGCCTTCGTCCACCAACTGGAGGATCACCCTGGCGACCATCGTCTTTGTAATGCTCCCAACGCCAAAGCGGTCGCTCGGCGTGACCGGCACCCCACCCAGCACATCGCTGAAGCCCGCAGTGCCTGTCCACACAACTTCGTCCCCTACCCCGATGGCCGCGGAGATTCCCGGAAGTCCCATATCGATGCCTTCACCGAGAGCTGCCAACAGCGCATCATCGCTCTCCGGTTGAAGCTCGGCATCTTGGGCACAAGAGCTAGCAGCGATCAAAAGCACTGGCAGGAATCGTAAGGACCAGATCAATCGTTGGCGCATGGGATCGATGCTCTACAGGAAGAGATGGGCGGGCCACGGCGAAGCCCCATGTCCGGCGCCAATGGGCTCGGCGACGAGTCCTCGCTAGCGCGCTGGTGAGGGACATAGGATGTTGCCTCCTTCGTTCAGCGGATGAGGCGATCGCGTATCCGCCCAGATTACGCCCGACATGGCCATCATGCATCGGGCAAACACGCAGAGAGCATCAATGCGACCCAGGACCACCCTATCGGTATGCGTATTCACACTCGCAACTGCACTGGCCGCGTGTGCGCCCAGCCAGCCCTCCGAAGCGGGGCAAACCGAGAACGTTGAATCCGGCGACACCCTCACCATGCGGTACCTGGGTGCGGCTGGCTGGGAAATCTCAGCTCCGCGCGAAGGCTCGGCAGACCCAGTCGTAGTTCTCGTCGATCCCTATCTGACCCGCGCCAACTACAGCGGCCAGCCGAGCGCCGACCCGGGTGACACCCGGCCCATCTATAGCCGCAACGACACACTCTTCAGTGACGTCGCGGCCATAGACGAGATCATCGAGCGCGCCGACTACATCCTGGTTCAGCACTCCCATCCGGACCACGTCATGGACGTGCCCTACCTCGCACTCAAGACGGGCGCGGTGGTGATCGGCCACGAGAGCACGATCAACATCATGCGGGCCTACGGCATACCGGCCCAGCAACTCATCACCGTCCGCGGCGGCGAAGACTACGACTTCGGCGATGTCTCGATCCGTGCGATCCCGAGTCTGCACAGCCCCCTCAATGACAAGCGCTACTACCAGTCAGCAGTCGTCGAGCGAGGAGCCACACGGCCACTCCGCATCAACCAGCTCGTTGAAGGCGGCTCACTGATCTTCCTCATCCGGATCGGTGGCCACGAGGTCATGACGATGGGCTCGATGAACTACATCGAACGAGAGGTTGAAGGGCTCCGCCCGGACATCGCACTAGTGGGGGCAGCGCCGTCCCATCTGGAGATCTACCAGTACACGCCCAAGCTCATGGCGGCACTCGGTTACCCCAGCGTGGTGATCCCAACCCATGCGGACAACTTCCGCGTGCCGTACGGTGCCGCGACGGCATATCGCGAGGAATGGGTGTCGTCCTTCGCCGACGAAATTCGCGCGGCCGCTCCAGATGCCCGAGTGATCATCCCGCGGCACCTAGAGCCGATCCGGCTGTCGGTGCGGTAGCATCTGCGGAGCAGAAAAGCGAAGCTGATCAGGAAGATCCCCGCATCGAGCCTCGAGAGCTTCATGTCCTGTCTGTGCATCTGTGATGCCCGGCGGTTGCTACCGGTGTCGGCAACTGCTGCCCCAGCCTGGCCCAGCCGTCGGCGGCCACGCACCTTGCGGTACGCAACCAAATACCTGCTGGAACATGGAGATTCGATGGGATCCCGGGCTACCTACCGCCTCATCAGTAACGTCGCCTTTCTGCTTGTGGCATGGCCGTCATCGACGTTCGGCCAGGTCGCCACGGCCGAGCCGTCGGCTCCGATCATCACCTACAATGCCATTCACCACCCGGTGGTGGGTCGGGACGGCATGGTCTCCAGCCAAAACGCTGTATCCACACGGGTCGGGGTCGAAATCCTCGAGCGAGGCGGCAATGCCATCGATGCAGCGGTCGGCGTCGGGCTCGCACTGGCGGTAACACTCCCGCGCGCAGGCAACCTGGGCGGCGGCGGCTTCATGGTCGTGCACCTCGCAGATAAGGACCGGACGGTCGCCATCGACTTCCGCGAGGTCGCACCGGCCCTCGCCCACTCCAACATGTACTTCAGCGAAGACGGTGAGGTGGACAACGCCGAGTACCGCTTCACCCACAAGTCGTCGGGTGTCCCGGGGACTATTGCGGGCTTCGATCACATCCTACGTGAGTACGGCACCATGACCTGGGCCGAGGTCATCGAGCCCGCTCTGCGGCTCGCCCGGGACGGCATCGAAGTGACCGACGACCTGGCCATGAACCTGAGTGGGAGCAAAGCGCGCCTGACCAACAACCCGGCCACAGCGGCAGCATTTTACAAGCCCAACGGCTCTGACTACCGGTCAGGCGAGACGCTCCGCCAGCCCGATCTTGCTTGGACCTTGGAGCAGCTCCAGATGGGCGGCGCCGACGCGTTCTATCGTGGCTCCATCGCCGAGCGGATCGTCGCGGACATGGAGGAGCACAACGGCATCATCACCGCAAAAGACCTGGCGGATTATCGAGTCGTCGAGCGCGAGCCCGTGCGCGGCACGTACCGCGGCTTCGACATCGCGGCGATGTCGGCTCCGAGTTCGGGCGGCATGCACATCGTCCAGATGCTCAATATCATGGAGAACTTCCCCATCAAAGAGATGGGGTACGGCAGCGCGGACGCCATGCACATCATGGCGGAAGCGATGAAGCTCGCCTACGCGGATCGCTCGAAATATCTGGGCGACCCGGACCACCTCGACCTGCCCGTGGAGGCCCTCACCAGCAAGGCCTACGCGAAGGCACTCGCCGCCGACATCGACATGGGTCGCGCGCGCCCTTCGGACGAGATTCTACCCGGTGACCTCACGCCATATGAGAGCCCGGAGACGACGCACTACTCGGTTATGGACGACCAGGGCAATGCGGTCGTGAACACGTACACGTTGATGTTCTCCTACGGATCTGGAGTCGTGATCGACGGAGCCGGATTCTTGATGAACAACAACATGGGCAACTTCACGCTCCGCCCGGATATCCCTGATGCGTTCGGACTCATGGGCAGCGAGGACAACCAGATCGTGGCGGGACGCCGCCCGGTCAGCTCGATGACACCGATCATCGTATTGAAGGACGGAGTGCCGCATCTACTCACCGGGAGTCCCGGTGGGAGCAAGATCATCACGACGAACATGCAGCTCCTCCTCAACGTGATGGAGCACGGCATGAACATCGCGGACGCGGCGGCTTCCCCACGGTTACACCACCAGTGGTACCCGGACCGACTCGAGGTGGAGAGCGGCTTCAGCCCTGATGCTATCAATTCGCTGCGGGCCCGCGGGCACAACGTTCAGCCAAGCGGAGGTATGGGGAGCCTACAAACCGTCTTGTTCGAGGACGGCGTGTTCTACGGGTATTCGGATCCCAGGCGGCCGGGGGCACTGAGCCTCGGAGTGCGGCGAGGGCGCTAACCGAGGCTACTTCTTCTTCGCCTTCTTCTTTCGAGGCTTTGGACGAGGGACTT
>ENA-OREN01005245-OREN01005245.1-marine-metagenome-genome-assembly--contig:-NODE-5245-length-10831-cov-4.386089_pt1 | contig 10831 bp, 10 predicted proteins | sample MGYA00248624_ERZ508555 | MGnify/ENA primary metagenome ERZ508555 (study PRJEB26222, sample SAMN06267773) | marine metagenome | isolation source: Saanich Inlet, British Columbia, Canada | place...
CATCGCCAGTGGCGGTGCCGGTGAGCTTGGTCACTTTTACGATGCGCTTACAGAAGGCAAAGCCGATGCCGTCCTTGCCGCTTCACTATTCCACTTCGGTGAACTTCGAGTTTCCGAGGTCAAATCGCACCTTGCCGAACGCGGCATTCCGACCCGGGAGGTCTAACCGTTGGCTGTGACTTTGAGATCGGGACAGCCTTCGCTGCCCGAGGCGATTGCGTTCGACTGTTACGACACTTTATTTCTGAATAACCATGATGGCTGGCGAAGCAGCTTTCAGGACATCATCGATGCTCAGAATGTCCCTCTCGACAGAGCAGAATTCTGGACTCGTTGGCGTAAGTACGAAGTGAATTTCCGAAAGATTCGTACTGATCTTGGTCGACCGTACAACAGTCCGCCTTTCAAGTCGTATCGACAGGCGTGGACCGAGTGCTTTCAGCAGGTTTTCGACGATATTGAGTTCGATGGCGATGCAAATCTAGCTGGCGACCGAGCCGCTCTGCACATGACTGATCGACCAATATTTCCTGAAACTGTCGAAGCGTTGAACATGCTCAAGGGTCGAGTAAAGCTCGGAGTATTCTCTAATGCTGACGATGAGGGCGTTCGACCTCTGCTAACCAACGCAGGGCTTGAGTTCGACTTTGTGGGTAGTTCGCAGTCGGCTCAGGTATACAAACCTGCTTTGGCAGCATTCGAGTATTTGTATAAGGGTCTCGACACAGAACCAAGTAAGATTTGGTACGTCGGCGACAAATTGTTCGACGACGTTCTTGGTGGCTATCGCTCAGGTGCGACTACAGTTTGGATCAACCGCAATGAAGAGCCGGTTGACCGTGAGCCTGAACCCGATATCGAGATCACCGATTTACGTGAGCTATCAGGCATACTCGAACATATCGGCGGGTGACTGGTTACATCTTCTACAGTCGGTGGTTACGGTTCGGTTGATCTTGCAAGATTTGCAGTTCAACAAAGCTTCTCTTCATACCTAGGGGGATATTCGAAATGATTCAGTTCGATGATCGCGGATTGCTAGCAGCAATTATTCAAGACGCTGATTCCGGTCGTGTCTTGATGCACGCGTACATGAACGAAGAAGCGCTGAAGCGAACCCTCGAAGGCCCTGATGCATGGTTCTACTCACGCAGTCGTCAAGAGCTTTGGCACAAAGGTGCAACCTCGGGCAATTTCTTAAAAGTGATCGAGGTTCAGCAAGATTGTGATGGCGATGCCATCGTCGTTCAAGTGAACCCAGTTGGCCCTGCCTGCCACACAGGTGCAGAATCGTGCTTCGATTCAGGCGTGCTTGATGCCGCGTTGTTCCAAGCCGGTGGTTCAGCTGAGAAGCTCGGACCCGGTGTGTTACAGGAACTTCTTGACGTGATTAATCAGCGTGTATCCGAGAAGCCTGAAGGCTCGTACACGGTTTCGCTAATTGAAGAAGGGCCTGGTCGCGTTGCGCAGAAGGTTGTCGAAGAAGCCGGAGAAACGGCTATCGCTTCGGTCAGCCAGACTCATGATGACGTCGCCAACGAGATGGGCGATCTGCTGTACCACTGCATGGTTTTGCTGGCATCACTGAAGATGCCGGTCGACATGGTGTGGGAAGTTCTCGCAAAACGCCGCGGCTAGGTAGCCCGAGCGCTAATCGGCTAACTTGTGGCCGGTGGATCTTGCTCGGCAGTGGTTACAGTTGCCGCGGCAGTCACCGGTTCGAACGGGTCGGAAGATAGCTCTGATTTATCGTCGCTCGGAACTGCTCGATCATCGTCCATTGCGATTGCGTAGTTTATAGCTGTAATCGCAACTTCCATCATTCCATCGTCAGGCTGACGTGTTGTCAGATCTTGAAGCAAGATGTTCGGTGAGTTGATTAACCGAATCCAGATGTTGCCCTGATGCTTTCCCGCGAACCGAATAAATTCGTAGCTAATTCCCGCAATAACCGGAACCAGAACGATTCGTGAAACCACGAGGAACCAGAATGGATCACGTGGGAAGAACATGAACATTATTATCGAAACAATAACAACGGTCATCAGGAATGATGTACCGCAGCGTGGGTGAGCCGGAGGGAATCGTCGTACCGATTCGACCGTAAGTGGCTCTCCTGCTTCATGGGCGTGAACAACCATGTGTTCAGCACCGTGATAGCCGAACACTCGTTTAATGTCGTTCATCTTGCCAATGATCCACACGTAGCCAATGAACAATACTAGACGAATTCCGCCTTCTACCAAGTTGGCGGTGAAGTCGTTCGCACCGGCATTCTCTATTACTCGAGATACGAGAACTGGAATTAAGAAAAATATTCCAATCCCGAGAACAAGTGAAACCGTTAACAGGCTTGCCATCGCAATGGATGAAATCTGTTGATCTTCCTCAGGATTTTCGTCGGCGGCAGCTTCGTTAGCCGAGATCGTAAGCGACTTCATGCCGACCAGAAGAGTTTCTAACAGCACCAGCACACCCCGTAGGAACGGAACACTTCGAAGTGCCGAATTGGCCCAAGTTTCGAGCGGAATTGATCGACGCACGATTATGCCGTCGGGGCGGCGCACCGCGAGAGCGGCTCGGCTCTGACCTCGAATCATCACGCCTTCGATGACAGCTTGACCACCGTAGAGAACTGGTCGTTTTTGTGAAGGTTGAGGTGAGGACAATTTTTGGGATAAGAAAAAGGGCGCCGGATTGGCGCCCCTATTCGATTAGCTCTTGTCGGTAGAACCGAGGCTGTAACGGCGCATCATGCGCTCGACACGACCCTCGGTGTCAACGATTCGCTGTTCGCCAGTCCAGAAAGGGTGGCATTTGCTGCAGATTTCAGTCCGCAGGCTTTCTTTGGTAGACCCGACTTCCCAAGAATTACCACAGGCACATTCAACTGTTGCATTGGCGTGGTAGGTAGGGTGAATATTGGCTTTCATATCTCTCGTATACCTGACTAGGAAACTACAGGATCGACATTGACTCGCTTGGTGTCCTTGCGAGCGTAGTCGAACCTGACTTGACCATCGACGAGTGCGTAGATGGTGTGGTCACGGCCGATGCCAACATTGCTGCCGGTGTGAAATTTGGTTCCACGCTGACGAACGATAATCGCCCCAGCTGAGACCGCTTCACCTGCGAATGCCTTGACGCCCAGGCGCTTGCCTGCACTATCGCGACCGTTGCGGGAAGTCCCGCCACCTTTTTTATGTGCCATTTAGATATTCCAGTGCTCTGCAAAGATGTAGGAGTGAACTATTTAGCCGAGATCGACTTGATCTTCACCGACGTAAACTGCTGCCGGTGACCGCGTTTTACACGCTGGCGCGTCTTGTTCTTGTACCGGAGAGATATCACCTTGTCGGCTTTGCCGTGCTCGGAGATCTCACCGATAACCGTTGCTCCTTCAACCGAAGGTGCTCCAATAGAGAGCTTGCCGTCGACCGAAGTCATAAGCACACGGTCAAAAGTGAAGTCAGATCCGACTTCACCTGTGATGGTTTCGACAGATACCGTATCGCCTTCGCGAACTCGGTACTGCTTTCCACCTGTATTTATAATTGCGTAATCTGTTGTCATTCGTATTTATCCGTTCGCTGCCCAACCTAACTATTCTAAGTACGAATCTTCTATAGGGTCAATTTGATTTTTGGTTGATTTTCACGCACATTGATACTGATATAGGCTTCAAGGGCATAAGAATCAAATTTTCGGAGCTTCCGATAGGAGTCTCGCAATGGTCCGAAATAGCTCGATGGCACTATTGCCAATATCGATACTGCAGTGCGAAGTCTCGGTCTCGAAGACGACATGAGAAAAACGCTCATTGTTCCGTGGCGAGAGATTCAAGTGCGCTCACCTATATAGATGGATGATGGCAATGTCCGAGTGTTCCGCAGTTATCGCTCACAACACAACGCGCCACGTGGTCTGTACAAAGGCACAGACGGATCGATGCGAAAGGCAGCGTTCGATGGCGCGATGAGCCGTGTGGCGGAGACAATCAAAATCCGAGGGTACGTCGGATAAATTACGGTCGTTGATCGGATGTACGGGGTCAATTCGCTAGCCGAAGGTGAATTTGGGTACGAGAACCCCTAGTTTCTTTGCGGATTCAATTTCCTCGGAGAGCTTCTCGTTCGCTTCGGGCGTGTTTACCTTGATTTGGTTCGAACCCGAGACAAGCTCTTTGACCAATTCATCGAACTGGTAATAATCAACCGCGTAGTCGTCATATATTCGGCTGCCCTGAACATCACACCACGGAGCCAGTGTGAGTTGGTCTGTGCTCGAATTACTGATCGAACGTACTTCGTTTAGTGATCCGGTAATCGACTTCTCGTAGCCAGAAATCATCGCAGCGTACGAGTATTGAGCGGAAATCTGCCGACGACCTGATTCGACTACTTCCGCTGAGTTTTGCGCAGCTGATATGACCACATTGACAGCGGCCGAAATATCGCCATACCCCACCATCGATACCCCATCGATTCGATCGAACTGCCGCAAAGCACCCACTCTGGCGCAGACTGCCGGAGTCCCGCCAGATACCGATTCGATCGGCACAAGACCAAACGACTCGACGAAAGATCCAATGCACAACGTCACATCCCCGGATGCGTAGTAGTTGGGCATATTTGATGGATTCAACCAGTCATGCAGCTCAACGATCTCACTTGCGCCTAGATCGCTTACCAAACATGCGATTTCATCGGTAGTTCCGGCGGCATCGTCCAATCCTGAGCCTAGCGGATATGCGGGCATCAACAATCTAACATTTCGGTCGGGAAGCTTGCGATCAACTTCGACTGCAGTTAAAACCGCTTCTCTCACGCCCTTTGTCGGTTCGGGACGGTGCGGGAACAACAGAATCAGATCGTTATCCTGCCTCGGTGAAACGCCGACGGGCAACTGAGGCTCTGGCGTGCTTTCTCGCACACTAATTCCGTTGGGTACAACGATAACCGGTTCGATCGATTGTCTACCTGTCATCGCAATCGTGTTTTCGACAACTCGTTTCATGTAGTCCGAGGGGACGATGGTCGCTACTGCCGGCAAGGTCAACGTCGACAGAAGCGCTTCTTCGTAGACGTAATCGTGAATCGACCTAACTATCTCGGTGCTTTCTAAGGCGTATCGCAAATAAACGGCATCTGCATGGAGATAGACCCGATCTGCCCATTCCGTCGCATTACGCAGAATTTCGGCTGTTCGAGCCAAAGCGATCGGAGAAACCTGATGAGTTGCCGGAAACGAACCTCGCAATTGAAGATCGGGATGAACAGTAACTCCATCAACTTCGAAATCGCCAAAGTGTGATTCCATTCCAGTGCACCAGATTTGAACGTCATGACCTGAGCGCTTCAAACCAGCCGTTACATCAACAAGGATCTTTTGTGATCCGCCGATGACGTAGTTTGGAAATACTGGAGCGACTGAAATTGCGGCGATTCGCACGATATTGCCTATTCAGAATCGCTGTTTGAGTTTTGGTCGGAGACGCTATCGGCGAAGCCACCAAACTGTCGTTGGAACCAGACCAACGGATCGCCTTCGCCAACCTGAATTGACTGCACTTCACCGATAAATACGGTGTGATCGCCGGCTTTGTGAGCCGCAATAACTTTGCAATCCATTGCGGCTATGGCGTTGGCAATTACAGGAGTACTCGAAAGCTGATCAAGTTTTCCTTCAGCCAGTTCTCCACGCGATTCGGGGGGAGTGGCAAAGTGCTTTGCGATTTCTGTTTGACCTGCGTCGAGAATGCTCATTCCGAACCGGCCCGTCGATTCTATCAAAGCGTGTGTTTGTCGAGATTCGCCAATTACTGCGAGAACCAGTGGGGGATCAAGCGAAACCGAAGTGACGCTGCTGGCGGTCATTCCGTGCACTGCTCCGCTTGGTTCAACCGTAGTGATTACGGTGACCCCGGTCGCAAATCTCGACCATGCGTCGCGGTACATATCTGCAATTGATTCGGCCGTCTGCAATCCTGTCGCCCCTCGAAAGTTCGAAACCAGTGCCAATTGCGAAAGTATAAGCGCTAAGTCGGCCTATGCAGCGATGTTAGCGCCGTTGCATCCACTCGACAGGCTCGGGATCGGCATAACCGGAGAGCTCGACATACGCATCGCCAGCTATCGCCGTACCATTTTGTCGACCGCTGACGTGTGACTTCCCTTCCCAGTACGTCGAGGCGGCAGGAAGGCCACCTTTAACTTCCTGATCGTCAGCCACTGGGTTGATCGTTAATTCCATCGAGAGTGATTCGATTGATAGTGACCAGCCAGATGGATACGTTCCACCGCTCTCGGTACTTGTCCACTCACTGAGCACGCCGAGATTGATTCCGTCGGATTGTTCTCGGAGATCTCGCACGTTTCCATCAGGAGACATATATGTGCCGTACGTTTCAGCAATTTTACCGTCGATACCGCGTGCCTGAGTAATCATCAGCGAGCCACCATCGTCAAGCTGAACTGCGAACCATTGCCAGCCCGCTGGGTTGCCCAAAACGAAAAAGTCTCCCCACTGATGATCGAACCAACCCGTGCCGGTCACCTTGAACGATTCGCCGTTTAGAACCAGCTCGCCAACTGCTTCCTGCCTCGGCCAAGAGTAGTAGTAGGTCGAACCAAGCTCAGTCGGCAACCAGCCGATCTCGTTGTGAAGCATCACGGGAGTAACGGCTTTAAGATCAAGCCCGAGACCTGTATCACCACTTTTAGCAGCGAAATAATGTCCGCCTTCTACTGGAAGCAGACCATAAATCCAATCGGCTATCCCAATGGTCATTGGTTCGCTGGCGGACTTTCGTATACCGGCTTCTGCTCTTGCGAACTCGTAGTGCTCGCCGGTTTCGACATCGAAAATCCCGAGTTGAGCAACAAGGTTTGGTTCGCTGAGTTCATCGTCGGCTTTGAATAAAACGAAGTGAAATCCAAATTCTCTGCCCGATTCCGATACGAGGTGACCGCTGTGATACCACCATTCAAGCCGCGCCTCGTGGTCAAGCTCGTCATCAGGGAACGTGACGGGCGAAGGAGTAGTGGTGGGATCGGGAACTGCACCCGTAGGTACTTCACGCGGTTCGGCAGATTTCACACAAGCCGTCAGCGTAATCAATGAAGCGACCGCAAAGATCATCAAAAGCATTGAGCGCCTATTTGACACGTTTCACCTCCGGCAAAATTCGGTCGAGCCAGCCCGGAAGCCACCAGTTCCACGGACCAGCGATTCGCATGATGGCAGGAGCTACGAGAGCCCTGACTAATGTCACATCGACAAACACAGCGATAGCCAGACCAAGTCCGATAGCTTTCACAACCACGACGTCAGCGAGAACAAAACTCAAAGCCACGATGATGAGAATCGATGCAGCTCCGGTAATGATTAATCCGCTACGTTGGAGCCCTTCGGCGACCGCTATGGTGTTATCGCCTGTACGTTCGTACGCTTCAGCGACTCGGGATAACAAGAATATTTCGTAGTCCATGCTGAGACCAAAAATAATTGCGAATAGCAGTATCGGCAGAGTCGCTTCGATAACCCCCATCGCTTCAAAGTTCAGTACTCCGCTGAAATTTCCTTCTTGAAACACGAACACCAAAGCTCCGTAGCTGGCAAGGATCGACAGTGCGTTCAGTAGCACTGCCTTTAAAGGAAGCAATACCGATCGGAACAGCAGCATTAGTGAAATGTACGTCACGCCCAATACGGCCGCGATGACGTACGGAAATTTTCCATACAGTGCGGCGATGATGTCTGTAATTTCACCGGCACCACCGCTGACGTGCAGTTCACCACCCGGAGGAATTAACGCTCGAATGTCAGTTACCAACTGGCGAGTCTCTGGCCAAAACGGATGCAGGTCGCTGTGAATCAGGAACAGAATCGCACCATTTCGAACCGATTCTTCGACAATACGGGCGGCGGCAACATCGGTGATAGATTCTGGATGAGTGTAGAGAAGTTCGTACTGCTCCGTGCCAAACGTCGGCTCTAGATTAACGATACTGGTCACTCCAGAAACGCCGTCTAGCCGCTCGAACTCGCGCCCAACGTCGAATGCCCGCCTTATGTTTTCAGCGGAGAACGGATCCGCAGCGGCCGAAAGGTCGTCCTTTTCAGCGAAGGTGTAAACCACTGGTATGACGGTTTGCAGAGCGAATCCGAATTCTTCCCTGAGTACATCGAATCCCTGCCTCGATTCCAAAGTGTCGGGCAATATCGTCGCATCAACTGTTCCGAGCCGCAGTGATAATGCCGGCACAGCCAGCAGAATCAGTACTGCCGACGTTGGGACTAGCACGAGCCACGGTCGTTTCATCACCCAATTCGATAGCGGTAGCCAGAAGCTAGGCCGATTGCCCCAATTAGGAACGATCCTGAGCCTGTTGACTCGTTCACCCAGCACAGCCAGGATCGCTGGCATCAACGTGAGTGCCGCTATCAGCGCTGCAAAAATAACAGCGACGGCACCTATCCCGACTGATCGCAGCATCATGACATCGAAAAATACGAGGCTCAGTAGTCCGATCAAACTTGTGACAGCCGAAAACAGAATTGCCTGACCAGCGTGAACATGTGCGCCTAAAACAGCGTCATCGACAGATTTCCCGTTGCGCAATTCTTCTTGGAATCTCGATGTGTAAAACAGCGAGTAGTCGATTCCGATTCCGATTCCCAGCAGGCTTACGATGTTCAATGCGAACACCGACATGTCGATACCCTGCGACATGAAGAACACTATTGCTACACCGACGAGCACTCCCCCACCGCCAACCGCTGCAGGCAGGATGGCTGCGACCAATGTTCCGAATACGAGCAACAGAGCTATTGTTGCCACCGGAAATGCGACGGTTTCGCTCCGCCGCAAATCACGTTCACTTGCCAACGATATGTCGCGATACAACGCAGGACCACCGGTGACAATCAAATCGAGTGGACCCGGATCGACTGCTTCTATCACCGTATCGAGAAAGTCGAGTGAATCGTCCAGTTCCATCGCCAGCCCTGCTGAAACGTGAACCGTGTTACTAACCGCAGAAGCTCGCTTAGGATCATCGAGGTGAGTTACAACGTGGGAGATATTCTCTAAGTTTGGGAGACCGGAAACGGCATTTTCGACCGCATCTGAGAAGCGAGGATCGAATGGTGACCAATCTGGGTGGCTGAACACGAAATCGACGGTCAACGTCGTTAGCTCAAGACGCTCTTGAAGTACTTTGCGAGCTTGAACCGATGGGAACGATTCGTTCGAAAACCCGCCCGGTTTCAAATACTCGCCGGCACGAGGAAAGAACGGTAACGCAGCCAATATGACGATCGCCCAAATAGAGAGGACGTAGTATTTTCGTCGGACGATGAGTTTACCGCTAGCGGTGAGCATCTAGTAATTCTGCTCTAGTCCACTAGCGATTAGGGGCTTAATCGCAAAGCATTACGTGGAATATCGAGGACCCAATTCAGCACCGTTTGCCGGTGAGTTGCGACACCAGCCGGTTAAACAAACTGGGCTGCCTCAAAAATATTCAAGGCAGCCCGGTCATTAGTTCTATTCGAATAGTCCGGATTTAGTCTTCGGTCGACTCTTCGGTCGCAACTTCGACTTCACCGGTTGCTTCGTCTGGGGCTTCATTTTCGCCGTCAGACTCACCATCTTCGTTAGCGTTCTCCAATTGAGAAGGGTCGATCACAGCGCCCGCTTCTCGTCGTTCATCGATGACTCGAATCGCGGAGATCTTGTCACCAGCGTCCGGTACCTGAATCTTCACACCCTGAGCGATTCGACCTGTCGATCGAATTTCGCCAAGGTTCGTGCGAATGACCTGAGCTTGTTCACTGACAAGAACCAGCATGCCGGTCGAGTCAGTCCTGATGTCTTCGCTCACCACTGCCGAGTCGGCAACGTTGCCGGTTTTCGGTGTGACCTTCAGCGTGATCAGGCCTTTACCGCCACGACGCTGCTGGGTGTAGTGACGCAGGAGTGACAGCTTTCCGTAACCCTTTTGGCTAACGATCAGCAGGTAACCCTCGTCATCGACAACGTTCATGGAAACGATTTCGTCCTTGCCCTGAACAGTCATGCCTTTCATTCCGCCGGCAGCACGCTGACGTGCCCTTACTTCGGAAGATTTGAAGCGAATCGACATACCTTCCTTCGAAACGAGAATTACGTCCTCGGTATCGTCGGCAATCACTGCACCAATCAGCCCGTCATCACCCTTCAAATTGAAGCAACGTAGTCCACTGCGGTTCATGTTTCGCAGTAGCGGCAGGTGCATTCGTTTCACCTGACCCTGCTTAGTCGCCATCACCAGATACGTGTCTTCGAGGTAGCTCGAAACAGCAACTACTGCCTGAACTTCCTCTCTCGGTTCCATGTTAAAACCAAGGTTTTGCACAGGCGTACCACGAGAATTTCGCGATTGGTCGGCAGGCAGTTCGAATACTCGCGATGCAAACACTCGACCTTGATCTGTGAAGAACAATAAGTAATCGTGCGTGTCAGCAATCTGCAAATGCGGCGTTACGTCGTCTTCTTTGGTCATTCTCTGACCTCGGACGCCCCTGCCACCCCGGTGCTGCTTCTTGTACGTGTCGAGCTTGACTCGTTTTACGTAGCCGTTACGACTTAGCGTAATAACAACATCTTCGTGCGGCTCGGTGTCTTCTCGACGCCAATCACCGAGCTCTTCCTTATGCACTTCTGTACGACGTTCATCGCCGTACTTTCGCTTGAGCTCTCGTGTCTCAGCGCGAACAACGCCAAGAACTTGGACGCTGTCAGAAAGAAGCGCTTCGAGTTCAGCGACGAGTTTGAGAAGTTCGTTAT
>ENA-OREN01005248-OREN01005248.1-marine-metagenome-genome-assembly--contig:-NODE-5248-length-10827-cov-2.894419_pt1 | contig 10827 bp, 9 predicted proteins | sample MGYA00248624_ERZ508555 | MGnify/ENA primary metagenome ERZ508555 (study PRJEB26222, sample SAMN06267773) | marine metagenome | isolation source: Saanich Inlet, British Columbia, Canada | place...
GATGCTGCTGGAGAAGCCGGACCGAGGGCGTAGTGAACAGTTCGCGCAAATCCATCTGGATGGGCCATGCTCGGCACCGACCGCCCTGCCACCTCATGGAATTGTGAACGTTGATATCATCGGCGCAACCCATGACCATTTGATCGGGCGTATGACCGCATGAGTGACGGAAAATTCGGCTTATTCTCGCGCCTGAAGGCGGGGCTTAGCCGTACGGCGGGAAATTTTGGTGCGGGACTGACGGCAGTCTTTACCAAACGAAAGCTTGACGCGGCGGCGTTGGAGGAACTGGAGGATCTGCTGATCGCGGCCGATCTGGGCCCCGCAGTGGCCGCGCGGGTCAGCGGCAAGCTCGCCAAGGATCGTTTTGAGAAAGAAATTAGCGAGGACGAGATCAAGGCTGCCCTTGCTGGTGTTGTCTCTGAAATTCTCGATCCGGTTGCGAAACCACTGGTTATTGATGCGACGAAACGCCCTCATGTAATCCTGGTCGTTGGGGTAAACGGTACCGGTAAGACCACCACAATCGGTAAAATCGCCCATAATCTTGCGGCCGAAGGTAAAACGGTGGTGCTGGCAGCGGCGGATACTTTCCGCGCCGCCGCCATCGAACAGTTGGAAATATGGGGCGATCGGACAGGGTCGGATGTGGTCAGGCGAGATGTCGGGGCGGACCCGGCGGCAGTCGCCTATGAAGGCTTGCGCCACGCCCAGGCCCAGGATGCGGATGTTCTGTTGGTGGATACGGCGGGTCGGTTGCAAAACAAGGCTAATTTGATGGATGAATTGGCCAAAGTGGTACGGGTCTTAGGTAAATTGGATGCAGATGCACCACATGATTGCTTATTGGTTCTGGACGCCACCACCGGACAGAATGCCCTGCGCCAGGTTGAGGTGTTCTCGGATGTCTGTGACGTCACCGGCTTGGTCATGACAAAATTGGATGGCACTGCCCGAGGTGGGGTTTTGGTCGCGGTGGCGGAACGTTTTGGATTGCCGGTGCACTATATTGGCATCGGTGAGGGAGTGGACGACCTTCAGCCTTTCGCGGCGCAAGACTTTGCACAGGCCATTGCCGGGCAGGACAATTGACCATACGGCTGTGGAAAAGCCCCACAATGCCATATAACGGTTACTTTATTAGCAGTACAGTAACGTAATGGCGGTATTTCCCAAAGAATTTTCAGAAAACCTTGCAACGGTCGACATTTGTAACATTTCATCAAATACGCTATTGTGCCGTCATTGATGATTCTGACTAATTTTTGTAGGACCTGAAAATGCTCGGACGAATACTAATCGTCGATGATGATCCTGATATGCGTCTTGTTTTGCGCGAACATCTTGAGCCGGAAGGGTTTGAGGTTATCGACGCAGGTAACGGCGCGGAAATGCGTCGGATTATTGCCCAGGAAGAAGTTGACCTGGTAATCCTGGATTTACAACTGCCGGACGAAGATGGCCTTAATCTGGCAAAGGTTTTGCGCGAAAAGACCGATGCCGGTATCGTTATGCTGACGGGCAAAGGCACCACGGTCGATATGGTTGTCGGGCTGGAGGTTGGGGCCGACGATTACATCGCGAAACCCTTCAAATCCCGGGAATTATTGGCCCGCATTCGCAGTGTTCTGCGCCGTACGAAGCAGGCCCGCAGCGTAAAACCCAGTACAGGGCGCAGTGTCGTGAAGTTCCAGGGCTGGCGGTTTGAAAGCGCCTTTCAGCGCCTGACTGACCCGCAGGGGGAGGATACGGTTCTGACGGCGGGGGAATCCAGACTGCTGCAAACTTTGATCGATAATTTGGGCGAGACTGTGGCGCGGGACACTCTGCACCGGGAAGCCCTTGGTTATGATATGCAAGCCAACAGCCGCAATATTGATGTCCTGGTCGGCCGTTTGCGGCGCAAATTGGATTCAGACGATTCCAAGGAAAACCTGATCAAATCAGTCCGTGGCATCGGCTATGAATTCACCGGCACCATCGAACAGGAATAGCGTTAACCCAAAGCCTGGCCCCTATTATATCAGGCTATAACCTTCTGGCAGCGGCTTGCGCGGCGGCAAGGCGCGCAATTGGCACCCTGTACGGCGAACAGGAGACATAATCGAGGCCAATAGCCTGACAAAAATCGATTGACGCAGGGTCGCCGCCATGTTCGCCGCAAATGCCCAGCTTTAGATCCGGGCGGGTTTTTCGCCCGCGCTCTGCGGCCAGTTCAACTAGCTCGCCCACGCCATCCTGGTCCAAAGTCGCGAAGGGGTCGCCTTCCAGAATGCCTTTGTCGTGGTAGTCCCCTAGAAAACTGGCGGAATCGTCACGGCTGATGCCGAATACAGTCTGGGTCAGGTCGTTGGTTCCGAAAGAGAAAAATTCCGCCTCCTCCGCGATCTCACCGGCGCGCAAAGCGGCCCGGGGCAATTCGATCATGGTGCCGATCAGGTAATCAAGTTCAACCCCCTGCTCCGCCATGACCTGGGCCGCGACGGCTGCAATACGTTCCTGCAGGAAGGTGAATTCCGCCTTGCTGGCAATTAACGGGATCATCACCTCCGGTATCACCTTGCTGCCATGTTCGGCGCCGACAATGGCTGCGGCTTCAAAAATGGCGCGGGCCTGCATTTCGTATATCTCGGGATAGGAAATGCCCAAGCGGCAGCCACGATGACCCAACATGGGATTATATTCATGTAGCTGATTGGCGCGATGACGTAAATCTTCGGCAGACGTACCTGTTACCGCGGCCAACTGATCCAATTCGCCATCGGAATTCGGCAGAAATTCATGCAAGGGGGGGTCCAGTAATCGGATGGTGACCGGCAGACCCACCATGATCGTGAACAGATCCACAAAATCCTGTCGTTGCATGGGCAGAATTTTTGCCAGCGCCACCTGGCGGCCCGCCAGATCGGCTGCCAGGATCATTTCCCGCACGGCCAGTATCCGGTCGGCATCGAAAAACATATGCTCCGTCCGGCACAAACCAATACCTTCCGCGCCAAATTTGAGCGCCGCCTTTGCCTCGGTCGGCGTTTCCGCATTGGTGCGAATGCCAAGCTGGCGGATTTGATCCGCCCAGCTCATCAAAGTGCCGAAATCTCCCGAAAGCTTTGGCTGGATCGTCGCCACGCTGCCCAACATCACTTCGCCGCTGCTGCCGTCAATGGTGATTAAATCACCGGCGGCAACCGAGACACCGCCGATCGTCATGGTTTGCGTTGGGTAATCAATGCGCAATTGTCCCGCGCCAGAGACGCAGGGTCTGCCCATGCCCCGGGCCACCACTGCCGCATGGCTGGTCATTCCACCGCGTGACGTCAAAATGCCCCGGGCGGCATGCATACCGTGAATATCCTCGGGCGAGGTTTCCATACGCACGAGAAGAATATCCTGGCCCTCCGCAGCCAGTCTTTCGGCATCATCAGCGGAAAAAGCCACATTGCCCGTCGCAGCACCTGGGCTGGCGGGCAGACCACGGGTTAGAACTTGACGTTCGGCATCAGGATCCAGAGTAGGGTGCAGCAATTGATCCAGGGCATCGGGCTCCACCCTCTGAATGGCTTCTTCCCGGCTCAACAAACCTTCATTGGCCATTTCTACAGCGATCTTGATGGCCGCATGGGCGGAGCGTTTACCAGAGCGGGTCTGCAGCATATACAGATTGCCCCGTTGTACCGTGAACTCAATATCCTGCATGTCCCGATAATGCGCTTCGAGGCGTTGATAAATCGCCTCCAACTCGGCAAACACCGTCGGCATAACTTCCTGCAACGACGGCTTATCGTCGCCCGCCTCGTCCCGGGCAATCTTGGTCAGATGTTGCGGTGTACGAATGCCGGCAACCACATCCTCGCCCTGAGCGTTGATCAGATATTCGCCGAAGAAACGCTTGTCCCCTGTGGATGGATCCCGGGTGAAGGCGACGCCCGTGGCGGAATCCTCGCCCATATTGCCGAACACCATGGCCTGGATATTCACCGCCGTGCCCCAGGATGCGGGGATATCATGTAAGCGGCGATAGGTCACCGCGCGGGCATTCTGCCAGGAGCCGAAGACAGCGCCGATAGCACCCCAAAGTTGGGTTTGCACATCCTGCGGGAATGCTTGTTCGCCCTCGCTCTCCACCTTGGCTTTGAATTGATCCACCAATTGCCGCAGATCATCCGCGCTTAGATCCGTATCAAGATGCAGGCCCTTGCTCTCTTTCAGGATCTCCAACAATTCTTCGAAATGGTAGTGGTCAATACCCAGCACCACATCGGAATACATTTGAATGAAACGGCGGTAACTATCCCAGGCAAACCGTTCATTGCCGCTTTGTTTCGCTAAAGCCTCGACCGTGACGTCATTGAGGCCAAGGTTCAGCACCGTGTCCATCATGCCGGGCATGGAAGCGCGGGCACCTGAACGGACAGAGACCAGCAGAGGGTTTTCGTTGTCGCCGAATTTGGCACGGACGATCTTTTCCACATCGGCAAGGGCAGCCGTGACCTGATCCGATAAATCTTCGGGGTAGTTTTCGCCGTTGTCGTAATAGGCGGTGCAGACGTCCGTTGTTAGTGTAAAACCAGGCGGTACGGGCAGGCCCAGGCCGGACATCTCGGCCAGGTTCGCGCCCTTTCCCCCCAACAGGTTCTTGTCACCCGCGCCGCCATCGGCACGGCCATCGCCAAAACTGTAAACCCATTTCGTCATGGTCAGACCTTTTAGTGTCTATACTCGACTGGTTTTTAGAGCAATTTTCAATCAATTGGATTCACTCTCGTGATCCAAGTGATTGGTTCAATTGCTCTTTTCTCAAGAGTCCGAGCATATTTAAAGTAGACATGCTCTAGCCTTCGATTTCACTGAAATCAGCGGCTTTGTGCAAGATTGCACGAATTTGTGAAAGAAGACGTAAACGATTGCCCCGCAACGCAGTATCGTCGCAGTTGACGGTCACCTCTTCAAAGAACTGATCAACGGGCTGTCGCAGTCCCGCCATGGCGGTCATGGCAGCGGCAAAATCCTCTGCCCCAAGGGCGGCATCGATCTTTGCCACCGCCCCTTTCAAGGCATCCGCCAGGGCCTTTTCCTCTGACTGTTGCAAAAGCCCACCATCAACAACGCCGTCATAGGCGATGCCATCCTTCTTTTCCTCAATCCGCAGGATATTGGCAGCCCGGCGATAGGCAACCAGAAGATTGGCGCCATCTTCACTGCCGACAAAGCTATCCAGGGCAGAAACCCTATCCATAAGGCGCACCAGATCATCTTCACCGCCCAGGGCAAAAACGGCTTGCACCAAGTCGTGGCGCACGCCCTGTTCGCGCAAATGTACCTTTAGGCGATCAGCGAAGAAATCCATAAGGCTGTCATCGACCCGGCCTTCAAAGCCATATCCAGCACGCGCCAAATCAAAGGCCGCCTGTAAAGGCAGACGCAGACCGTTTTCCAAAACCATGCGGATGACGCCCAAAGCGGCCCGGCGCAACGCAAATGGATCGCGGGAGCCTGTGGGCTTTTCATCAATGGCCCAGAAACCCACCAGAATATCCAACTTGTCCGCCAACGCGACACAGACAGCGGTCGGTGCCGTGGGGCAATCATCAGAGGGGCCGGCAGGGGAATAATGCTGCTCAATCGCATCGGCCACATCTGCGCTTTCGCCGTCGTTCAAGGCATAGTAGCGGCCCATGACGCCCTGGACTTCGGGAAATTCATAGACCATGTCGCTAACCAGATCGGCCTTGCACAAATGCGCCGCGCGGGCGGCTTTGGCCTTGTCCGCCTCGGGCACGAATGCGGCTAAACCGGCGGACAGTTTTTCCAGGCGGATGATTTTTTCGCCCAGGCTGCCCAATTTGGCGTGAAAGACCATTTCATCCAGGGCCGGCAGACGACTTTCCAGGGTTTTCTTCAGGTCTTGGGTCCAGAAAAACTCCGCATCCGCCAACCGTGCTGTCAGAACATACTCATTACCGGCGATAATCTGCTTGCCACCATCCTGGGCTTCCAGATTGGCGACGGTAACAAAGTTTGGTGCCAGGTCTCCCGCCCCGTCACGAAGAGAGAGATATTTCTGGTTTGTCTTCATGGTGGTCACCAGAACCTCTGCCGGGACGTCCAGGAAGCGGCGGTCGAAATTACCCAGCATGGGCACCGGCCATTCCACCAGGCCCGCGACTTCCGCCACGAGGCCATCATCAGGCACCAGGGTAAGTCCGGCATCGCTGGCCAATTGGTCGGCACCTGTTGCGATCCGGTCACGGCGATCAGCGGCATCGATCATGACCTTCGCGGCGAACAGCTTGTCCCGGTAATCGGTGAAATTCGTGGCTGTGAAAGCCGCCGGTGCATGAAAGCGGTGACCTTGGGTTTGATCGCCACTTTCGATACCGGCAAAAGTCAGCGGCACAACAGCGCCATCGAACAACGCCAAAATAGACTGCAACGGGCGGACCCAACGGGTCGGGCCACTGCCCCAACGCATGGATTTCGGCCAGGGCAGGTCAGCGAACGCGCTGGTTAAAACTTCCGCCAGAACCTCCGCTGTTGGCCGGCCCTGGCGTTCAATCACGGCAAACAGGAAAATGCCTTTTGGCAGCTCGCGCGCCTCGCATTGATCCCGCGTCACGCCGTTGCCGCGCAGAAAACCTTCGATGGCTTTTTCGGGCGCATCAACCTTGGGTCCGCGTTTTTCCTCCCGCACATCAGGCTGGGCCAGGGGCAGGCCGGTGATCGTCAGGATCAAACGCCGGGGCGTGACGTAAGCATCCGCTGTCTCAAATGGTAGTTCGGCCTTTTTCAGGCCATCACATACAAGACGTTTCAGGTCTTCACTTGCACGGGCCTGCATGCGGGCGGGAATTTCCTCGCCAAACAGCTCCAACAACAACTCCGCCATATCAGGCCCCCTCCCCAGCTACCGCAGTTGGGTCCAGTTCACCCTCGGCCACCAGGTATGCAGTGGCACAGGCCTTTGCCAGCTCCCGCACCCGGCCGATATAGGCGGCCCGTTCGGTCACGGATATGACCCCGCGGGCATCGAGTAGATTGAACAAATGAGACGCCCTGATGCATTGGTCATAGGCGGGCAGGGGTAAGGCCACGGCCACCAGGGCGGCGCATTCCGCCTCGGCATCCGCAAAATGGCGAAACAGCATATCCGTGTTGGCGTGATCGAAATTGTAGGCCGAGAATTGCTGCTCCGCCGCCAGATAGACGTCGGCGTAGGTCTTCGACCGCTCAGTCCCCGGTTCGTTCCAGGCCAGTTTCTGGAAATGATCAACGCCCTGGACATACATGGCCAGGCGCTCCAGGCCATAGGTCAATTCACCGGATACAGGATTACAATCATAACCACCAACCTGTTGGAAATAGGTGAACTGGCTAACCTCCATACCATCGCACCAGACTTCCCAGCCCAGACCCCAAGCCCCTAAAGTGGGGCTTTCCCAATCATCCTCGACAAAACGGATATCGTGGTTCGAGGCATCCAGCCCGATCGCCGCCAGCGATCCCAAATAAAGGTCCTGCAAATCAGGGGGTGATGGCTTCATGATCACCTGAAACTGATAATAGTGCTGCAGGCGGTTTGGGTTCTCCCCATAGCGGCCATCGGTAGGTCGGCGGGACGGCTGCACATAGGCTGCATTCCAGGTCTTGCTGCCCAGGGAGCGCAAGGTGGTGGCCCAATGAAACGTGCCCGCACCCACTTCCATATCATAGGGCTGCAGAATGGCGCAGCCCTGTTCGGCCCAATAATGCTGTAGGGCCAGGATCAAACCCTGGAAGGTTTTGGTATTGAAATTTGGCGCGCCGGTGGTCATTTTATGGCCAGTCATAATCCGTGAAATTTTGGTGCGGGTTTGGCGCAACCTAATGGCCGCTCCGCCCCTTGGCAATGGCCAGTACGTCTAACGTCAGGATCAATTTGCGTGCGGGCAATCGGCCCGATCACAGCCCCTGGAATCCGCCGCCACAAAATTGCCGCAAACCGCACATTCGTTCAGATCAAGGGCCAGCTTGTCCGTTTCTTCTTCATCATCCCCAACTGATTTCGCGCCCGATTTCGCACCCTGGCCCCGGCCTCGGAACGATTTAGAGACCAGAACGACAACGACAACGACGGCCAGAAACAGCAGTATTTTCGGTAAGCTAAGCATTTAGCGCCCATCCTGAATGATCATTTCGGCGGCTTTCTCGGCGATCATGACCACCGGGGAATTGGTGTTGCCTGAGGTTATGGTCGGCATGACGGAGGCATCGACCACGCGCAGGCCATCAATGCCATGTACCCGCAGGCGGTCATCGACCACCGCCATATTGTCATTACCCATGCGGCAGGTACTGACCGGGTGAAAGATCGTTGTTGCCAGATCGCCCGCTGCCTTCGCCAGATCCGCCGCATTGTCGCCGATGCTTGGTCCGGGGCGAAATTCTTCCGGCTGATAGGGCGTCAAGGCGGGTGCGGCGCAGATTTTCCGGGTCAGGCGAATGGCATCGGCAGCCACCGACCGATCAGCCTCGGTCGAAAGATAATTTGGCCGGATCGACGGTTGCGCCATGGGATCGGGGCTGGCGATATGGATCGTCCCCCGGCTTTCCGGGCGCAGGTTGCAGACCGAGGCGGTGAAAGCCTCAAAAGGATGCAGATCCTCACCCAGCTTGTCCGTGCTTAACGGCTGGATGTGATATTGCAGATTGGCCGTTTCCTTGCTGGGATCAGACTTGGCGAAAGCCCCCAACTGGCTGGGAGACATGGTCAAAGGCCCAGTCTTGAACAGGGCATATTCCAGGCCCATGGCGGCCTTCCCCAACAGGCTGTTGGCGCGCAGGTTCAGGGTTCGGGTATTGGCAACTTTGTAGACCAGGCGGACCTGTAGATGATCCTGCAGATTTTCCCCGACACCAGGCAATTCCCGCTGCACCGCAATACCGTGCTGTTGCAACAAACCGCCCTGGCCGATGCCGGATAACTCCAGAAGCTGCGGTGAGTTCACGGAGCCGCCTGACAAAATTACCGCGCCCCGTGCCGTAGCCGCCCTTGGGGTGCCGTCGTGGCGAAACTCCAGCCCCGTAGCGCGACCGTCTTCGATGATAATCCGGCTGGCCTGGGCATGGGTCAGCACCTTTAAGTTTGGGCGTTGCATGGCAGGCTTCAAGAATGCCTTGGCCGCACTCCACCGCACGCCGCGCCGTTGATTGACCTGGAAATAGCCGCAGCCTTCGTTGTCACCGCGATTGAAGTCATCGGTATTGGGAATGCCAACTTCTGCCGCCGCCGCACGAAAAGCCGCCAAAATCTCCCATGACAGACGTTGTTCCTCAACCCGCCATTCCCCGTCCGCCCCATGCATATCATCTGCGCCCGCATAGTGGTTTTCGGTCTTGCGAAAATAGGGCAGCACATCGTCCCAGGCCCAGCCGACGTTGCCCATCTGACGCCATTGATCATAGTCCCGTGCCTGACCACGCATATAGATCATTCCGTTGATGGAGGAACAGCCGCCCAGAACCTTGCCGCGGGCATAGTCGATGGCGCGTCCATTCAAACCCGGTTCCGCCTCGGTCTTGAAGCACCAGTCCGTACGGGGATTGCCCAGGGTGTAGAGATAGCCGACAGGAATATGGATCCAATGATAATTGTCCTTGCCCCCCGCTTCCAACAACAGGACGGAGGTTTTCGGATCCGCCGATAACCGGTTGGCCAGAACGCAACCGGCGGTACCGGCCCCGACAATGATGTAATCGTAATTCTTTGAATTGGTCATATTCTAGATAGTTTCCCGCGTTGGGTCAGACACGATGATACGTAACGTAATTGTGATTGCAAGACGGTCTCCTGACGGGTCGGGACGTACGGAAAATGTACATAGTGCGCCGGATTGCGTTATATTCACCGCCATATGAATTTGCCGCCGGGAACGGCTTGGCGGAAATCGGACCAGAACCCAAAGGTGACCTCATCGGTACTCTCCGCACAGCGATAGCCATCGCACTGATAATTCTCGCCCCCGTTTTTTTAACTGCGCCGGCAGCGGCTCAGGATAAAGGCGTGTCCGCTGAGCAGCGCTCGGCCATGGAAAGCGTTATCCGGGATTATCTTCTCAAGAACCCGGCGATTATCCGCTAGGCCATGCAGCGGCTGCAGGCGCAGGAAGAGGCTGCGTAGCAGGCGGCGGCAGTCACGGCGCTGAAAACCCATCGGAACGAATTGCTCCATGATGCGTCGTCCCCTGTCGGCGGCAACCCGGCGGGCGACGTTACCATCGTTGAATTCTTCGATTATAATTGCGGCTACTGCAAACGCGTGGCTCCCACTGTTAAAGCGCTGCTCAAAAGCGACCCCAATGTCCGGGTTGTTTACAAGGAATTCGCCATTCTCGGCCCCCCCTCCGTGCTCGCGGCAAAAGCGGCGCTGGCGGCGCAGCGTCAGGGCAAGTATGTCCCCTTCCACGAGGCGCTCATGTCGTCAGGCCGGGCGACCGGCAGCACCATTGCAGCGCTGGCCAGAAATCTCGGGATGGATTACGGCAAGCTGCTCAAGGACATGGAAGATCCCGCGATCGGCAAGACGCTTCAGCGCACTTACAGGCTGGCCAGCCTCCTCGGCATCAACGGCACACCAGCCTTTGTGATCGGCGACCAGGTGGTTCCCGGCGCCATCGGTGCCGATGCGATGGCCCGGATGGTCAGTGCCGAGCGCGCCAAACTCAAGAGCGCGCCCGCAAGAAAGTAGCTCCCTAAATTCCGGGATCCGTCAGACGCTGCAAACGGTCGCTGGCGGTAAGGCCGAAACGCAGCAGCTGGGCACGCCGCCTGGTCGGGTTGATGGCCTGCTCCGGG
>ENA-OREN01005249-OREN01005249.1-marine-metagenome-genome-assembly--contig:-NODE-5249-length-10825-cov-3.319594_pt1 | contig 10825 bp, 6 predicted proteins | sample MGYA00248624_ERZ508555 | MGnify/ENA primary metagenome ERZ508555 (study PRJEB26222, sample SAMN06267773) | marine metagenome | isolation source: Saanich Inlet, British Columbia, Canada | place...
GAATGGTAGGCATCAATTGCACTCTTGGTGCGTTCGGTGACGTCAAGGCTGAACCCCCAATTGCCTTCTGCCACGCCACTCATCTGCCAATCCTGTTTTGGCGAACGAGTAAAACGCCAGCTATGATCGGTCACGAGTTGACTGGTCTTGCCGTCCTTGTTTTCCCAAACCAATCTGGCAACCAATCCCGCTGGCCCCCCAAGATTCTTCCCCTCTACCGCAATCAAATTCTTGCCTTCTCGCACTGCAGGCGTGACATCGACACGCATTAGACGCTCCCAAGTCTTGCTTGCTGCAATATGCTTTCCATTAATAAAAGCTTTGAACTCGTTATCGCAGGTAATCACCAATTCCACTTTGGTAGGCGTGCTCGTGACATTAAACTCCCGGGCGAACCATGCTTTGTCACCATTATCCTGCGAGGTGGATGACCAGATAACACGTGGATGGGCATTTTCCCTGATTGGATTGTGCCCAGTAAGGACCGATAGGGCATGTTCGAGTTGACTCGCGTTGGCTGGCTGGCGCTCCATCAGTTCGAGTAATCGAAAATGGACGGCTTTGGCTCCTATATGCCCGGCAATTGGCGTCGCAGGTTCCCACGGGATCAAGTCTAGCGTCTTGCCGAATGTGGCAATGCCCAATGCACAAGAATTAATCGTGTCTGGGTCATCAAATTCAAACAGTGCCGTCAGAAAATACTTCGGTTTTACTCTGCGGCCATTCGTTGACGCACCCAAAATCAATGCTCTGCGCAAATCGCGATCTTTGACTGTTGCCAGCTGGTCCAGAATGAACTGAGTGGCCTTGTCCGTGGTAACGCGTTCCAAAATATTTATGATATTTAGACGAACGGCATTGTCCTGAGCTCGATTGTAGTGACCGATCAAGATCTCGTCTGCATCGGGCGCAGAATCAATTTGAGAAAGAGAGCTTTTCGCTAGTTGGCCATCTGGTTTGAGCTGTCCCAATTTGGCTACTAGAATATCGGCGTGTAAACCGCCAAGCTTGTTAAGGACGGTTCCCCAAAAACCTGGAAACTGCAGTCCTTTTTTTCCGAATTCGGAAAACCAGCCATCTTGAGTGGAGATCAACCAGTCAGCCAACTTTTCGCGGTGATCGCTGTTCCAGCCCACCTCAGGCCGAGGTAGATCGGCGAGCGAAGTCGCAATATGAAACTGGGTGACATGGTCTTTTTCTTTTAGTAACTCGTTGATCAGGGGAGCTAACATCTGAGAGAGCCTATATGCGCCTATCAGACGTATTTGTTCCCATCGCGCCTTTGGATTGGCATACGGGAACTCGTTGGTCAGGTACGCGGTCACTAGCTCTAAACATTCCCCATCGGCTTCCACTTCCTTTCGATAGAGTGCCAACAAACGTAGCAAATCAATTTGATCTTCGGAGCTGAGATTGCGGTTTTCTAACAGTTGTTTGATCACATCCGCGGCGTCTTTCGGCTTTGGTCGCTCCTTGCGCAGATGAGCGGCAACAAGCAGTCGAATCAACACTCTTGGGCTCGATATCTTGCTGGATGCTCCGAAGTATTCGCTCGTCGGACGATGTGAAAGAGCCACCATGGCCGAGTATCGAACAAAGCGATCAGTATCATCAAGTCGTTGGATTAATGCGGCATCCGCATTGGCAGAGGGCATCCGCATCATCGCCTCAGCGGCGCGACGACGCACGAAGGGTTCGAAGTCGTCCAATAGTTTCAAGGCGATTTCGTGTTCTGCTTTTCCTCGAATACCGGTCAGCCATGCTGCCTGGCCACGAACTTCTTCATCTGGTGATTCGGCCAGTTTGGAGATGAAATCGCTTGATAGCGTTTCGAACTTGGGAGCCAGTAGGCGAATTGCTCGGAGTCGCGACCGACTGGGCAGCGTTTTGTCCAGTGAGGCCACCTGTAGCGCTTTGGTTACATTGAAACGGGCTTGCCCTTTGATCGCGATTCCCATTAAACGACTCCATTCCGAGCCCTGCTGGGGCAGGCGTAGAAGTTCGACCAACAAGTCACTCGTGGGTATCGACCAGTTAGGAACAATTGGAGGCACTTTGGGCTTTTCGGCTGGATCGTAGAAAATCCTCCAGACACCCTGGCTGTGGTCTGTGACTAGGATGCTTCCGTCGGGCGCGACAGCGACATCGACAAGCGCAAAGTTGATTGGCCTGCCGTTTTTGTGCTTGGCGCCAGGTTTCGCTTTTGCGAGTTCGGTCAGTTCAGCATTCCAGGTTCCGCCGCGGCGTTTTAAATGAAACACGACCAGTCTGCCCGAGCTAGCGTATCTTCCGGTCGTCGCGGACTTCCAGCGGTAGTCACAAACGATGAATGAATCACGATACTTTTGGGGAAACTGTGTGTGCTCGTAAAAGACACCCCAGTTGGGTGAGCCGCGGCCGACTTCCAGAACGCCGGGCAAACAATCCACATAATGCGGAGGAAAAGCCCCGACCCCTTGCCACCCCTGGTCACCACCGGTTGCCCAGTGGTTTAGTCGTACCGGACGGTAGAAGGGTACGTCCACATGAAATTCCATGTCGCTGTCGAAGCTGAATAACTCCCCAAGATAGTTCATTCCCAAACTAGGCGGATTGCGTCCTCCCGAGCCGATGCACTCCCACGTCTCTCCTTCGGGATCAAAACGAAACACCGATGCGTTTCGCTCTTCGCGCACCGGCGAGTTTTCTTGAGTGATGTGCTTTCGCTCTCCAATGCCGCCGCCATCACCAGAAACGAGATAGATGTATCCATCCAAACCGCGGAGAATAGTGTGCGCCGCATGGTCGCCTCCGGTGTTGAACGGCGCGCCGAGTCGTCGCTCATGTTTCAGTTTGGCTCCCGAGTTATATCCGCTAAAGAGCTGCACTCCATCGCCCGAGACCGTATAAAGACTGTCATCGAACACTAGAAGCCCTTGTGGTCCGCGTCCACGAAGTGGAGTGCCAGCAGCGATCGTATTTTGGGCGTCGTAAATACCATCGTTATCCGTATCAACAACACGACGAAGTGAATTCCCCTCTGCCACCAACAATCGGCCCTGACCATCTAATGTTAGGTCGTAAGATCCACCTGTCAATTCGGGTTCGGCAGCTCGATAAATGTGAAATCCTGGAGGAAGTTGAAACTGATCGTCAAGTAATATCGGTTCAGCAGCGGTTGAAGTGATAGAATTAATGAGGCAGGCGCCAAGGCAAATATATTTTTGTAGCATGTTAGATTATTCTCGAAGTTTATGTCATTGGTCCAAGCGGGATTAAAAACAGCATTTGAAGTTCGGTTTCCACGTGATTATTCATCAGTGGTCGGATGCTTATGGTATTCTCGTTCATCAATGAACATTAGAAATCCTAAGCAGGGCAGAAGGCGCTTTTGTCCGCAACGACTACTTTTGATTTTGTGATCCATGGTCAGCGGTTGCTATTGAGAGCATGGGGGGCTTGGGTGGAGTAGCGGATGCGGTGTTTCAGGCGAGCGCGTGGCTCTATTTCGGGTTTGTGCCACTTCATTTTAACTCAATCATGAAGCTCCTTAAGCATCGCAACTACATCGTCTGCAACGCGTTCACCAGTGCCCTGCTCGGCGTAGCTATGAAGCCCCATCCAGGTTTGATATCCGCCAAGACGGTGTGCCTCACGATCGGGCAGATAACCTATCCAGTCGTTGGCCAACTCCGCAACGAAGGTGTGCTTGAAGGGAGAACGTTTCTTGATGTCGACACCTAGAACAGTGAAGTACTCAGCCGGCACTCCCACAATCGCGACATCTCCGATGAGCATTACCTGCAGCAGTGTCTCCCTTTCTTCCCCTTGTTGGGGCTCAAGTTGATTCCGCATGTTGGCGAAAACAGCACCAACGTATTTAGCCTGAGCCTGAAAGTATTTTTCGCAGTAACGTTTGATCTTAGCGGCCTCATCCTCTTCGTTAAAATGTCGGACACGGAATTTAAAGGATCGCTTGATCGACAAGAGTCTTGTGACATTATGCCGTTTCGCTTTTAAACGAGCATTGAGCACGACGGCCTTGAGTCGCTCGATGCACACGGATACCGGGACAGCGTCGATGTTGTGCGTACTACCCGATGCTCCCTCCAGAAAACTGACAACAGTACCAGTCTCTTTTTCCAGTTCTTGTGCCGCCAGGCCGTAGAAGCTGGGCGAACGGACATTATTTGCTAGCGTACCGATCGTGTGGGTCGAATGATTCCATATTATCGCCAGGCTCTGCCCTTGTAGGTCCCTAAAATCAAGCACCGGCAACTGTGCATCGAACGGGCCTGTTGGCTTTCCCTTGCCAGCAGACTCTCTGCGCGGATTAATCCAGGTAACAATGCCGTCAGGCAACAATAGTCGGCTGTTAGCCCCTATTGTTTTCTCTTCCCCGAGATGAAAAAAAAATTCGCAAGCGCCACCCTCGAGGCTCTTGTTTGCATCGACAACAGCCTGGACAATTCCCAACTGCACCTGTTCGCACCAGGATTCTGAAACACCAAAATCATGAGCCGGTGCGGTGCTGGGTGCGTGGTGAGTATGCGTGGCATTCACAAGTATATTACCTGGCGAAATCCCGGTTTTCGCCGTGATTTCACTGAGGGCCGCGTCAACGATCAGGCGCGGAATCCAAAGAACATCACATGAAACAATTGCAACTTTGTTCACGCCAGGCGTTTCACAAACCACCGCGGTGACACGAAGCTCCCCTTCCTGCTTGTCGGAGTAACGTGGTCCAATATAGCCAGCGATCACCATCCCCCCATCCGCCTGTAAGTTGACTGACGAAGATCCAACACGAAGTTTATGTGGTTCAGGGCCTAAGATCGGTTTCAACTCAAGTGACACAGACTCCGTCACCTTTTTCCCTAGCAACTTGTAAGCCGGGATCGTCCAGTGAAAACGGTCACCGCGCGCTAGGTTCAAATTGTCCGAAAGTAGTGTATGAAAATCGTTCACTGGAACGTTCATTTCAGCCATGACTCTGGCCGCAAGACGGTTGTGTTCCACAATCACCGGGTTGATCTCTGGCTCAAGCTTGAGTTCTCCGGGTTCGCCCTTCGTCGTGACCGGTGTACTGCTCGCCCATAAAACTCGTGCCTTGGGTAGTGCTTTGAGGATCGCTTGCACGTAGCCTTTCGTGAGTGTTCCGAAGGTACCGCCCTTGATCCTCCCCTCTTGCCAACCGTGCAGGCCGATATTGAAATGAACGATATCGTAGGGTCCGTTGGCCAGGACTGCCGGCAGTAGCACATTATTCAGGTGTTCCGACTGATGGTGGGGATTGACCCACGCGTCCACGTAGGCTTTTCCTTCAAGTCCCTTGATCACGTGGTTCTTGTAGCCGCTCAGAATCGAGTCACCAATCAGAAGAACCCGCGGGCGTTTCTTATCGTCGACCACCGCTTGCTCCAGCTTCCAGCCTTTTCCGTTAGCGTAAAGGCGACTGCCGGACTCTTCGGCGGAAGTGCTGAGAGAGGCAAAGAGCAGGAAGCCCCAGAAGAATCTCGATAGCACTTTCTCATTATGATTCGTCATGGAGCTATCTTCTATGAATCAGCCTCGCAGCGCAACTATTAGAGGGGATGGTTCGGTGATTTGAGTAAGGGCCTAGTTTGAAAATAGATTGCTGTTCCTAAAGAGTCTGCAAAAAAGGGACCATTACTTTCTACCATTAACCCACGTTTTTTACAGGTCAAAGGTACATCCAAAAGTTACACCTTTTTAATTGATGTTCACTAATGTCAGTGGTGTTTATTAGTGTTATGGATTTCGTTATAGGTTCTTGCTGTGACGCTTCGGAAACGAGTTCGGCGTGTTGTGTTTCTAGTGGGGGAATCGATCACTGCGACGCCTCATCAGACTTACCAGCGGTGTTCAGTTCCTTCTTGGTCTTGCCGCCGTGTTTTTTCAAAGGACGTTGCTATTTTAGTGTTTTCTACCAAACTAAGATAAAGTTACAAAGGGTCATAGTTCCCATTCTTTACGATAATTACGACGAAGAAACTGATTCGCTCTAGTATGATTGGGAAACGTAAAATCATCTGTATTCCAACGCAATTGAACTTTTGTGAGTTCCTCCCGGAGTTCCACAAGCAAAGGAATGTTGCCCAGCAAAACAGACTCGGTTAACGGCCCAGCCCAATCAAAACTTGATCCGGCAGGCGGCCCTCCTTTGCAGGCAGTGATAAACTCCTGATGGTGGCCTAGTGAACGTGAAAGTGTTTTCGGCGGTTCACCGTATTCCCTTGCAAGTTTATCTGGGAAAAGGCGCCAACGTCTCCAGTCTGAAAACAAGATTCCACGCTCTCCGATCAGCAATAGACCATTTTCACCCATAATATCATTATCCTTCAACTCCTCGAATCTTGGAGGACGTAATCCACCGTCATACCAAACTAACTCAACCGGTGGCATCTCGTTGCGAGCGGGGAAGTTGTAGGTAATCATTGATCCAAGTGGATAGGTTTCCTTATTCACCCTAGTGGAGGAAGCCTCGATGGAGATTGGGGCGTGCAGTTTTAATGCTCGAAAGACAGGGTCGAAGAAATGACAGGCGATGTCACCAAGAGCACCTGTCCCGAAGTCTCGCCAACCACGCCATTTGGTGGGTAGATAATCGGGGTGATAGGGACGTTCCGGTGCAGGACCGAGCCAAAGATTCCAATCCAGCGAGTCAGGGACGGTCGGAGTTTCGCTAGGACGCTGGACTCCCTGCGGCCAGTATTCATCGAAGAGACCACGTGAAGGGCGATCAGTCCAAACGCGAACTTTACGAACTGGACCAATGGCATCATCTAAAATAAATTCCTGCACACGGCGGGTTTCATTCGACGCCTGTGCCTGGTTGCCCATCTGAGTAGACACTTTCGCAGCTCGTGCGGCCTTAGTCAGTTCTCTGGCTTCCCAAACCGAATGAGTTAGCGGTTTTTCACAGTAGACGTGTTTGCCTCGTTTCAAGGCATTGAGTGACGCGTGAAAATGATGATGATCAGGTGTGCCAACGATGACCGCATCCACTTCCTTTTCCATGGTCTCCAGCATAATCCGATAATCTTTGAATCTCTTTGCTTTCGGAAAACGTTTGAACATACGGTTAGCACGGTTCCAATCAACGTCACATAGCCCTACGATATTTTCTGAGGAGAGCGCCATAATGTCTCCGCCGGCTTGGCCGCCGGCACCAACAGAGGCGATATTGAGTTTTTCGTTGGCCGCATAGGTTAGTGCCGAGCCTGCCTTGAGAATAGTAAAAGCTGCGGCAGTAGTTTTGGTGAATTCACGTCTACTAATTTTGGGTTTCATGCTTAAGGCGGTCTTAGGCGAGAGAGAGAGGTGAGTCAACACAAAGACGAAGCAGCCGAAAACTAAAAAAAGATCTCCGTTTCCGGGCAAGCCTGCGAATAACAAACTAATTGCCTACAGCTTTTAATTCTTCACCCGTCTTACCGCCGTGTTTGCGAAAGGTGACTTCTTTTTTAATTTCTTCGGAATGCAGGAATTTAATTTTTAATAGGCCCTTTTCTTTAACTAAATATGCATTTTCGAGCCAATGAAGTTTAACAGATTCTTCATGTCCATCTGCATTGAAAGAAACAAATGTACCCACATTTTTATAGCTAATGTGAACCGACTGAGAATGAGTGGATATTCGGAAATTAGACAATATCCAATCATGGGATATCGCTGATTCAGAATGAGTGCTATCTATGAAATCAAAAAAATCTTCTCGGGACATGTTGATTCCTTTTTCAAAGATATGAAAGTCATCTGTAACAATTGCATTGAAAGTGTTTCGGTCATAATTCTTAAAATCCAGATGATTAAAAAAATCATGCAAAACATTTTTGGCCTGTTGTTTTGTTACTTGCTGTGTTGAAGCGCACCCAGCCAAAAGCAAGGCTGCGATTGTTGTGAGTAGTATTTGTTTCATGTCGTGCTTGGAGGCTAGCAAGGGCCAAGATGATTGTCGCCACTCATTTTGACCATTCTAGCACCCCCTCAGCTTGTAATCTTGTCCTCTTGAAATCTCTTGGAGGCTAGAAGACACACATATTGAGCTTGAGAGACAGATCTCCTAATGAATGAGAAGACTTGACGACAATAAGAACGTATTTTATAAACATCTTTTTTAACATAAATAGAAAATGACAGACGAACAAAAAATAGAATTGGCTAAGGGCTTTGTTGCTTCTTTTAACAAAGGTGATTGGGAATCAGTCGAAAGCGCACTATGCCCTGAGGTGAATTACACAGAGATCCCAACTAAAACCGAGATTAACGGTGTCGATAAATTTGTAGAATTATGCAAAAGCTGGAAATCGATTATGTCAGATTGTTCAGGTGAAGTGACTAATGCACATGGAAGTGGTGACACCGTAATTCTGGAAATTACATGGACGGGAACACAGTCAGGCCCAATGCAAACCCCATTAGGTGAGCACCCCTCGTCTGGTAAATTTCAGAAAATCAGTGGGGTGCAAATTTTTGAAATTGGTAATGAAAAAATTACTAATATTAGAAACTACTTTGATCTGCTTTCTATGTTAATGCAATTTGGTGCTATTGGCTAATTACTGAGAGTTTTATCCTTAAATTGTTTGAGGCATTTCGCGTTGCGGGATGCCTTTTTCTTTTACTGTTAGCTTATTCACAAGAGTAAGTGTTCTCTTAGAATCTCTTGGAGTCTAGAAAACCCACATATTAAGATATGGAGAGCGATCCCCTACATGCCCCGGGCTTACCCCTCCTTTCGTTCGAGCTGCATCCTGATGGCAAGTGTATGAGCTTTACTTGACCTATATGCCGATAGGGAGGTAGATAGTCCGTCCGCCTAGCAAGGCGAATGGTGTTTTAACGCCTCAGATTTTGCTAGGTAGCGTAAGGATTTGGTTAGCGGATGGTTAGCGAGCTAAAATGCGACAACGCAAAAATCAGCCTAAGTCCTTGATAGAGAACGGTGTAGTTCAGTTGGTAGAGCGCCACCTTGCCAAGGTGACTGTCGAGAGTTCGAGTCTCTTCACCCGCTCCATTTTTTCCTTAAGATAAACGCCCAATTCGCTTTTAGTTATAATTGTGGCTAAAGTTTAGCTGCATGCCAAGTGCGGTATGCAGATTGAATTTCACCTCGAGAGCGGCACAAAAAAATTGCTGAAAAACATCCATCAGCCACGCGCCATAATTCTTAAATTTTATTTTTATTATTTGGCCTGATTAGGCAGGGAGCTTTCGGGGGGGGTAGCCCTGGGGGCCATTTACCCTTTAAAGCTGGCAAACGTACCACCATGAATTTGATGCTTTTTGATGGCGTCTTTGAGTCGGTTCGACTCGAACGCGCCGATCCTCGCGCGCAACATTTGCGTAAAGTGCTACGCGCTAAGATCGGCACCTTGGTTTTCCTTGGCTTTGTGAACGGAGCTCGTGCGCGTGCGAAGGTTGTCGCCGTCGAGGCTGACGGTGCTTTCGAACTGGAGGTCGTGGGCACGGAGCCAGCACCCGCACCGCTGCCGATTACTTTGCTGATTGGATTGCCGCGGCCGCATACGGCCAAGCGTATCCTGTTTGAGGCCTCAAGTCTCGGTGTGGCTGGCATTCACTTTCTTGAGGCTGAGCGTAGCGAACCTTCGTATGCGCAAAGCAGCCTATGGCAGACCGATGAATGGCGTGAGCGTATCCGGCTCGGCACCGAGCAAGCCTTTGGCACGCATCTCCCGCAAGTCGTGATGCATGCTGATTTGCAGTCTGCGATTAGCGCGCTACATGGCGCGGACGTGCATGTGGCGCTGGATAATTACGAGGCCAAAGGCGCGTTGGGCGCGGTTTTACCCGATGCTGGTGCGAGCGCAGTGATTGCGCTCGGGCCGGAACGTGGTTGGTCGCCTGAGGAACGCGATGTTTTCGGCAAAAATGGCTGGAAGCTAGCGCACATGGGCGCACATGTGCTGCGCGCCGAGACAGCCTGTGTCGCAGCAGTGTCAGCTACGGCGACGAAGCTCGGTCTGTGGACTGAGCAGACGGCGACGACTTTGTGAAACGGAAGTGGCAAGATGCCGCTTCTACTTGTGTGGATATGGCGTACCGGGCCAGCTGCTATAAACAGAAGCGCCTTTAACGATAAAGAATCCGAGGCTCCGGCAGTCCCGTCCATCCTTTGGCTTTACACGGATGGAACTAAACTCGGGCAGACCTCGCTGGAGGAGGGTTCTATACGCATATTTTTGGTCTGCAAACCGAGGGAACGCAACTTGGTGGTTTTCAAGCTCTGGAATACCACAACTCAGGCGTGGCAGGATATTAACGAGAGGTTGCATCTGGACTCGGGTGACGTACTCGGCTCGGCGGCGGACATGGTTCGCCTGACGCTGGATGCCAAGCCGTTGGTCAAGGGTCTGGTCTTGTCTCGCGACTCGATGCGCCTGATAGTCGCGCCGGAATTGCTGAGCACGCACAAGGTGCAACGATCCACGGATCTGATACATTGGGAGGATTACCCGATGAGCGGGGAAGAGGGGGAAACCGGGCTGACAATTGATCCGGATCAATCCCATGAGTTTTATCGGCTGATCAGGCGTTAATCAAAGCGGCTTGCTTGCCACCGACTTTCAGTTAAATGTGCAACCAACCTTTATACGAAGGCATCAAGTGAATTTAGTCAAAAGGACTGGCAGCGAAGTAAAGTTCACTGAGAACAGGCAAAAGAGTGTTTCGACAAGGATGCTACTGGGTAATACGATCATAGGTTGTTTCCTCCATTGCCAGTTTTTGTTAGAGCCGCAATCCATCAACACCTGAAGCCCGTGCTCAAATCAACGAGCCCTTCCCCCCTCTTTAATGCAAA
>ENA-OREN01005250-OREN01005250.1-marine-metagenome-genome-assembly--contig:-NODE-5250-length-10824-cov-4.668000_pt1 | contig 10824 bp, 8 predicted proteins | sample MGYA00248624_ERZ508555 | MGnify/ENA primary metagenome ERZ508555 (study PRJEB26222, sample SAMN06267773) | marine metagenome | isolation source: Saanich Inlet, British Columbia, Canada | place...
TAAGCTCTCGCCTTATATTGATTAAACTGAGGGATAGCAATCGCTGCTAGAATTCCGATGATGGCAATTACAATCAGTAGTTCTATTAATGTAAAACCACCTTCTTTTTTTCTAATGTTTTTTGAATGGAAAAACATGCGCTACCTCCTCTTCAAGGTTTTTCAAACTTTAGCAGTTAAGTAATCAATAGCCAGGCTCGTTCTATTATGCTGATCAGTCTTAGAGTATATATTCCTCAGATGCGTCTTCGCAGTAGACTGAGTGATACCTAATTTATCTGCAATTTGGGAATTAGATGAACCAGATGCAAGTAGTTCCAAGACTTGGCACTCTCTTTTAGATAGGCTTTTTTTAAAATTCATCCGAACCCCCTAAGAAAAGTCTGTCTATCTATTATCGTCGCATTAATTGCGCTCAATCTATCACATAACTATATATTTCTCAAGTTAGCTTTCGCATAACTAATTGTATTTATTAAAATAAAAACAACAAGCTGAAAAATGGATTGACAGGCTAAATTTTTTTGTTGGACTTGTTTGGTATCTTTTAAAGATAGTTTATTGTCTGGGGATAGAATGAATCACTTCTCTTTACTACGTTGAATAACCTCTCCTACGGCTTTGCTCCTCATCAACTTTTTAATTTTCGGATTTTTTATCACTGTACTAAAGTTTCCCTGTTGAATGTTCCTCATGAGCTCTTTGTCATTAAGAACGCCAATCATAGATGGATCTTTTCCCAAGTCTAAAAGCATTTCCATTGTTTCAGGATCTGAAGTTAGCTTTTGTCGCAATCCTTGCACTTTTTTTCCGACTGATAGATCTGAAGGCTCTAACTTCTCTAGCCTTTCTGGGGAATGTGATTTGTTTGGACGGATGGACTGCACACGGTCTTCTGCGATAGATAGGGTCCCCAGCATTTCTGAACGTAGTTTATAGACGCCGTTTGAAAAAGAAGTTATCTCGGCCTGAATTACGCTTCCGTCCACAAGCTTGATTTGACTTACAACTCCCGCATGACTTGCGGAAGGAACTACCCACAAAAATAAAAAAATATTTAAACAGGTTTTGAGGGAACGAAAATTTGTTTTATTCATTGTTGTTGTTAAAACTTAAGCACACACATTCATATTTACGAAACTCATCAATCGATGTCTCGCATCTAAAATACGTTTACTTCACAATTACTAAACTGCGTTTCCCCATCTTCTTGTCCCATATTGCAAATCATCCTCAAATTTCCGGATCCATCTTACATTACCACCTTTTGCACTTAAACCACGCAGTCCCGAATACACTGGGGTCGAGATATGTGTTGTGAACAAAGCACGCTAATAGAGGGGCCTCACTCAACAAGCTTATTATACTCGTTTGTGGCCCACCTATTTCCGTCCTCATCAAGAAAGGTTTGAGTTTCAAAGTCATAAGTACAACCACCGGCTGAGGCCCCGTTATTACCTGGTGCGCACTTATCGCCCCTAACCCCAATATACTCCCCCGTCACGGACGACCACCCGCCGCTAGGCGGGGGTGGTGAGATAAACACTCTTTTATATCCCTGATCGGACCTCGGATCATTTTCCGCCGTGTTCCATAAGCATGCTCCTGAGACTCTATGTGCGCCCGACCCTATTATCTGGTTGCCATCTGAATCCACCCACATGTATACTGCCTGTCCTGCCCCCCCTTGTGACGTGTCACGCTGGTATTCGGGAGTAGCTCCTATACCCTCACAGGGGTCATAGTCTTCGAAAGCTTGTGCCGCCGATGCAGATGCGGTTTGGACGGATCCAACTGCCCCACCGCAACTCCCCGAACTTATTAATGACTTACCGTCAATGCTGTAAGCATTGGGGCTGCTATTATTTTTTGCAGACGCACAGAAGTTCGAGCATTGTGAAGAAGCTGAAGGTAATGTTACAGCAAGATCGGAGTTCTGATTAAAACCGTACGCGGCGTCTTTAATTTTAGGAAGGCTACATTCCTCCGAGCAGTCATTGTCAATCCAGTAAGCATTACAGAGCAAAGCCACATCACGCAGACCCTGCTTGGCACTGGTATCATAGCCTCGTATCTTGTACTGGTTGAACTGGGGAATAGCGATAGCAGCAAGGATGCCGATGATCGCAATGACAATCAAAAGTTCTATGAGTGTAAAACCATCACTCTCAAATCTCATTAAAAACTTCTCCATCAGTAAAAAACTGAAGTTATTTTACCATTTTTATAAAAACGCTCATCATAAATATAAAAGGCTTCACAGTTTTATCTCACCTAATACCTCATTAAGGGTATTTTGATTTCAAAATGTTTTGATAAAATCTCTGGTGAGAATTACTTAATAAAAAACACCCATTAAATAAATTTAATTTTTCACAAGGTGTTTTAATTTTAAAAAAACAACTCAAGGATGAATCGTTTCATAAAAACCCAAGGGTTTACATTGTTGGAGCTACTAATAGTGATCGCATTTATCGCCATAATAATGGCAATTGGAATGCCTGATTTTTCAAAATGGAAAGAAAAACATGAAATAAATGGACAAGCTAAAAAAATTTATTTCGACATGATGCTTGCTCGCTCCACATCTGTTAAAAATAACAACAATGTGTCAGTCACTTTCAACGCTGATAAAAATTTTTATAAGGTACACGATGACACCAATAGCGATGGTGTTGAGGACCATGGAGAGTCAATAAAATCGGTGAATCTAGAAAATAACGTAGAGTTTGGCTACGTACCAGGACTACGTGATATCGACGGGAACATGGTTACATCGCCTGTTTTTCTGGAAAGCGGTAATACTGTCACATTTAATTCCAGAGGCCGGGCCAGCAAAGGTGGTTCTATTTTTTTAATTCATAAGAACGACATTAGTGTTTCTAATAACCGACTACGATCTATAAATATTTTAAAAGCTACAGGTGCCGTGGAATACCTAAAGTACGACATTAAAGCAACCCCAACTCCCTGGGCAAACTAATGAATACTTCAAAAATTAAATCTTTGTATTTAAACTCAAAGAATAAGCAGTATGGGTTTACTTTGATAGAAATTTTGGTAAGTATATCGATACTGACAATTGGGATATTGGGTCTAATAATTGTCGTTGACTCTATAATTTACTATCAAAGCAAGTCCGCAGAAGTTACTCAAGCCACTCTTCTCACTACAAATAAGATAGAAGAAATAAAACGTCTTTCAACAAATGAGCCTTCAGGAGGAATATACGGGTTTAATTACCTCGTCACTGATTACCTGGTCGACAAACAAATGACCCAAATTAACGAAAAAACATATTCCTTTTCTGAAGTCATAAACGAAGGACCAAAACTCCCAAAAATGACCAGGACTGTAACACTACAGACCTATCCTCCTGAAGATGAAAGTTCTTTTTCCGATCCTGGTAAAATTGATTTATTAGAAGCAGTTATAAAAACTGAATGGACAGACAAACGAGGGAACAAGAAAAGCGTGGAAATGGGTTCCTTGATTCACAAGAGGCATTTTATCCAATGAGTAAGCTTCCAGAACAAGAATACTCGAAGCGAAAACTTTTTCAAAATCAAGATGGTGTCGCTCTAGTAGTCTATATATTTGTCATGATGGCTATGGCAGCTCTGGCCATGGCCGCATTGCAAATGACAAATCTGGATTTACAGACATCTGAATCTCACCAAAAAGGAAAGAAAGCATTTTATTCAGCTGAAGTCGGTTTAGACCTTGCCGTTGCTTCAATTGTAAAAGAGTTTGAGAATTTGATTCCTTATACTCAATCGGCAGATTATTCCAACGCTGACGCAAACGGTTTCATTACGGTGGCAAACTACCGTGATCATAGCATCCGATACAAAGTAACAAATCCCTTGGAAAAATTTCTCTACCAAAGCTCGGTTGGGAACAGTTTTATTTATCACTATGCACACACATATGATATCGAGGCAACGGCAAAGTCTCTTAAGGACACCTCAAAAGAAACAATTAAAGAGCGAATTCGAATTTTAGAGACCCCACTTGTTCAATATTTCGTTTTTTTTGGTCAAACCGGGGGAGGCGCCGACCTAGAATTGTTTCCAGGACCAGAAATGAACATGTGGGGTCGCATCCATTCCAATGGAGATATTTATATAGGTTCATCGGGAGATGGAAGCGGCGGTTTTTCCACTATCAATTTAAGAAACTATGATGACCAGGAAAATCAGTCACCACATTTAATGTCAGCCTCAGGAAAAATTACTACTCGGTTTAAATACTCGGGACAAACTTTTGATAACACTGTTTTTATAAAAACATCGAGCACTGGAACTGATTTTTCTCCTAAGCAACCCCTTTCCCCGGTAATGGATAAAACAAATGAAGTTGAGGAAGAAGCTAGATTTAATGGTTACGTTTTGGTTAATGAACCCCAGTTTGTCACCCCCTCCAGAGACCTTATAAAAAGAGGAGCCTTTTATGAAAAACGGTCAATAAACCCAGGAAAAAACACGATCGACGGAATTACAATTATTGGCACTGGTGGTTTAGGATCCGGGAAGATAGAGGTAACTGTTTCGAGGCCAGCTTTAACCAATGTGACCAACCTTATAAAAACAGGACGAACCGCTTCCGGGAAATTTATTTCCAGCTTACCTTCCCCGATAATTCGTGAAACCAAAAATGCGTTCGGTGATTGTCGAGAACAGGATCGACAAGTAGACACAACTGATATAGATCTAAACGCATTACAGCGCTGGTACGAGGCGTATTTATCTGATCTCGGTTTAAATCTAGGGGGCGATGGAATCATGATATACGCTTCGCGTTCCCCCGACGCGAACTTTTCCAATCAAAGTGGAAACCTGCAATCAATAAGATTAGTTGGTAATGACAGATTCCGTTCAGCCTCTCAATTGCTAGATGAAACAACTTTAGCAACGGACAACCCTTTGTATGTTCAGGGAGATTTTAACTCCGTAAACACCAAGGGTGTTGCCTTAATAAGTGATGCTTTTAATATTTTATCCAATGACTTTGTTAATCACCGTGCACGCGATGTGGGACGGCACCTTAGTCTACCTGGATGGAGATTACTCCCACCCACTGGAGGAAAAGTATGCGGTATAAATTCATCTTGGTTGGCATACTACTTCCGAGGAACGGAAACTACGGTCAATGCTTCAATTTTTACTGGCAACGTGCATCAACGAACAACGGATGGTGATGGAGTCCACGTTTATCCTCGTTTCCATGAATTCTGGTGGGACCCTGGTCCACCTTCATGGCCACCTAGAAAAGCTTCCAAGCTCCATATTTTAGGTTCATTTGTAAATCTCTGGAGCAGTGTACAGGCCAAATCGGAGTGGTGTCCGGCAGGAGGTGATTGCTACTCTGCCCCGACCCGAAACTGGGGTTGGGACGTACGTTTTCAAGATCCTGATTTTTGGCCGCCTTTTATTCCTTCAGTATTTAGCGTTGAAAGAGTAGGTTTTTTAGAAAAGTGATTCTGAAAATGTCATGAAAATAAAAAATAAAACCGGAGAAAGAGTTTTGAATTTGGGTGAAAAGGGATTCACCTTAATTGAAATAATGGTAGGTTCAGCTGTAGCAATTTTTCTTTTTGCGTTAGTTTCTGGAATTATCAAGTCTCAAGGAAATATTTTCTCAAGACAGTCGAGTTTAAGTCAGATGGAAACCAACGGAAGAGCTGCCATTGATTTTTTAAGTCGTAGTATTCAAAATGCTGGATACAACATAAGCAGAGGTTCCAAGTTTCTTGCAGCATCAGATCATTATATCAGCACAGTTTTCGATGAGAATGATGATGGTGTTATTCAGAATAATGAGATAATTACCTTATCTGTGTCAAATATTGCAAAACAAGACACAGAAAATTTTACAATAACACCATATTTTGATTTTGATGATGATGGCCAAGTAGACAACACTGAAACCCAAGACTATGAAATTGGTTTAGCCTTACATGGTCCACCATTCAATATTTATCAATTTACCCCAAGCAAAAACGATTCTAGTATTGTAAAAAATGCAGTGGTGAGAAATATCGACAACCTAGTCATACGGTATTTCGATAAAAACAACTCACCCCTTCCCGAAGAAGTAAGTTTGGATGCAAATGGATTTGCGATCCCTCCTTATATACTTTCAAAAGCAGAACTTAGTCAAATTAGAAAAATTGAATTTGAAATCATCGTGAGATCAAGTGATGAAGATCCAAATGAAAGTTTCGTTGATAGCGGGACTTATTTAATTGGAAGCATTGCGGCTCAAAGTGGATCGACCTCATATAGTGACCGCTACCATCGAAGCTTTTTTAAAGCGGTTTCTTCTCCTAGAAATTTGGTTGCCGCATCATTTGGTAAAATCTTATTATCAGCAAACCCAAATCCTATTTATTGCCCCCAAAGTAAAACAGTTATCACCGCAAATTTAGTGAACTTGGAAGGTGACCAGGTTTCCGATGAACTTGAGGTTACGTTTAATTCCAGTGGTGGGGATATGAATCCGAAAACGGCTTTGTTATTTAGAGGGGAAACAACATCCGCATTAAATTATGACTGGGCATCCCCTATCTTTACTTCAACGGTATCTGCTAGCACACAGATTGAATTCGAAGGTAAGAATATAGCCATATATGATGCAATCCCCGTTACTTTCGACGGTCAATTTTTAGATGATTTTGATTCTGGACTAAAACCTGGTTGGATTGAGCATCCAAAATCATCCCCTGGTTCCTCAAGGTGGATAGTTGAAGGGGGAAAATATAAAACTCGTGAAACCGGTGAAAATGAGTCTATAAACGGATGTGAGCTACTAAGAAATTATGAAGTATTAGTTAATATTCAGAAGTCAACGAACCATGCCGAGGGTGACTATTTTGGATTAATTCTTAGATCACCTTCCGATTTAAACAATGCAACGTCTGGATACTATATGGTTAGAGTTGTATGTTTCTCTTGCGAAGGAACAAATTCTTCAAACCATAGATACCGACTTGAGTTAGTAGACAAACAAGGCTCTTTTGACAGTATACTGACGAGTGTTGATCTAGAACCAAGCGAATTTTCTTTTTTAGCAGGAGAGGATTACACACTTAAAGCAATTGTGGCTGACGATGTTTTAATCGGGAAATTTTGGAAATCCAGCGAACTTGAACCTTCTGATGACCCAGCGGACACACCAAAACCAGCTACCTTAATAGAACCAGCAAGAAATGGTCGCACCATTGAAACTAGCAACTCGTCTTACTCTCAAGGAAAAATTGGTTTAGCAAGTAATACCAGCAGAAATATTTTTGATAATATAGTAGTTAAACCTTTATCTTAGAATCTTGATCATGGTGTACCCTTCAAAATCAAAGGAAGCAACTCATGACTACTCGTAATATTCTTATCTTAGTAGTCTTAGTTTCTTTTGGTTTGTTATCGCAATATTTCCCCGACTTCTCAAAACATAAAGCTGGGGAAACGGCCACAGATGTTTTTGTGATTAATGAAAAGTCTTTTGATCCGAGTACTTTAAATATAGCTTTAGAGAAAAAAAAAGAGGGTCTAACCCCAGAAAAGGCTTTACCAAAAAACCATAAAAAAGACGAGTTAAATCAAAAAAACAACAACAGAAATTTCAATCCTAAATCAAAAGATGGTTCTGAAGGCATTTTCATAGGGGAAAATATCAAGGTAGGTATGCGTTTAAAGAAAGCTATCAAAATATTAGGAACACCAAAATCTTTAAAAGTGGAACGTGGAATCGAGCCAAAGTTAGACAGCATGTCTATAGAATATCTGGATCATGGCATTACAATTTATATCCTGAATGGTAAAAAAATAATAGAAGCCATCGAGGTGTCACAACAATTTAAAGGCGAGTTCGCAAAAGGAATCAAAATTGGCGAAAAGGTCAGCATTTTAATAGATAAGCTTGGGGTTCCTCAATCAATAGATCCTTCAATTGCTCGGTATCCTAAAAAAGGAATCTACTTTACTCTCAAGGAAAGTTCTTTGGTTGGTGCACACGTTTTTAAAAAACAATAATTTTTTTTGTTTACTATTAAATAGTTGAAAGTCAAATGATCAAAGGAGACAAACAGCATTAACATGTTTAAGGTCGCACTCTCCTTTAAAGACTTTTTTAATACCGTCTTGTTTTAGGGTAGTCATTCCATCGGAGATCGCCTGTTTTCTTAATACCTCAACCGTAGCACCTTTCATTATGAGATTTTTAAGCTCAGATGTGCCCTCTAAAATTTCGTAAATCCCGGTACGACCAGCTAAACCAGTCTCTTCGCAATTTTTGCAGCCTACGGGTCGTTTCAACATTAAGCTATCTTTATATTCAATACCAAGGGAAGAAAATTCGTCTGCCCCATATTGTTCTACCAGTATATCAAACTCCTCCTTCGTTGGATGATAGTCTTCTTTGCATTTTTTACACAGGGTATGAACTAATCTTTGGGCAATCACCAACAACAACGCATCAGCAAAGTGGAGTGGATTCATCCCCATATCAACGAGGCGAGTTATCGTTTCTGGAGCTGAGTTTGTGTGGAGTGTGCTAAAAACAAGGTGACCGGTCAAAGATGCTTCAAGAGAAATTGAACACGTCTCAGCATCTCTCATTTCACCAACCATTATAACATCAGGGTCACCTCGTAAAAATGATCTCAATGCTCTGGCAAAATTCAGACCAATTTTTTCAAGTATTTGAACTTGTCGCAAACCTTCCTGAGTTATTTCCACAGGGTCTTCAGCAGTCCATATTTTTTTTTCCGGTGCATTAATTGAACCCAAGCATGAATGAAGAGTTGTGGTTTTCCCTGACCCAGTAGGGCCTACTGCTAAGATTAACCCATAAGGTTTTTTAACCTTTTCTTGAATTAGATTCAGATCACGCTTTGAAAAGTTCATCTTCGTTATAGCAATAGGTTTACTATCTGCCAGAATCCGAATCACTGCATCTTCGTTACCCCCTACAGTGGGCAAGGTTGCCACACGGCATTCTATTTGTCCTTGTTTGTGCTTCATTAAAATTTTTCCATCTTGGGGTAACCTCTTTTCTGCAATATTCAATTTGGCCATAATTTTTATTCTGGAAATGATGGCAAACTTATATAGATACGGTATTGTTTGATAAATCTTGCAAATGCCGTCTTTACGAAAACGAATGGTCATCTTCTTTTTTCCGAGACCTGGTTCGAAATGAATATCAGAGACATTCTGTCGTTGTGCATCGATAAAAACCTTATCGACCAACTTAACGATGGTACTACTAGCTTCATGGAGTTTGGTTACTTCGTCTAAATCCGCAGCTGAATGGAATTCTTCTGACTTTAATGCAGAAATTAATGCCCCAATACTAAATTCAACATCATTATCAAACCCTTGGTCGGCATCTTTATTACCGTTCGACGTACTGTCCAGGAAATCGTGAATATCAGATTTTAATCCGACGCGAAGTTCAATCTTTTTTTTTGAAAATTTATTAGGAATATTGTTTATTTTATTCTCATCCGATGGGTCATCTATAAGAATAATGGCTGTATCTTTTTCATTCGTCAAAGGAACCCATTTATATCTTCTTAGAAAGTCTTTATTCAAACCAGCAAACAAACTGCCAGGCAAATTCGAACCATCATACATTTGGTAGGGGATATTGTAGAAATCCTCGAGAGACTTTCCGATATCCTTACGACTTAGTTTTAGCTCATCTAAAAATATATTTTCGATATCGATATTTTCTAAACTTGCTCTCGATATTGCAGAATTCAAATCCTCACTCGAAATAATCCCATTTGCCACTAAACCTGAATATTTATTTTTTTTTGACATTACTTTTAAGATTCTTCAATAGAAGGCAAAAAACAAGATCTAACAACCTTAATTTAATAAGGAGATCAACGTTAATAATATAAAAGGTAATGTCTCATTATCTCTTACAATAGGGTGTTAGCATAGGAATTATTTTCAGCATATACTTCTGGAAGGGTGTCTACAAACACCTCTGAAACCAATAGTAGTCCTCGGTTTTTGTGTGTTTTAGTTAATTGGAGTTATATTTTTTGCATACGAATAAGGAAATACCATAAAATTATTTAAAAATAATAGGCTTTAAAGTATAAATCAAATTCAACTTACAAGAGCAACTCTGATGGTCGGTAGCAGGGCAAACTGCTGTAACCTTGCGGTTTTTATCACCGACAAAAGTAAGAGGAGCACGCATGAGTCGTTACACCCAGCTTACCTAAGGACAACGCTTTCAAGTGGAAGCCTTTTAAAGCGGGTCATAATCAGACAATGATTGCTAATATTCTTACAGTCCATAAATCAACGATTAGCCGAGAATTAAGGCGTAACCGAGGTCTTCGTGGCTACCGTCCGAAACAAGCGCACGCGAAGGCTATGCAGAGACGGCATGAAAAACTTAAAACTCACCTCCCCCTAACTACATGGGCTGTTGTGAATACCTTAATCGAGCAAGACAGGAGCCCAGAACAAATTTCCGGTCGTTTGTATGAAGAACAAGGAGTTTCGATCAGCCACGAATGGATTTACCTCCACATTTATAGCGATAAGCGTCAAGGAGGTTCTCTACTCAAGCACCTGCATTGCCAGAAAAAACGTCGTCAGCGTTATGGGAAACAGGATCGGAGGGGCCGCATTCCCAACCGCACCAGCATTGATGACCGTCCAGCTATCGTTAACAGTAAACCCCGGATCGGCGACTGGGAAGGCGATACGATAATCGGTAAAGGCCACCAAGGCGTAGTCACTACCCATATAGAGCGCAAAACCAAACACGCCAAGCCGGTGCGTCAAAGCATCTTACAGAG
>ENA-OREN01005254-OREN01005254.1-marine-metagenome-genome-assembly--contig:-NODE-5254-length-10823-cov-2.995999_pt1 | contig 10823 bp, 10 predicted proteins | sample MGYA00248624_ERZ508555 | MGnify/ENA primary metagenome ERZ508555 (study PRJEB26222, sample SAMN06267773) | marine metagenome | isolation source: Saanich Inlet, British Columbia, Canada | place...
TAGAGAGTATGTGGGAGAATTAATTTGAGGCTTGTTGGTTAATTTCCAATTAATCATATTTGCAATACTGTATCTCTGAATACCTAAAATACTTGATTTTAATCCTGCATTAGAAATTGTCTCTTTCAAACTTTTTGGATTAAAGTAGTGAATGTGCCCTCTTTGCCAATAGAATTCAGTATATGCTAAATTTGAAAAAATTTGATCATCATTAGAATTGGGAACTTCTAAAATTATTACTCCATTTTGATTCAACATGGAACCAACTTTTTTTAAAAAATCGCTTGGATTTGATAGGTGTTCTAATACATGAAACATTACAATGGCATCAAGATTCCCCATACTTGGTATTTCTTTCATTAAATTAACATTCATGATTTTTGATTTAGTAATTCTTTTTGATAGTTTTCTCTTTTCTTTTGAAATCTCAATACCTGTAATTTTATATTTTAATTTTTCCATAGATTCAATGAAAAATCCATGACCTGAACCTATCTCTAGAATTTTCCCATTTTTTGGAATTATCGATTTAACAAAATTAACTCTTCTTTTTGTATCTTCAAAACTTTTCACTCTATTTTCTTTTATTCCTCCAAAAAATTGTATATTTTTATCTTGAAGATTTTCATCGTAGAATTTTTCTTCTTCTAATTCTGTTGGAATTGGAAAAAGTTGTATGTGGAGACATTTTTTACATTTTATAATTTGATGTTTTTTTGAATCTCTAACTTTTTTTGATATAATATCAAAATTTTTATTATTACAAAGTATGCATTTTTTTCCTGCCAAATTATTACCTATATCTAAATAATTATTAGTCACATGATTTGAATCTAACGTAATCTATGCCTCAGAATATTTTATTTATTGTAATTGATTCATTACGTGCAGATCAAATTTATAATAAAGACAAAACATCTGTGACTCCAAATTTTGATAAACTAATTAATTCAGGAGTTTATTTTGAACAAGCCATAAGCTCTTCTGATGCTACATTATTGAATTGGGCTAGTATGTTTACAGGAAAATATGCTTTTAAAACTGGAATTCGTTCTACAAAATTTAATAAATTAAATAAAAATCACAAAACTTTATTTGATATTCTAAAAAAATTAGATTATCACTTCTATGGTTATCTTCCAGAATTGGGAGAACTCGTTGGAATGTTCCCTGATTTTGAAAATTCTGATTCTTCCTATGGTAAATTATCATTGGATGATGGATTGGGAGAAAAAATTATCAATCAATTATCCATTCAAAAAATGAATAAACCTTGGTTTTTTTATATTCATTTAGAAGAATTACATTTTCCTATTTCTGTCCCCTCTTCTTTTAATTCTAAAAAATTTGGTGTTAATAATTATGAACGAGAAATTTCATTTATTGATTACTGGATTGGACGTATTGTTGAAAAAATTAATCTTGAGGAAACTTTAGTTGTTATTACATCTGATCATGGTTGCTATATTCCTTCAGCTAAAGTTAATGATATTGTAATAAATTTAGAAGAAAAACCAAAACTTCAGAAAATTGCTAGAATGACTCATTCTAATTTACCAAAATTTTTTGAACCTTTAAAAAAACACGTATTTCTAATTTTAGAAAAATTACACAAACAACGAAAACGTAATTCCATTAAAAACCTAAATTTAGAACCATTTCAAAAAAGGAATCTTTTATGGCAACGAAGTGATTTAGATAAATTCCTTTTTGAGGAAAATATTCATGTTCCATTATTTTTAATTGGTAAAGGTATCATGAATCCAAAAAAAATTTCTCAATTAGTTCGAACCATTGATATCTCACCTACATTGATAGATCTAATTGGATGTCAAAATCTATTTGATACTGACGGAAGAAGTGTCAAATTATTAATAGATGGTATGACTGTTGATGACCTGCCTGCATTTATAGAATCTACCCCATTTGGTCAGCTGCATTCTAACGATGTTATTGGAATTAGAACTAGTAAGTTCAAGTATTTTAGAGATAATAATAATTCTGAAAAACGTGTTCATTTGTTTGACTTAGAAATAGATCCTTTTGAGAACAAAAATATCGCTTCATCTAATCCAAAGATAATTTTAGAATTGGAATCAAAAATCAATGAAATTCTTAATCAATCTTCACAAAATGGCCCAAAAATCAATGATACCAAAAAAAATGATGATGAAAGTAAACTTATTGAAGATGAATTGAAAAAATTAGGATATATGTAATTTCTATATTTCTGTATGTTTGAATTTTAAGGAATTATTACAGGACGAAGAGATTTTTTTGAGTTTAATGAATTAAATGCATCTTCTAAGCCTTCTTTAGAAAATTCAAAAATAGGTCCTACTATTTTTTCATATGGAAATTTTTCTTTAGATTTTTGAACAATATTTATTGCATTCTTCAAATGTATGGCATCATAATTGTGTCTTCCACTAATATTGATACATTTGGTAATTATTTCAGAACTATCTACTGTGAAATTATTACCTGGATAAATAGCTCCTAGTAAAATATAGGTTCCACCAATTCTTAAAAATTTTATTCCATCATTAATTACATCTGGAGTTCCTGCAACTTCTATTACATAATCTGCTCCACGATTTTCTGTAATTTCTTTGATTTTATTGATAATGTCTTTTTCTTCATTTGGATTAATAATATAATCTGCCCCAAATTCTCTGGCTAGTTCTAATCTATTTTGTTCAATATCTATAGCAATTATTGTTTTTGCTCCTAATTCTCTAGAAAATGCACAAGCGTATAGTCCAAGTGCCCCACACCCTTGAACTACAACATAATCGCATTGACTGAAATTAACTGCATCTAATCCACTAGTTATTGTTGCACCTGCACACATTAATGGTACAACTTCTTTATCTGAAAGATCATTTGGAATTTTAAAAATATAACTACCACTCACTATTTTTACAAATTTGGCATATCCTCCTGTAAAATGAGGTGATTTATCACTACAAACATGACCATATTTGAAAAGTTTCACACATTTTTGAGGTAGTTTTGCAATTTTACAATAATAGCAATTCCCACAACTGGCTGTCATAGACCAAGTAATTCTATCTCCAAGTGATATTGGATTTCCAAGAAAATCATGAGTAATATTATTTCCTAACTTTGTTATTTTTCCTACCATTTCATGACCTAAAATACTTGGTGTAGGAAATGGTCTATGTCCTAACCATGTATGAACATCTGAACCACATACAGTTGACATAGAAATCTCTACGATTGCTTCATCATCATTTATTGAATTTGGCATTTCATAATTTTCTTCTTTTAAAGGCTCTCCTTTACCAGAAAAAACAATTGCATTATGATCATTTGTCATATAGTTACATCTTTTTGAATTAAATAATAACTTTTAAACCCAATCAAAATTTCTGTTTTGCTAAATCCAAGCTTTTTTGATCATTAACATTAATCCATATTGATTTCTTTGTGGGAAATTCGAAAATCAAAAAACCTTGCTCTATGAGAAATTTGATTAAGCGTATAAATTCTCCATCTAGATCATATTTTTCATTAAATCTCTCAAATCCTTCTTTAAATAAATTTACATCATAGCCTGTAAATTTACAAATTCCAATAAATTGACCTGAATAATCATTTTTGATTGAATTTAAACTGATATTCTTTATGATTGAATTTTTTATTATCACCGAATGATTATCATTTTTTGGAATTGGATCAATTATTAAACTTGATGAAGATTTTTGTCGTAAAAATGATGAAATTATTTTTTCATCAAAAACTAAATCTCCATAAAGTAAAAGAAAATCTGATTTAATGTATTTTTTTGCCAACCAAGTAGAATACAAGGCATCTAATTCTGTAAATTTATCATTAACAATAATTTTGATATTTTTGTTATTAATATGATTTTTAATTAATTGATATTTGTAACCTGTAACTATAATTATTTCATTAATCCCATTTCTAAATAAAATTTCAACTTGTCTATCAAGTATTGTGTTATCATTAATTTTAATTAAACATTTTGGAATATTTTCTGTTAATGATTTTAACCTTTTACCTCTACCTGCTGCTAGAATTATTGCTTGAAAATCGTTCACCTCATTTATAAAAATTGATTTATTGAAAGTGATGGATTTTTTAAATTATCATTTTCAAGAAACATTTTGTACCAAAGTTCAAGATTGAATAGGAACATTATTTGTCGTAAAAGTTTATCATTAATTTCAACATCTTTAGATGTAATATTTTTGTCTTTAGTTTTTAATACATTAGAAAAAATATTTTTGAGAGAATCTTTGTTTAAATTAAGATAATCTCTTTTCATCATGATTGATTTATCTAAAACACATTCTGCTATGGGTAGAAATTCATTTATAAAATAATCATAATAGGGAATTCCCCATGGAAATTTTTTTCTTTCTGCAATTTGTTTTGGTAAATACTTCTTAGCTAATTTTTGTAGAATGTATTTTTTTTTAATACCATTATTTGTATTAATTTTAAAAGATGCAGGAATAGATGAGGCAAACTCAACTAATTCATAATCTAAAAAAGGTTCTCGTAATTCTAACGCATGTGCAGAACCTGCACGATCAATTCTCCATGTCTGCGCTCCTGGAATTTCAGTTTTTAATTCAAATAATAAAACTTGATTCAATAATTCATGATCTTGATTAACTTTAACTAGTTTTTTAAAGGCTGAAATGGGTTTTGTATCGTCTGATTGACTTTGTAATAATTTGGAAGAAAAATAATTCTCTTTATCTTGTTTTGTTGTGAAAAAACTGGAAGGAATTGATTCAATTTTTTTATCTATTGAGAGTGATGAATCATTATTTTTGAAAACTAAATATCTATTATAACCACCAAATAATTCATCTGAACCTTCACCTGTATATGCAACTGTAACATGTTTTTTTACCTCTCCTGCAACTAAGAAATTTGAAAGTATTGATGGTCGTCCAAATGGAAATTCCATGTGCCATAAAATTGAAGGTAATGAATCTGTTAATTTTTTGTAAGATAATTTAATTTCTGTATGTTCCGTATTGCAGTAATCTGCAACAATTTTTGCTTCATCATATTCATCTAAATCATGTCCAAAACCAGTTGTAAATGTTTTAACTGGTTCATTAGACATTTTACTAAGCATTGATACCATTATACTTGAATCAAGTCCTCCTGAAAGTAATGCACCTATTGGGGCATCACTTTCTTGACGTAATTTAATAGATTTTTCAAGATAATTTTCTAGTTTGTTAATAAGTAGATCTTCAGAATCATTTGTATGCTGTAATTTTAAATTCCAATAATTACTAATCTTAATTTTTTTATCATCAAATGAATATACTAATTTTTGACCTGGCATTAATTCCTGTATGTTCTTAAACAAAGTTTGCCCATCAATTGTATATGCGTATGTTACAAATTGAGATAAAGAATCATAATTTAATTCCCTATTAACTTCTTCAAGCTGTAAAATGGATTTTATTTCTGAAGAAAATAATAAATTATTATTTAAATTACAATAAAATAATGGTTTAACTCCTAGTCTGTCTCTTGCAAGAAATAATTTTTTCTTTTTTGTATCCCAAATTGCAAAAGCAAACATTCCATTTAGATGATTTACACAATCTTCTCCATATTCTTCATAAGCATGAACTATAACTTCCGTGTCTGACTTTGTGTAAAATTTATGTTTATGTTCTAATTTCTTTCTTATTTCTCTAAAATTGTAAATTTCACCATTAAGTACTACCCAAATTGTTGAATTCTCATTATGTTGTGGTTGTTTTGCAGTTTCTCTAAGATCCAAAATCTTTAATCTTTCACAACATAAGGAAACATGTTCATCACTGTAAAACCCTTCTTGCTCAGGTCCTCTATGTTTAATTTTCTCTCCCATCTTTCTAATGAGATTTTGATCATCCCAGGTAATTCCACAAATTCCACACATTAAGAGCCCTCCTCGTTTATTTTTTCATAAATTTTTCTTGCTTCTTGTATCTCATGTTTTTCGTCAATATCCATCCATGGTAAATTATCAGTTTCTACAAAACCTATTTTTTTACCTTTTTTAATCATTGATTCGATTGCTGATGTATAATATGCATTTAGACTATGTTGAGATATTAGTTTTGATATTTCTGAAAACAACGAATCTATAGATTCTTTTTTGAATTTTGCTAAGCCAATAAAGTTACCACTAGCTGAATTCATTGGGATTATTTTGTTTATTTCTATTACATAATCCCCTTCTATTTTCACTCTCATAGTTTCGTCTCTGATATTTTTTTCAATAACTAAACAAACTTCATCTTTACTGTTGACACAATTTTGAAGGATTTTTTTATGGAAAAAAAGATCAGAATAAACACAAATAAAATCATTTTTTAAGATTTTCTTAGCCACCCATAACGAATATAGATTATTTGTATTTGAGTACTCTGGATTTTCTATTAATGTCACTTTGTTATCCAGATGATTAGAAATCATTTCTGAATTATGTCCTGTTACAACAAAAATATTTTCTACCCCCATTTCTTTAAAACAATTTATTTGATAATCAATTATTTTTGTTCCACCTAGATCAATTAGACATTTAGGAGTTTCAAGATCTCCCATTCTAGTACCTCTACCTGCTGCAAGAATTACTGCATCCATTATGTATTTTCTTAAAGAAAATAATACTCTATTAAATGTGAATAGTGATTAGATGAATTATTGATGAATACTGAATATTAGATGTATTTATGTGAGGAATCAATAAATCAAAGAATCTTAGTAGGTATTCAATATGTTAACTTCAGAAATTCTACGAAAAAATCTTGAAACAAAGCCTATCTTAAAAATAGGAGGAGCTTTTGATGCAATGTCTGCTAAATTAGTGGAACTTAATGGATTTGATGCTATTTGGGCTGGTAGTTTTGCAATTTCAGCTACTCATGCATTACCTGATGCAAGCATTTTGACTATGACTGAGTTTTTATCTGTAGCAGCAAATATGGTTGAATCATGTAAAATACCTGTAATTGCAGATTGTGATACTGGTTTTGGTGGACCTAGTAATGTTAGTCACATGATAAAAAAATATGAAAATTCAGGTATAGCTGGTGTAAGTATCGAAGATAAAATATTTCCAAAACAAAACAGTCTATTAGAAAATGGTAAAAATGAGTTAGCTTCTGAAAAAGATTTTGTTGCAAAAATAATTGCTGCTAGAGAATCTAAACAAAATCAAGAATTTATGGTAATTGCTAGGACTGAAGCTCTAATTGCTGGATTGGGAGTTGATGAAGCTCTCAAAAGAGCTAATGCATATGAAAAAGCTGGAGCTGATGCTATTTTGATTCATTCTAAAAAAACAGATCCATCTGAAGTTTTTGAATTTTCTGATTTATGGAATGGTAACATTCCATTAGTGGTGGTGCCAACCTCATATCCATCTGTAAGTCTAGATGAATTAATTACACATAAAATTAAAATGGTTATTTATGCAAATCAATCATTAAGAGCTGCCCATGTAGCAATATCTAAAGTATTAAAACAAATCATTGGTAATCAAAGACTCACTGATATTAATGAAGAAATGTCTTCCATGGAACAAATTTTTCATCTTCAGGAAATGTATACTGTGAAAAAAGAAGAGGATGATATTGAAAAAGAATTAAAAAAATTAGGCTATAGTAATGACTGAAAATTATCAAAAAAACATTTTTAATTATCTACAAAAAAATGGAATTGAAAATTTTGTAGGAGTACCTGATTCAACTTTAAAAAATTTTATTTCAAGAGGATTAGAACTTAAAAAAATAATCATTGCCACAAGAGAAGAAGAAGCAATTGGGATTGCAACTGGAATGGTTTTAGCTAATAGCCCATCATTGGTTTTTATGCAAAATGCTGGTTTTGCAAATTCAATTAGTACTATTACTTCACTTGTACAACTATATTCTATTCCTCTTATTTTTTTGATTGGATGGAGGGGATTTTTACCAAATGATGCACCTGAACATACAAAAATTGGTAAAATTCAGCCATCTTTACTTAAATTATTAGGAATAAAGTCTAAAATTGTTAAAGAAGAAAATTGGGAAAAGAATTGTGATTGGGCTTTAAAACAAACAAAAATTGGGAAAAACTGTGCATTAATTGTTAGGAGGATTTCTAATGAATAGAAGTGATGCAATAAAATTAATTATAAAAGAAATTGGAAATGAAGTGATAATTTCTGCAAATGGATTTATCAGTAGGGATGTTTTTAATGCTAAGGATAAAAACACTAATTTCTATATGATTGGTTCTATGGGATTAGCTTCCTCAATTGGATTGGGGATTGCTTTAAAGAAACCTAAAAAAAAAATTTATGTTTTTGATGGAGATGGAAATATTTTGATGAATTTAGGTTCATTAACTAGCATTGGTACATTAAAACCAAAAAATCTGGTTCACATTATTTTTGATAATAATATTCATGAATCTACTGGTGGTCAACCAAGTAATTCTAAAGATATTAGACTTGAACAAATCGCTAAAATTGTAAATTACAAAATCTTTAAATCTCAAAACCCTAATCAATTATTAAAAATTATTTCTAAATCAAAAAAACTTACTGGTCCAATTTTGATATTAATACATATTGAAAAAAGCACTAGTGTTAATGGTAGAGTATTGCTTTCTCCTAAGAAAATAAAAGAACGATTTATGAAATCTATCTAAAATGGCTTAATTTTTTAAGAACTAAATTCTTGCATTTGTTTGATATTTATTTTTGATAAATTATAAAAAAATCATGTTAACTTTGTATCTTTGTTGAAAGTTTTGAGATGTTCTAGTAATTGATTTTTTAGAATAATCATTTCTTCTAAATTTTCATCATAGATGTTGTTTATTTCATTTGGATCATTTTTCAGATCATAAAATTCCCATGTTTGTGGAGTGTCATTATAGATTAATTTTTTTTCTTTACTTCTAATGCAGAAAACATTATGTTTTTCTGGTGAAGGCCAAGGACCATATAATCCTCCAGTTTCCACAAAAATATCACGATCAATATTTTCAGAATTATTAACAAAAGAAAGGAGGCTTCTACCTTGTATAGGAAATGAGTCATTTTGCAAGGTAGTGTTTGAGAGTTCAGCGATAGTAGGAAAAATATCAATTGTCATACATTGTTGATTAATGATCTTTGAAGATTGATTAGGTATTTTCACCATACAAAATACGTTAATTGTGTAATCATAGGTAAATACACCATAAAATTTCTCACCTATTTTTTCACCACAACTAGTACCATGATCAGCAAAGAAAATCAAAATAGTGTTTTGATCAAGTCCAAATTCATTTAATGAATTCAAAATACCTGAAATATAATTATCACATAATGGGAGGTATGAATCATATCGTTTGTGATTTTCATTTTTTGATTTATAATATTCAGAGTCATCTTTGTTTTGGCCATATTTTTGAACAATATCTCGTACTAGATGTTTATGGGTTTCAGTATTATGAAGAAATAAAAAAAACTTACCTTTTTTAGATAATTGTTCAATAATTTTCTTATGACGTTCTAAAAAATTAACATTTTCTTCATCATAGATATTATATTCATCAAACCCTGATCTTGGCACTACAGAATCATCTATTACATCACAACAAGAATAATAATTTCCTTGTTTTAATAATTGTGCCAAAGTTGTAATTTCATTTGAACGGAATTTGAACATATTATAATATGCATTTGCACCATTTCTAGAAGGATACATTCCAGAAAAAACTGCAGGTAAAGCTGAAAATGTATATGGTGCCACAGTAAACATATTGGGGAAAAAATAACTGTTTTCTTTCATTAGTTTTAATGATGGACATAAGTCAATTTTGTCTTTCCTAAATCCATCTAAATTGATTAAAATTATGTTGTAATCTTGATTCATAAAATATTCAATCCAATTTTAATTATTAAATTGTTTTTCAAAGGTGTAATTATACATTTTAATTTGGATTAAAGAAGTTTGATATTTTATTTTGTGCATCTTTTTCTTGATAAAGATTAAAATCATTCATAGAATCTATTTCTAACCATCCATTGTTAATTGGAATTGCTTTGATTTTATGACCAGATTTGACCAATCCACGTAGGAGATCTGTCATATATGATTGTGTGAATAAGACATTAGGGTTCAATGGATTTTTGTTAGATTTGGCTTTTTCTTTAGATAATCTATAAAAATTTTTCAAAATATGGATTCCTTCATTTTGAAATTTCATCAATCCAATATATTGAGCCTGAATTTCCTCAATAGTTTCAACTTTCTGTCCAATTTCTGTAATAAAATCCTCAGAATCCATTTGTAAACTTTCAGCATCATCTAAAGGAGTTTTAAATCTCAATTTCCATAAGTCTAACCAATTTTTATCAACAACAATAGAAAAATCTGAATCAGATTTTATGAGAGTAGATAAAACTTTTGGCTCAAAAATTATATCGCCATATGAAACAATTGTAGAATTTTTTAATTTTTCTTCTGCGCAAAAAAGAGTTTCAACCATATTAGTAGAGCCATATTTCTTATTTTCTAAACACATTATTTCTGGAGAATTTATTAAATTTGATTTATAACCTGTTACAACTGTAATATCATCTATACCAAATTTCTTAAATGTTTCAATTTGCCATTCAAGTAATGATTTTCCAAATAATTCTACTAAACATTTTGGTTTATCATTTGTTAATGGTCGTAATCGTTCTCCTTTGCCTGCAGCAAGAATTATTGCATTCAAATCTAATCCATCCAAAAATTTTTGTCTTTAAAAATTGTAGAAATTATTGTTTT
>ENA-OREN01005257-OREN01005257.1-marine-metagenome-genome-assembly--contig:-NODE-5257-length-10817-cov-3.360056_pt1 | contig 10817 bp, 11 predicted proteins | sample MGYA00248624_ERZ508555 | MGnify/ENA primary metagenome ERZ508555 (study PRJEB26222, sample SAMN06267773) | marine metagenome | isolation source: Saanich Inlet, British Columbia, Canada | place...
TTTGGTTTCTGAGTGGAAACTTAAAGGAGCGCATGCGGGGCAGGATTCTTAATTATGAATAAATATATATTTAATCAGAAGCTTGAAACTTGAAAAGTTTATCTATATGATTGAATATATATAAAATCATTTAATAGATTATGTATGAATCAAGTACAATTATCAGCTTAGATAGGTTTATGACTAATTATTTTACATAAAAGTATCATTCGGTTTTTTTATTGACAGCAAATTTACATTTATTTTGTTCCATAGCTTTTCGTACTGCTTCTTTTTCACCTCTAACATTTGCTAATTATGAAGCTTCAATGCCATCACCTAGACCTTGACCTGTCCAGAATGCTTGAGTTTGACTGGATTTAATCCTTTGCTCTTGAGCAATAACAAGTTGGTTTTCTCTTCTTGCTAAGGAATCAACTTCAACAGCTAATTTATCACAACCAAAACCATCATATTTTAATCCAGTAGTATAAGAACCAGTAATCTGGGCAGGATTAGTTGGCATATTCAAACAGCCTACTAAATTCATTGAGAAGATTATGGCTATTATAATGAATTTTTTATTCATGATCTTTTTCATCTTGTTCTCCAATGCAAATAATCAAGAGATTGTAGAATCAACCTCTTAAATTACGAAATCTAAACCTATGTCTACCTTATTTCAACACTTAAATACTCTTTGTGGAGAAGAAAGAAGAAGTAAAGAGAGGAGGATGAGTATATGTCTCACAAGGTTTCCTTTGGTGGATAAGGAGAACCCAATATATAACATCGATTAGTGAGTTTTACAATCATGTTGGATTTTAAAGGTTTTTAGCTAACTTTAAATCTACATTCAGAACCAACAACATGACCAATAGCCTCATTCTTTAAATGTGCTGTTCTACCACGTACCTCAATCCAATCACAAGGCATAGTTGGACCACCAAAGATAGATTGAACAACACAAAAATCTAACCATTTAGGTTTTTCGCCTTCATCATGAGCATCAAAACCTTTATCAGTCCACCAGTCTACTAGGTTGCCAATATCATTTGGACTCATAGCACCATCTCTAAAAAGATGCTCATCATACCAAACACGTCCTCCAATATCGCCATCATGATCTATTAAGCATTGATTCCAACCACCTGGATACTTTTTCTGGATAGTCTTTATAGGTATAATAATATCGTAAAATTCTAGTTTAATAGCCATATTTATCCCTTATAAGAGTCAGTAGATTAAATTAGTTTATTTATGAGATTTACTAACTAGACGAGACTGGGAATTATTTCGTAATGGAATGGAATTGATCTAATACAGCTAAAAGATCATCCTCTATCCTCCATCTAACAAAAGAAGCTATTTCATCAGGAATACTCTTATAATATGCTTCTGCTAATGAACCAGTAATGCAGGCTTGAGTATCTGCATCTCCTCCTAATGAAATGGAGTTCCTGATTGCATCTTCAAAATCTGTAGATTCCAGAAAAGCAATGATGGCTTGAGGAACAGAACCTTGACAAGTGCTATCAAAAGTATAGCTTGGTATAATCTGCTCTAGTTTCTGGCTTAAGTCATAGTCAAAAAGATCCTCTAGTTTTTCTTTTATCTCTTTCTTTGAGTTTCCTTTTCTTCCCATCAGCACACCAAGAGCAACAGACTGAGCTCCTTTGATACCTTCAGGATGATTATGCGTTATTTCTGCACTCTTCTTTGCTTCCTCAAGCACAGACTCTTCATCATCAAGAAGCCATCCAACGCTTGAACAACGCATTGCAGAGCCGTTTCCAAAGCTGTTATAAGGCTTAGGATCATCTAAATGAATCCATTTCCTGAACCAGTTGCCATAGCCGGCCCTTGGATATTTCCTTCCCCACTTCTGGAGTGATTCTACATATGGAACTTCATTCATTAATGAATCTGCTACTGCTACTGTCATTACAGTGTCATCAGTAAAATGAGATTTATTATCCAAAAGTTCAAACTTCTTAGTTTTCATAGGATAACAATCAAAGCTAGAACCTAAAATGTCTCCAATCATTGCACCTAACATGTGTCCTCATTTATTAGAGATTGAAAAGATTACTTTGAATTTCTGCAAAGGAAGGCAGCCGTTTGGAAGGACGTAGTCTAGCAAATAGATTGCTATTTGTCAAGCTGAATGAGTCTTTGTGATTGGCTGTGAAGAATTAGTGAGGGTTACTTAAAAGAGATGATCCGGTTGTGTTAAGGAAGAATTATAGTCTTAATATGTTTTAACAATCTCTCATAACTACCTCATTTCTATTTCCCTGTATTTTCTCAATCCTTCTTGATCTTTCACATTCCCACTCATCTACAGGGTCACTTTGATTCCATGCTTCAAAGAGTTTCTGATTCTTCTTTGAGATGATTCCTCTGCCTGGGTAAACAGAGTCCATATACATATATGTTCTTGCAATCTCTCCTCTGATACTTTCTTTTGGTTCTACTTTACGGCTCTTTATTTCAACATCACATTCCCCGAATTCCCTGTTCTGACCTTTAATGATTACCATTGAGTAGTTACTCAAGCTTTCATGTTATATTTATTTCTTGACATAAATAAAATATATGATGTATCATAGATTTTTTTTAAAATAAGCATTGTTGTCACAAACAATATTGCTATCGCTATACGTTTTTAATCTTAATAAGATAAAGGAGATATATGAAATTTTTAAAAACTAATAATGTCCATTTTATATATAGTTCACAAATAATAATGAGGAGATATATGAAAAAAATATTTTTGATTACTGTTTCTTTTGTTTTATTATCGTTTCAAGGTTTCTCAGCTTCGTTAGATATTGGAAGAGATCAAGATAGTATTCACATGGATCCAATTCTTGTTAGTCAGAATGCTGACGTTTGGGTATTAAACAATATGCATTCACTAATAGTTAGGAATAACAGAGATGCAACAGGAATAGAGCCTGATTTAGCCGAGAGCTGGGATATTTCTTCTGATGGGAAAACTTATACTTTTAATCTCAGAGATAATTTAAAATTTAATGACGGCACTCCTTTGAAAAGCTCTGATGCAAAATTTAGTATTGAAAGATTAAGAGACGGTGAAGGTTCTGTTTTTGGTTCAATGTTTGGAATTATTGATAGTATTGATACTCCTGATGATAGAACAGTTGTTTTTAATTTAAAAGAAGCGAGCACACCTTTTTTATCATTCTTAGCTTTATTTGCAGCAGCTATATTGCCTGAAGATCAGGTAACAAATGATTATGATAATTGGGTTAAAAAATCTACAGGAGCAGGTGCATTTAAAATGACTGAATGGGCTAAAGGTTCTAAGCTTGTTTTAGAAAAAAATGAGTATTATTGGGAGTCTGGATTGCCTAAGCTTGATAAAGTTACTTGGCATTATATACCAAATGACAATGCAAGAATTATAAAAATGCAAGCAGGTGAAATTGATGCAATTATTTTTGTGCCTTTTAATAAAATTGCTGAATTAGATGCTAATAATGAAATAAATGTTAATTTAGATCCCTCAAGTAGAATGGATCATATTCTTATAAACCACAGTCATAAACCTCTAGGTGATGTTAGAGTCAGAAAAGCTTTAAATCTTGGAATTGATGTGGATTCAATAATTAAGACTGTAGCATTTGGTTATGCAACTCCAGCTAATTCTTATGTACCTGCTGGTGGTATGTACTATCATAAAGCAAATAAAGGTTATGGTTATGATCCCGATCAAGCAAGGCAATTACTTGATGATGCTGGCGTTAGCAATCTTGATTTAGACTTTGTTCTACAAGCCGGTGATGCAAATTTTGAACAAATTGGTGTTTTGGTAAAAGATCAACTTGGAAAAATTGGTGTAAATGTAAATCTGATTAAACAAGAATCAGGACAGGCTTGGGAAACAATAGTTGACGGTGCATATGATTTGAATACTAATTATTGGACAAATGATGTTATTGATCCAGATCAAAAAACAGGATTTGTGCTTTATGGTGATGATCCTGATGCTCTTTCATATTATACCAGATATAACAATCCGAAAGTTAATGAAATGATTAATAAGGCTAGACTTGAACAAGATGCCTCTAAAAGAAAGCAACTTTATTATGATATTCAACAAACATCCACAAATGATGCTCATTGGATTCATTTGTATTATAGTCCATTCAGAAATGCAGCACGTACTAATGTAAATGATTTTTATCAAAATCCTATGGGAAGATTTATGTTAGAAACAACAAGTGTTTCCAATTAATATTATCTAATATGATAGGCTGTTTTATAAATAAAACAGCCTATGTTTTTTAAATTTATATGTGGTACGAAAAAAATATTGATAATACGATTAATGTATCTGTTGATGGATATACTGTTAAAGTCTATTCATTTGGTACAGGTGATGAAACGCTTTTATGCTTAAATGGAGGTCCAGGACTTCCATGTGATTATATTAGAGATTGTCATTCATGGATTTCTGATAAAGGTTACAAAGTAATCGCCTATGATCAGTTAGGTTGTGGACTATCTGATAAACCAAAAGATAAACAACTATGGAATGTTAAAAGATATGCAAATGAATTAAATACAATAATTGAAGCCTTAAATTTAAAAAATATTCATTTATTGGGACAATCATGGGGTACAATTTTAGGATTGGAATATGTGGTAACATATCCCAATGTAGTTAAATCTATGATCATGGATAATGGAGTATCAGATGTACCTCACTTAATATCAGAATTAAATAGACTAAGAGAAGCTCTTGGAAGTGAAACTGTAAAGATGATGCTAAGACATGAAGCTGAAGGAACACTTGATCATCCAGAATATCAAGCAGCAATAACTATTTTAAATTATAGACATGTCTGTAGATTAGATGAATGGCCGGCACCATTAACTAGGTCTTTAAATGATTGGAATATGGATGTATATGAAACTATGCAAGGTCCAAATGAATTTACATTTACAGGCAATTATAGCACATGGACAAGGCTTAATGATATTCATAAAGTTAAAGTTCCAGTTTTGGTAACGTGCGGTATGCACGATGAATTAACTCCTGCATGTTCTATGTTAATGCATAACCAATTTCCCAATTCTGAAATAAAAGTATTCAAAAATAGTTCCCATATGCCTTTTTATGAAGAACCACAAGAATATTTTAAACTACTTCTAGATTTTTTGAATAGACAATCAAATAATAATCATATTTAATTCCCCTAATATCCCTCACAAGTCCAATTCCATCTCTATAATATATTGAATATAAATAGCAATGAGCCTTTCAGGGGTTGTAATAGACTTTAAAGCTATGACGAAATTAATACCATATGAGAAGAATACTCCTTTCAAGAACATGAATTTTTCTTTGAAACTAAATTCTTTTAATTATATAACAGGATAAAAGTTATTTAACTTTACTTTAAGATGCACAGATACAAATTCATTTTAATGAGACCGCTTCAAATGATCCCAGTGTTATTAGGAGTAAGTATAATATCTTTTTTTTTAATTAAATCTATCCCAGGTGATCCTGTTAGAATTATGCTTGGAAGTAGAGCGACTGCAGAAGTGATCGAAGTAGTGAGAGCACAATACGGTTTAGATGAACCATTCTATGTACAATATTTTTATTTTTTATATAATTTTTTCCAAGGTGACTTAGGTAAATCAATTATTTTTAAAATTCCCGTTATTGAGTTAGTGTACCAAAGAATTGAACCAACTATTTTTCTATTAATTTATTCATTGTTTTTATCAATAATTATTGCTCTCTTTCTTTCTATAGCTGCAGCTAAGAATCAAGGCAAAATTATTGATCAAATTATAAGAATTTTTTGCATTGTAGGAGTAGGAGTTCCAGGATTTTGGCTTGGTATCATGTATATGATATTGTTTTGTATATCTCTAGATTTATTTCCAGTTTCTGGATATGGAGATAATTTTATGGATCATATCTATCATCTCTTTTTACCTTCGTTGACTATTGCAACAGCTTTATCACCTGTTTTAACAAGAAATCTTAGATCTACCTTGATTTACGAAATGACAGCGGACTACGTTGATGCAGCTAAGTCTAAAGGATTACATGATAAATATATATTTAATAAACATATTTTGAAAAATTCATTGGTACCCACGATAACTTTACTTGGAGTTAATTTTGCGTGGTTAATTGGAGGAACAGTTGTTATAGAAACAGTATTTTCAATAGCTGGGTTAGGTTCATTAATGGTCTCTTCGATTTTTGCAAGAGACTATTTAGTAGTTCAATGCGTAACTATATTTTTTGCTGTACTTATTATTTTTACAAATTTTATAGTAGACATTCTTACTGCATTAATAGATGCAAGAATAAATTTGTAAAATGAAATTTGATAATCTTATAAAATTTTTGCATGCACATAATATTAAATTCACTTTAGTTATTGGTATAATAATAATTATTAGTTGGATTATAATTGCAATATTTGCAAGTTTCATATCACCTTTTGATCCAAATACACTGTATTTAGATAATACTTTTCAATATCCTAACTTAATTCATTTTTTTGGTACGGATAATTACGGAAGAGATATTTTTTCAAGGGTTATTCATGGATCCAGACTTGATTTGCAAATGGCATTTATTGGAGTTGTTATTCCTTTTATTATTGGTAATTTTATTGGACTATTATCTGGGTATTTCGGAGGTATAATCGATTCAATTATAATGAGACTATTGGAAATTACTATGTCTTTTCCATTTTTTGTTTTAGTTATTGCAATTGTATCAATACTCGGTCCAGGTTTAAAAAGTTTTTATATTGCATTAGCCTTAGTAGGCTGGGTTTCATATGCAAGATTATCAAGATCGCAGGTACTTATTGTAAAAAATCTTGATTATATACTTGCAGCTAAAACTTTAGGTTATGGAAATATGAGAATAATATTTTCTCATATTCTACCAAACTCGATGACACCATCCTTAGTATTTTCAATGACTGATGCAATATTAGTAGTTTTATTGGGATCAGCTTTAAGTTATTTAGGTTTGGGTGTACAACCGCCAACTGCAGAATGGGGCGTTATGATTGCTGAAGGTCAAATATTTATAACATCCTCATGGTGGATGTGTCTATTTCCAGGCTTGGCTATTGTTTTACTCGCACTTGGATTTTCTTTGTGTGCAGATGGTTTAGCAACTATGTTAAATGTTAAAGAATAGTACTAAATATGAATATTTTAGAGATTAAAAATTTAAAAATTAGTATAAGAAATAAATATTATGAAGATGTTTTAGTAAAAGGAGTTTCATTTAATCTTCAAAAAGGCGATATATTAGGAATTGTTGGAGAGAGCGGTTCAGGAAAAACTTTGACATGTAAATCATTGATAAACCTTTTTGAAAACACTCCACTATTTTGTAATGGAGAAGTAATATATAATAATCAAAATATAATCAATTTAAAACGTAATGAGTTAAACCACATTAGAGGTCAAGAAATATCAATGATTTTTCAAAACCCTAGCACTCATTTAGACCCGTTAATGAAAATAGGAGATCAAATAGCAGAATCTTATATCATAAGACAAAAACATACAAAAAAAGAAGCGTACTCAAAAGTTATTAATCTTCTAAAAAGTGTTAATATTAATAATCCAGAAGAAAAATATAATTCATATCCACATGAATTTAGTGGTGGTATGAAACAAAGAGTGATGATTGCAGCAGCGCTAGCTTGTAATCCAAAAATATTGATTGCAGATGAACCTACAACTGCATTAGATGTAACAGTACAATCACTTTTTTTGAAATTGTTAAAAAAATTGAATAAAGATTTAAATATATCTATAATTCTTGTAAGTCACGATCTTGGTGTAATTGCAAATATTTGTAATAAAATAATTGTTATGAAAGATGGAATTATTCAAGAAATTGGAAATAAGCATCAAATAATTAATAACCCTCAAAAAGAATACACTAAAGAGTTAATTAATTCTTACTCCAAAAATGATTATATAGAAAATGGATTCAATGATAATTCAAAAGATATTGTTTTTGATGTAAAGAATTTAAATGTTAACTGGAAAAAGACAAATATCTTTAATTATTTTAATAATAAGAAAATGTCGAATACTTCCGTTGGTATTGTTGATGTAAGTTTGAAAATATTTAAAGGTAATAGAGTCGGTATAGTAGGTGAGAGTGGATCGGGTAAAAGTACATTAGCAAAAGCAATAATAAATATTCAAAAACCATCAAATGGTGAAATATATTTTAACAAAAATAATTTAATGAATCTTAATAAAGATCAAACGATAAAAATGAGACAAGATGTTCAAATGATATTTCAAGATCCTTATTCAAGTTTAAACCCCAAAAGTACAATAAGGAAACTATTAATAGAGCCATTGAAATTCCATAAAATAACGAACAAAGCTAATTATGAAAAAAAGATAGTTGAATTAATTTTTAAGGTAGGACTGGATAATAAATTTCTTGATAAATACCCACATCAATTATCAGGTGGTCAGTGTCAAAGAGTGAACATAGCTAGGGCACTATCAGTAAACCCTAAAATATTAATTGCTGACGAACCAACATCATCTCTTGATGTAACTATACAAGCTCAAATTATAGAATTAATTATTAACTTGTGTAAAAAAATGGAATTAACATTAATATTTATCTCACATGATTTGAGAGTAGTTAAAAATATATGTAATAAAATTATTGTCATGAAAGGCGGAAAAATAATTGAAAGTGGTAGTACGTATGAAGTTTTTCATAAAACAAAAAACACTTATACTAAAGAGTTGATTACATCTGTTCTTTCAATAAACTAAATTAGTAACGCAGATTATAAATCATTTAATTCAATAACATATCAATGAAACTATAAGTATATCTAGCCCTCTTTCATACAAAGTTTTTGTGTCTGCTGCACAGAAATCTTCAACTATAAAATTTTAAAACTCTCATCTGCTAATTACAACACAGAGGAATATACTAAATTATCTGTAAGAAGCCAGGTACATATAACAAATAGAATCATATATTTAAAGCAAACCTGAGATTACTGGCAGTAAGAGCACTATCAGTAGTAATTAAAATAATAATCTCAGCATTGATTGGCTTGAATTCATTTTCTATCTCATCATCATCTAGGTATCTTGGCATTAAATAATAAAAGCCTTATCTATATATGACGAACTAATCTGTCAAAACTATCATGTTATAATCAAACAATTATTATAAAAACTTTTTTTAAATTATTTACTCTAATATAATTTAAAAAATATCCTATATTGGGTATAACTGTATCTTTCTTTTTAGAATTAGTATAGTTCCCACAAATTGGTTATTGCATTATAATTTCGTATAAAAAATGTGATATGTACTTCTAGCATTATTAGTTCAATCTTTTAATACAAAATATTTATCCTCAGGGTTACCCACATATTTTTAAAAATAGATTTTATAAATCTATTTTACCTAATAAAATTTATTAATGTTTTAAAATATTTATTAGGCTCTTCGTAAAAAGGCATGTGAGAGCTATTTTTAAAAACTTTTATTATTGAATTGGAAAGTGCGTTATTCATTTTTAAGGCACATGATGGAGGTAATTCGTCATGCATACCCACTGTAATAAGGGTATTGGTTCTAACATCTTTCATTTCATTAATCCTATTCCATTCTTTCAAGTTCCCAATATATAAAAATTCATTTGGACCTTGCATAGTTTCATATACATCCATATTCCAATCATTTAGTGAAGCGTGAATAGATTCTGGCCATTCATCTAATCTACAGACATGTCTATAATTTAAAATAGTTATTGCTGCTTGATATTCTGGATGATCAAGTGTTCCTTCAGCTTCATGTCTTAGCATCATCTTTACAGTTTCACTTCCAAGAGCTTCTCTTAGTCTATTTAATTCTGATATTAAGTGAGGCATGTCTCCACAAGTATTTTCTAAAATTAATTTCTTCAAATTATTTTGATATTTCAAAGAATACTCAATAGCTAACCATCCTCCCCAAGAATGGCCTAATAAATTTAGTTTGCCTAAATTTAATTCATTTCTAACAAACTCTAATTCTTCAACGTAGCGATCTATTGACCATAAAGATATATCTTTTGGTTTACTTGATTGACCACAACCTAATTGATCATACGTGACTATTCGAATTCCGTTATTTACTAGATGCTCATAATGTGGCTCTCTTAGATAATTACATGGAAGGCCTGGTCCACCATTTAGCAAAAATAGTGTTATATCACCAATCTGTGAGTCATAACAGACTAGATTATAATTCTTATATTTTAGATTTATTTGTTTGAAACTTTTATTAATAGTATTCATATTTACCTATGTTATTCTGAAAAAATAAATAAAGTTAATAAATGTATATAATGCAGAACAAAGTGAGAAGCAGTATTTTTTGACATACTAATTTACCTTGCATGTAATGTTAATCAAATTTTGGATGAACACTCATAAAAAGTTTCACCTTTATGATTATCTCCAATCAGAGGAGAAGAAAGAAGAAGGATTGAGAAGATGATGAGTAGGTGTTTCACAATGTTTCCTATAATAGTTCTAGGATAACCTAATATATAACATCAATCAGTTTGTTTTACAAGGAAGTGGGGATTTTACTTGGAGGGTGAGGTTTTCTCACAGGAAATTACTTCTCACTCACAAAACCACTCCAAACCATCCTTTCACAATGATATGCAACTGAATGGTAATATCCATCCATTGTAAAGTTGTGACTTGAAATGAATTTATCAATACAAGGGTCAATGTCTTTGGGATGACTACAACTACAATTGACG
>ENA-OREN01005260-OREN01005260.1-marine-metagenome-genome-assembly--contig:-NODE-5260-length-10815-cov-3.429130_pt1 | contig 10815 bp, 8 predicted proteins | sample MGYA00248624_ERZ508555 | MGnify/ENA primary metagenome ERZ508555 (study PRJEB26222, sample SAMN06267773) | marine metagenome | isolation source: Saanich Inlet, British Columbia, Canada | place...
GATTGTGACCCGGTTGCGGTGGGCGTGGCCCGGCGTAATACGGAGCAAAATGGGCTTGCCCAAGCGCTTGCGTTTGAGAATCGGGACTTGACGAAGATGCCGCCTGGCGGTCGGCAGTTTGATGTGGTTTGTGCCAATTTGATGTCCGAATTGCTGGTTGCTGAAAAATCCAAGTTGGCGTCGTGGCTGGCACCGACTGGTCGCTTGGTTTTGGCGGGAGTTTTGTTGGAACAGTTCCCTCAAGTGGAGGCGGCATTTTGTGGCTTGGGGATGGAGCTTGTTGCGGCGGAGTCGCTTGATGAGTGGCGCTCGGGTGCGTTCCAATTTTCCTGCTGATTTGATTGAACACATTTGCGGTTACAGGGTCAAAGGCTGTAACCGTTTGTTATGTGTAATCTGATACATACTAGGGGAGTGGCTTGCATCAAGTCAGCGTGGTTTGACTGCTCTTTTCCCGACGGTTTTTTCCTTCCACTCATTAACCGTATGAAAAAAAATACCGAAGTCGTTTCCGGCCTCGTCAGCGAGGAGCATCCTTTTCATCAAGCGCAAACCCAGCCGGGTAAGGCGAAGCAGCACCGTTATGAGCGGCGGAAGATCCGGAACATTCTGAAGATCGGGGATTGGGGGGAAGAAATCGCGTACGAGGAGGCAAGTTGACTTGGGGAGAAGCGGCTTTTACGCACCACTTCGCATTAATTTGAGAGGAGTTCGTTGACGTTTTTGTAGGTGGTCTCGAGTTGGCTCACGAGGTTGTCTGTGATTTCAACATTGGCATCCCGCAGGGCGAGCATAGCTGCACCAAGCACGGTTGGCAACCGGGGTTGACTGAGCATGACCTTGTGTTTGCTGCGGATGGTGGCCTCGAATGACTTCATCGCCTCCCGGTTAAACTGGAGGACGCCGCCGGAAAAAAAGAGCGGCAGCGGTGATGTGTCTAGGCCTGATTTCTCAACGGCTTGGAGGGTGAGATTGCCGACGGCTTCGCCGGCGTCACGGCAGATATGCCGGTAAACCTGGTCGGTTGTGCCGATTTCCTTGTCCAGCCGGGCGGCGAGGATGGCGAATTTGTCGCGGGTAAATTCAGGATGGTAGATTACTGGGATCAATCCCTGCACGTTTTTGATTTCGTACCACTCGCAAAGGGCTGGTGTGATCGCGGTCTCAGGGCCTGTTAGCTCGAACTCCGCAATGCTGGCGAGGATGCATTTCAGAGCGATCCAGTAGGCGCTGCCGACATCATCGAGCAGCGGCCCCCATCCCCCTAATTGGGTGGATTCCTCCTCCTTGTTGCAGGCAATAATACTGGTGCCGGTTCCGCAAATGGTGAGCACGCCGGGCCTGCCAAGTGTTGCGCCTTGAAAAGCGGCGATAGAGTCGCCCACGAGGCGGGTACGTTTCCAAGGGTAGATTTTGCCGCAGAGCTTTTCTTTCTGGTCGGCTGTGGCTTCGTTGAAAATGCCGGATGCCGAGACGGCGTAATGGGTGAATTCGTTGGCGAAGGGCAGTTGTAGTTCAAGGTCACGGAGGATCTCATTTACTCGGCGGCGGACTTCCTTTTGGTAGGAACCGGTGAAGTTCATCGATGCGGAGTGGACGACCGCGAGAACCCGGCCGTCGTGCGTTACGGCCACTCCGTGGCTGTAAGTGGCACCCCCATCAATTCCGATGACTAGTTGCAGAGGAGACTCCATGCGCTGGCTTGGCCAAGCGCATGGCCAAGTTCGACTGCGGAGAGAGTGGCGTAAATGCCTCCCGGAGGCAATCGGGACGTAGTCTCCGGCATCGGGCGCGCTTGGTTTGTTGCCTCGGTTTAGGATGAAAAAATGAATTAAGACTTGGCTGACCGGGGCGCTTCAGGTAGCCCTTTGCGCCCTACTCAAGGCGGATGGGGTTCGCCTGAAGGTTTTTTGTCTGCTTTTATTTTGTTTTCAAAGAGGATAAGCTGCCCCGCTCTTCGGGGTTGAACACCCTGTGATTTAAGACTGTGTCTGCACGAGACGACTATTTACTGGAAACACTGACCGAGATGGGTGTGGTGACGGACGAGGAGCGCGCCCTCGCCGAGGACGAGTCCATGTCCAGTGGGGAAGGGATCGTTGACACCCTCGTGACCAAGGGAGTGGTCATGGCGATCCAGGTTTCCCAGGCTAAGGCGGCGCAATTCGGCGCGGAGTTTGTAGAAATCGCTGAGCAGACGATTGAGGACGACGTGATCTCTTCGGTTCCTCGTTCCGTGGCGCACCAGTACAAAGTGGTACCGCTGTATCAGGACGACTTGAGTGTCACAGTAGCGATGTCTGACCCCTCTGACCTTGATGTGATTGACGCGCTTGGCCAAGCGCTCAACAAGGAGGTGAAGATCAGTGTTGCCGATGAGGATGAAATCGAGGATGCCCTGAAGCAGTATTACGGGGCGGCCAAGGATGATAGCGTCAGCAAACTGATTCAGGACATAACCGAGGGGGACGTGCAGATCAGCACCCTTGGGGAAGTTAGTGTGGAGGAGGATGGGGGTGCCGTCGATGCAGACACCCCGATCATCAAGCTGGTGAATACGATGATCGTGGAGGCGTTCCGTTTGGGAGCGTCGGACATTCACCTTGAGCCACTGGCTGCGCGGTTTCGGATGCGCTACCGTATTGACGGGGTTTGCCACGAGCAGAAATCGCCGCCAAGGCGGTTGCAGGCCTCGGTAATCAGTCGTTTGAAGATTATGTCCGAGATGGACATCGCCGAGAAACGCGTACCGCAGGACGGCCGCATCCAAGCCAACGTCGGCGGCAAATCGATTGATCTGCGGGTCAGTTGCCTTCCGACGACTCATGGCGAGAGCATCGTCATGCGGCTCTTGGATAAGGAGGGGCTGAAACTTGGCCTCGGCCAGTTAGGTTTTTTGGCTGATGACCAGCAGACGTTTGAGAAATTGATCCAGTTGCCCGACGGTATTCTGCTGGTGACCGGCCCTACCGGCTCGGGGAAAACCACCACCCTATACTCCTGCCTGAATTACATCAACAAGCCGGATCGGAAGATCATCACCGTGGAGGATCCGGTTGAGTACCTGCTCGAGGGGATCAACCAGGTGCAGGTGAACACAGCGGTGGATCTGACATTTGCTAACGCCCTAAGGGCGATGCTACGCCAAGCGCCGAACGTGGTGATGTTGGGAGAGATTCGTGACTACGAGACGGCGTCCATCGCCATTAATGCCTCGTTGACCGGCCATTTGGTTTTCTCCACACTCCACACGAACGATGCACCCTCCGCGGTGACCCGATTGACGGATATCGGTGTGAAGCCGTTCCTGATCGCATCTGCCACGCGTTGTCTCATGGCGCAGCGGCTAGTGCGGAAGATTTGCCCGAAATGCGAAGCGCCGACCACCCCCGATAAAAGCGATCTGTTGGCGCTTGGTCTCGATCCGGACAAGATAAAGGATCCCAATTTTCTTGCTGGGAAAGGTTGTGACAAGTGCAACGGCACAGGGCACAAGGGCCGGTTTGGTTTGTTCGAGGTGTTTGTCGTGGACGATGAAAGTCGGAAGATGATCGTAAACAAGGTCACGACAACGGAGCTGCGCAGGCGTGCCCGCGAAGTGGGTATGCGCACCCTGCGGGAAGATGGCGCCCGCAAGGCGGTCGCCGGCATGACCACGGCAAATGAAGTGTTGCGCGTCACGGTGGGCGACGAGGATTAGTTTTACCAGAAATAGAAATGTCATACTCAATGTCAGACCTGTTGCACCTTGTCGTGAAGGAGGGCGCATCCGACCTTCATGTTCGAGTTGGCGTACCGCCAGCGATCCGCCTAAACGGGGTTTTGCAAAAGGTGGACGGCCCGGCCATCACGGATGAATCGTCCGAGGAGTTGATGCGCTCTATCACATCCGATGAAAATGTGCAGGAGGTGAGGGAGCGAGGTGGGGCGGATTTTGCCTTTGCGTTTGGAGAGATGGCTCGGTTTCGAGTCAGCGTGTTCAAGGAGAAGGGGAGGTTTGCGTGCGTGCTGCGGCAGATACCGACGACCCTGCTGACATTCGAACAGATCGGTCTACCTCCCTCGGTAAAGGAGTTGTTGTACAAGCCGCGCGGCATGTGCTTGGTGACTGGCCCAACCGGCTCAGGTAAAAGCACTACGCTGGCTTCGATGATCGACATCATCAACGTGGAACGGGATGACGCTCATATCGTCACCGTTGAGGATCCTATCGAGTTTTATCACAACCACAAGAACGCAATCATCACTCAGCGTGAGGTGCATGTGGATGTGCCAAGTTTCGGTGAAGCGCTACGGCGTGTTCTGCGGCAGGACCCTGACATTATTCTCGTGGGTGAGATGCGAGATTTGGAGACGATCGAGTCGGCCATCACTGCTGCTGAGACGGGTCACTTGGTGTTTGGCACACTTCACACGACAGGTGCTGCCAAGACCATCGACCGCATCGTGAATGCCTTCCCGACCAACCAGCAGAACACCATCCGTATCCAGCTTTCCACTGTATTAGTTTCCGTGATTTCACAGTTGCTCTGTCCACGCGCTGACAGGCCGGGACGGGTGGCGATATTTGAGATCATGAACTTGACCCCATCGATTTCCGCGCTGATTCGTGACAATAAAACCTACCGGATCAATTCCGACATTCAAACCGGCGCCAAGTACGGCATGGTGAACTTGGATTCATATCTGTTAGAAAAATATCAGGCCGGCTTGATTGTCGAGGATGAGGTTATCACCAAGGCACAAGATCCCGGGACCATCATGGAGAAACTCCGGAACGTGCAGGCAGGGATGGCGGCTGATGAGGAGGAAGAGGACGTTTAATGGCGGACTATTTATCCATACCACTTTTATCGCTGATTGCGGATTTGAACCTTTTGGACGAATTCCAGATCGAAGAGGCCGCCGGTGAGGTGGATGCTAAAGGCGTAACCGCGTTTCAAGCCTTGGTGGACTTGGGTTATCTGGATGCCGACAGGATCATTCAAGCTTTGTGTGATCACCTCGGTGCAGAGTCGATGGACCTCAACGATGCCATGATCACTCCGGATTTGATCAAGCTTTTGCCGTCCGGTTTGGCCAAGCAGCACAAGTGTATGCCGGTGTCCTATTTTGACCCGACGTTGCAAGTAGCTTTTCTCGATCCGCTTGACCCCGCCGCGATCGATGAGATTGGCTTTACAACAAGCTTGGACATTCAGGTGGTAGTGGCTGATCCCGCCCAGGTAGTGGCTGCTGTCAAGGAACACTACGGCGAAGACGAGACGGATGCTGTAGCTGGTGGCGCTGCGTTTGATGAAATTCTCAAGGAGATGGGCTCCGACTCCTCCGACGACAGAATGGAAGAGGAGGACATCGTTAAAATCGACGTCACAGGGGATGAAAGGGATATCGCCGCTTTTGTGGATGCTGTGTTGGTAACGGCCATTGGTGACCGTGCGAGCGATATTCACTTCGAGCCGTTCGAGAACGATTTCAAGATTCGGGCCCGTGTGGATGGAGCCCTCTACGAGTTAACAAGTCCGCCAAAGAGCCTCGCTACCAACGTGGTCAGCCGAATCAAGGTCATGGCGGATCTCAAGCCGGACGAGCGTCGCCGGCCACAGGACGGGCGCATTCCTCGCATCATGCCTGACGGTCGAAAGATCGATCTGCGTGTGTCCTGTTTGCCGACACAATTTGGTGAATCGGTTGTGTTGCGTGTGCTGGACCGTGAAGCTATCACGCTGGATCTTGATGCCCTTGGCTTTCCGGATGACATGCTGACCCAGATCAAGGACATCGCAAAAACTCCCAACGGGATTTTTATCGTAACCGGACCGACCGGTTCCGGGAAAACCACCACCCTATATTCCACGCTTCACGAGGTGAACTCCATCGGCGACAAGATTTTGTCAGTCGAGGATCCGGTCGAGTTTGACATCGATGGAATCATGCAGGTTCCTGTCAGGGAAGCTACCGGGATGACGTTTGCCGCCGGCTTGCGCTCATTCCTCCGGCAGGATCCGGACATTATCATGGTCGGGGAGATGCGCGATCTCGAGACTGCACAGATTTCCATTCAAGCATCGCTGACGGGTCACTTGGTACTCAGTACCCTCCACACAAACGACGCAGCGGGAGCCGTCACCCGTCTTTTAGACATGGGGGTCGAGCCTTTCCTTATCTCCTCATCCCTCTTGTGTGTACTGGCCCAGCGCCTCATCCGGACCGTTTGCAAAAAGTGCAAGAGTCCGTTCGAGCCGACGGACAGCCAGTTGGAGGCGCTTGGCTTGAAGCAAACAGATACAAGCGACAGTAAGTTTTATTATGGCCGTGGTTGTTCCTCGTGTCATGACACCGGTTATTCCGGCAGACGCGGTATTTTTGAGTTTTTAGTCATAGCCGAACCGGTCCGCGAGTTGATTAACATAAGTGCCCCCACCATCGTCATCCGTCAAAAAGCCATTGAGTTGGGGATGAGCACTCTGCGACAAGATGGCTTGCGCGGCATCTACGATGGTGATACGACCGTGGAAGAGGTGCTCCGATACACATCATAAGATAGCAGGACGCATTCATGGCCAACTTTCAATACGAAGCGCTCAATAACAAGAGTGGTAAGACTGAGAAGGGCGAACTACCCGCCGCCAGTCAGGCCGAGGCGTTGGCTCGGTTACAGGAGATGGGCCTGTCGCCCATGAAGGTGGAGCAAGCCAAGGCCGCCACCAAGAAGACCAAGCAGCGGAAAGGCAAAAAGGGCGCCAAAAAGAGTATCGGGCAGATGCAACTCAGTATCCCCGGCATGGCGGGTAAGGTTAAGGAAAAGGTTCTCACGATCTTCACCCGCCAGTTGGCCCAGTTGACTTCCGCCGGCTTGCCTCTTCTCACCGGGCTCAAAGTGCTTCAAAAGCAGGAAAAGGACCCTACGTTGAAGCGCATCTTGGGAGAATTGTCCGAGGTGATCGAGGGCGGAGGCACGTTCTCCGAAGGCTTGGCCCAGCATCCCAAGGCTTTCAACAAGCTTTTTGTCAGCATGGTCAAGGCGGGTGAGTTGGGCGGTGTGCTTGAGGTGGTTCTCGACCGTTTGGCGATGTTCATGGAAAAGGCCATGAAAATTAAAGGCAAGGTCAAGGCTGCCATGTTTTATCCCATCGCCGTGTTGGTGGTTGCGGTGGTGATCATGGGCATCCTTTTGGTGTTCGTCATCCCTAAATTCAAGGACGTGTTCGCAGATATGTTGGGTAAGGACGGGTTGCCGGATTTTACCGAATTCGTGTTATCCATCAGTGACACGGTCCGCCTGAACGCCATGGGGACAATGTGCGGTATCTTCGCCTGTTTCTTCACATTTTCGATGATTGGCCGGACGAACTTTGGCCGTTACATTCTCGATAAAATGAGCCTTTTTTTTCCTGTCATCGGCCCCGTAGTGGAGCGGGTGGCGATTGCCCGTTTTGCCCGCACGCTCGGCACGCTCATTAATTCCGGTGTGCCGATTCTCTCCGCGCTCAATATCGTCAAGGACACTTCAGGCAACGTGGTCGTGGCGCGTGCGGTTCAGGACGTACACGACAGCGTCAAGGAGGGTGAAACCATCGTCGCGCCGCTGGATGCTTCCCGCGTGTTTCCTCCGATGGTCATCAGCATGGTGGATGTCGGGGAAAAAACCGGTGACATGCCACAGATGCTCGAGAAAATTGCAGACACCTACGATGAGGAGGTTGATCGCGCCGTGGAATCTCTCACCTCGTTGATCGAGCCGATAATGATTGTTTTCCTCGCTGTGATCGTTGGCGGCATCGTGATCGCCATGTTCCTGCCGCTGATCGTCATGATCGAGAGCTTGGGCGGAGCGGAATAGCCAAGCGCGGTAAAAACGGTTGTGCGCTTGGCCAACCGGCATGAACTGTAAGCCAAACAAAGAGCAGCTAACCCGCCGCTTGGCCGAGATCGTAGGCAATGATGCAGTACTCGCCGACAAGCGGGAACTTGTCGTTTACGAGTGCGACGCTTACACCCTTCAAAGGAACCCCCCAACGGCAGTTGTGCTGCCTCGATCCACGCAGGAAGTGGCGGCAGTCGTTCGCCTGTGCGCCGAGTTGGACGTGCCTATCATCCCGCGCGGCGCCGGCACCAGCCTCAGCGGCGCGGTGCTGGCGGTCGATGGCGGCGTGATGATCGCACTCACCCGAATGAATCGGGTGCTAAAAATCGATCCGCGCAATCGCCGCGCACTCGTCGAAGCCGGATGCGTAAACGCCTGGATCACCCGTGATGCGTCGGCGCACGGTTTGTTTTACGCTCCGGATCCTTCGAGCCAGACCGCCTGCACGATCGGCGGCAACATCGCCACCAACTCCGGCGGGCCGCACACGCTGAAAAACGGCGTCACTACCAACCACGTGCTTGGCTACGAGATGGTGTTGTCGGACGGTACAATCGAATGGCTTGGCGTTGAACCCGATGGTGGCGAGGAGGTAGCGGGGTTTGATCTTCGCGGTGCGGCGATCGGCTCGGAGGGAATGTTCGGTGTCGTGACAACGGTGTTGGTTCGCCTCATGAAAACGCCCCCGACGTTCAAGACCTTCCTCTGTGTTTTCGAAAGTGTGGACGAGGCCAGCCAGGCGGTGAGCGGCATTATTGCCGCGGGGATTGTGCCAGCTGCACTGGAGATGATGGATCAACTTATCACGCAGGCGCTTGAGGAGGCGTATCACTTCGGCTTCCCGCTCGATGCCGGCGCGGTGCTGATCGTCGAGTTGGACGGCTTGCCCAAGGGCGTGGAGCAACAGGCCAAGCGGGTCGAGGAGGTTTGCCGCCAAAACAACGCCAGCGAAGTGCGCTTGGCCAAGGACGATGCCGAGCGCACCGCCCTGTGGAAATGCCGCAAACGCGCCTTCGGTGCCATCGGTCGCCTGAGCCCCAACTACGTCACGCAGGACGGCGTCGTACCGCGAAGCAAACTGCCGGTAATCATGCGCTTCATCCGCACAGTCAGCGACAAGTACGAACTGCGGATCCCCAACGTCTTCCACGCCGGCGACGGCAACATCCACCCGCTGATCTTGTACGATGAACGCGAACCGTCCCAAGTGAAACGGGCATTACAGGCGGGACACGATATTCTGGACAAATGCATCGAACTCGGCGGCAGCGTCACTGGCGAGCACGGTATCGGCGCCGAGAAAATCGATTTTATGGCGAAACAGTTCAGCAAGGACGACCTCGATGCCATGCAGCAGTTGCGCCGCGTCTTCGACCCTGATAAGCGCTGCAACCCCCACAAAATGTTCCCCGGCGCCAAGCGCTGCGCCGAGTTCGCCCAGAAGAAACAAATTCCTGCATGACGATCAAGCCGGACTCCATTTCAGAGTTGCAGGAATTGCTGCCGCAATCGCAGCGAGTGGACGAAGTGTCACTAGAGGCTGTCGCTGAACTCATCGAGCATGTGCCAGAAGACATGACGGCAACGGTGCAGGCCGGTATGTCCTTGAGCGAATTTCAGTCGCGCTTGGCCAAAGCGGGCCAGTGGCTGCCGGTTGACCCACCGCATCCGCAAGTCGTTACAATTGGCGAGTTGCTGGCCTGCAATCTCAACGGACCGAGGCGCTTCGGTTGCGGGACGATTCGCGACTGGGTCATCGGCATGACCGTTGTGCTGCCGGACGGACGGCTGATTCGCAACGGCGGCAAGGTGGTCAAGAATGTTGCCGGATTCGATCTGTGCCGATTGTTCGTCGGCGCGAAAAATGAACTAGGCATCATCGTTGAGGCGGCGTTCAAGTTGCTGCCATTATCGGAAGCGGAGGCGTACTTGGTCAAGCGCTGCGAGTCGCTTGGCCAAGCGGAGGAGTTGCTCGAGAATATTTGGACCTCCGACCTGCAGCCGACGGTGCTCGATCTGCACCGGGTCGATGGAAAACCGCTTACATTGGTTGCTGGTTTCGCCGGGCCAAGCGCCGATATTGAGGCCCAGTCGGGTGCTGCGAACGCACTTGGTTTTGCTGTTGAGACGTCACTCGATTACGACGCCCGATTTCGCCAAACGGCTCCCCACTTTACGTCAGTTGCTCCGGGGAAATTGATTTCAACTTTAAAGAACCTGGGCGATGAGTCGTTCGTGGCCCGTGCGGGGAATGGTGTGGTTTATCATCCCAGCGCCAAGCCAAAGGAGGTTCCGTCGCTGGATTTACAGAAGAGGGTAAAGGACATTTTTGACCCGAAAGGAGTGCTGGCCGAATGAGTGCCGTTGGCCAATTTCTCGATGAAACAAAGGCGCTTGCCTGTGTGCATTGCGGTTTATGCCTCTCCTCCTGCCCGACTTATCTCGAGACCGGGAATGAAAATGACTCGCCGCGTGGGCGAATTTACATCATGCGCGCTATACAGGCTGGGCGGTTGGATGCGGGGGCCGCAACGGTTCGGCATATCGACTTGTGCCTCGGTTGCCGTGCCTGCGAGACCGCCTGCCCAAGCGGGGTGCAGTACGGGACACTGCTGGAGGAGACGCGCGATCACATCGAGAAACACCACAGTCGTGGCCTCTTACAATGGCTGTTGCGCCGGCTCGTCATCGAGCAGGTTTTTCCGTTCCCGTGGCGGATGCAAGTGGCTTTGTGGCCGGTGCGGGTGATACGTTTTTTACGGCTTGGGTTTTTGCTGCCCAAGTTTGCAAGGGAAATGATGCAACTGCTGCCGCAGCAGTTGGCCAAGGGCAATCTGCCTGCCAAGCGCTTGGCCAAGGAGGAGGCGAAGGGGCAGGTTGGATTCATCGAGGGCTGCGTGATGCAGGTCATGTTCGGCGACACGAACGAATCGAGCGCCGAGTTGCTA
>ENA-OREN01005262-OREN01005262.1-marine-metagenome-genome-assembly--contig:-NODE-5262-length-10813-cov-4.350410_pt1 | contig 10813 bp, 10 predicted proteins | sample MGYA00248624_ERZ508555 | MGnify/ENA primary metagenome ERZ508555 (study PRJEB26222, sample SAMN06267773) | marine metagenome | isolation source: Saanich Inlet, British Columbia, Canada | place...
TAAAAGCTCATAGGTACAAGGCTTGCTTTTGCTAATATTTTAAATAGTGGCCTAAATAGCTCGAATCGTTGTTTGTATGTCTTATAGTCTTCATATGTTTTTTTCGGAGCTTTCATGAGTTGATTAAATTCTTCATTAATAAGTTGTAGTCTTTTTTTAACATAATTTACCAATTCCGGCTCAAGCAATACCTCTTCTTCATAGTACTCTTTCAATGCATCTTCTCTACTCAGCAAGCCCGATCTAACCTGTGCCGATAAACTATTGTTTCTTGAGTCATAATTAAATCTTTTAGGGTAAAGATATGAATGTTGAAATGCTGTAGCTCTATTTTCAAGATGATGCCCACCATAATATTTCCAATCATACTCTTTTTGTAAAAACTTTCTTGCATCTTCTTTATTGTAATCTATGTACCAAAAAGGCCTTATCTTTTGTATTTTTGCAAACATACTCCAAAATATAAACCTACTAAAAGTCATCAAAGGATATGTTTTCATTGGTAACTTGCCAAACATTTTATGAATAGACCTTATATATTTACCATCAAAATAATTTCTACCAACAGGGGTAATACCCTCCGTTATAAAAGAGTGTCCCTCTAGTACGTAGTTTAATTTATATTTCCAGGCGGCTCTATACATTACTTCGGCGAGCGCTAGATCTGTACCTGCATCTAATTCTGCCACATCAGCATAAAAAAAAGATCTAAACATGTCGTCAGCTTCTTTATTATCTGTTACATGAGTGTATAAATCTATATCAAGAGCCGTTAAAACTTTTCTAATGTTTTCTGTCGCAATTGCTGTATTCCAGGTGTTATCATAATGAACTGCAAGTGGCCTGAGACCCCATTTTTTTGAAAGATACAACATGTATGATGAGTCAGCACCTCCACTTACACCTATAATACAATCATACTTTTTACCTTCTCCTGCTTTTTTTATCTCTTCAATAATTTTATAAAATTTTTTCCCACCTTTTTCACTGGCAGTTCCATATTCTTTAGTTAAGACATCAATTTGGTGGCAATAATTGCAAACTCCATCATCATCAAATGTAATGTAAGCAGTTCTTTCATCATATATACACCTTGAGCAAATCTTCAAATTATCACCCCTTTAAGTATAAAGCTCTTAACGACTTCCTAAACAACATCAAATAACTCTTCCCAAGTGATTATTTCTGTACTAGCTTTTATACTACCCTCTAAATTATCTTTTATCATACTGCCAAAGGCTTTTGAAAAAATTAACACTACATCAACAGGGTTATCAATCAAATCTTGTTTATTTTCCATTGGTATATCAAAACCAGGATAATATTTATTTTTAACGGTAGGATTGTCATCAAAAAATCTAATTTTTACATCACTTACTTGAGAAATATATAAAATATTTATAAATCTAGCTGGTACATATACGCCTAGGGTTTTATTTTTATTTTTTATATCAATTAAAAAATATTTAAGTTTACTATTATAGAGGATTGCCTTATTCTTATAGTTAGCTGCTATATTATTACCATTAATTATCTCTTCCTTTGAAACATGGGTTTTATTTTTTATAGCAGATCTCAATAAAACGCCACCATACTTTCCAAATCTTTCATTAGTTACTTCAAATTCACCATTTTTTAGACAATAATTTATAGTATCTTTTGTAAAATAGCTGTAATGTTCATGAAAAAGTGTGCTGATATCGCCATATTTTATGAAGGGCTCTTCATCCGGTACACTTATGATAAGTTGGCCATCATCTTTTAAGTAGCCATGTAAAGATCTTAAAAAATTAGACGGTTCTGGAATATGTTCCAGTACATGTGTCATAATTATAATATCAAATTTTGAAGTTATTGATTGACTTGGAAACCAATCTTGAACAATATTAACACCATATTTTTCTTTTGCATCAATACAATGCGCCCCAGGCTCAACACCAATTACTTTTGCACCTAATTTCTCTACTTGTGATAATAAAAACCCCGTTCCACTTCCAATTTCTAAAACAGACAATGTTTCTATGTCTTTATCAATAACACTCTCTTTAAAAAAATTAACAAAGTCATTAGCATATCCAGTAATTCCACTTTCCTCATCAATTACTCCTGCAATAACAGATCCAAGATTGTAAGCAGTTGTTAAATTATTTTTAACCAAGTCATTTTTAATTTGCGATAGAACGCCATTATTTTCATCAACTTTAAGTTGGAATGGCAATGCGTTTGGAATATCCAAAACATTATCCGGACCCTCTAACTCTGTGTATATAAATGGTAATTTCTGAAAATTCCAATAAAAATTATTATTATTTGTCATCACTTATTCAAAATAGGGACTTCTATCAAGCCTCTTGCAATATACCCAGACTGATATTCAAAATTTCTTTCTACTTTCTCGTTTAATATATACTTTTTAATCATGATTTCCGGCTCATTGTATCCCATCATTGCCCTTATTGATGTAGTGCCAGAGTATCTTGGGTTTATTTCAAAAACATAAACCCTTCCTTTGTATAGACGACATTGAATGTTTATCGCGGCTTTAGCCCCTATTTTTTCCGAAATTTCTTCACACACTTTAGTGACTTCTGGATATTTATCAACATATCCCTCTGAAATTCCGCTACTTATCACTAAAAACTTTCCAAGATCTGCATTTTGGGTATTATTTCGAATTTTAATTCTGTTGTTTAATGCAGTCTCAATCGACTTTCGCACTGCTATAGAATTAATAAATTTACCGTCCAATGAACTAAGAACACCAACAGTATATTCTGAATCCGGAGTGCCCACATATTCTTGTGCTATAAATTCACCATATATATTTAATAAATATTTTGTAAAAAGCTCCACTTCCTCATGTGTTTGTGCGATTAACACATCCTTAGATCCGCCAGCTCCAATTGATGGCTTAATCACAACAGGAGAGAAATTAATTTGATTAATATCGTCTAATTTTTTAATAGTGACACTTTTTGGAAAAGCAAAGTTATTTTTTTCAAGGAAAGCCATTGTCTTAGTTTTATCGGTACATATGTCGATCACTTTATCACTATTTATAGGGAGTAATACCCCTCTATCTTCAAATACTTTTCTATTCTTACTATACACTGACAATTCTACTTCCGACCCTGGAAAGATGACCTTTATATTGTGTTTATCACATATCTTAATAATAGAACTTATATATTCATCATCATTGGCGTACGGAACTACATAGCCTTTGTCTCCGTCATACATCCCTTTGCTAGTTTTTTTAACATCAGTAGTTATTATGTATAAATCCAAATCACTCAACCTTAACGCTTTGGTAATTTGTTCGCCTACTCCACCCCCACTAGCTCCAGTAACAAGCACATTAATTTTTTTCATTTACTTTCCTTTTTAAAATATTGATAACTTCTTTATTGAATAATTTCTTCTCTAAATGCTTTATATAATCATCAGGTTTTACTGGAATTTTTCTTATTACAGTCTCACCCAGGTCTAAATTTATAACTACGTAAGATGGTGTAGCCGTATAATCCCGTGGCTGCCCAATTGAACCTGGATTAATAATGCAACATCCATAATGATATTGTATTAAGGGTATGTGGGTGTTGCCATAAATGTAATAATCGTATTTTTTTAATATATTGTCGTCTAATTCAATAGAGGGGGTATAAATATGATTTTCACTACTATTAATATCCCCATGAACAAACAAAAAACTCTTATCTTGAATGGTTGTCTCTATTTTGTCACTCCAGCTTTTTATAAACTCGGTGTTTTCATCTGAGATTTTAGCCCTATGTTCACGTACTAAATAAATACCCTCCATTTCTGGTTTATATTTAATTTCATCTAAAAAATACTTTTCATGATTTCCTTTAATGCAGATAGCATTAATACTTTTGAGCCAATTTAGCACGGAGTTAGGATCATCGTAAATACCTATCGCATCTCCAATAAAATATATTACATCGGCTTTCTCGCCCTCTATATAGTCTTTAATGCGATTTAAATAGTAAGAGTTGGAATGTATATCAGATATGATTAGTAGCTTCATCTCAGTGTTGTTTTTCGATGCTCTACGTAATTAGTCAAACCATTCTCAAAAGATATTACTTGCCCATGACCCAATATCTTTTCGAGCTTTCTAATATTAAAATCAGGAAGCTTTACATCTTCTAATGGGTCATTTTCCGACCCCAGTATGATGGATGACTCTGAACCACATAACTTAATAATTATTTTAGCCAAATCCAACATGGAGACATTCTTTGAAGATGCTAAATCAAACATACCAGAAATATGTTGATTTATTATTATATAGATACATTTTAATATATCACCCACAAATATAAAATTTTGATGTCTATTTCCATTTCCATATACCTTTAACGGCTTATTTCTCAATGCACTTTCAGTAAACATAGGAAGAACACTATTTAATTTATTAAACTCGCCAAATGGTGATGAAACTCTTAATGATGTCGCCTCTATGCCTTTGCTTTCAAGCATGCTACAGATATGCTCTCCTGTAACTTTTGATAACGTATAAAAGTCTTTAATATCATATTTTTTTAAATTTTCCATCGACCCGAAGCTGCTTAAATAAATAAACTTTGATATTTTATTTGATATTGAATATTCATACAAATTAATCATCATTTTTGAATTATCAAGAAACAAGTCTTTGTTTGCATGATCAAATGTTTTTGGAATAATTGCAGCTAGATGAATAATTATATCAATATCAACACTTTCTAGCTTTTTTTCTATATTGCTATATAAATTTGAAAATACTATGCAGCATCTTGAGTCAGAATAAGGTGTTGAAGTTGTGCCAAATAATATATTAAAACCATCTATCTGCATATATTTCTGTAAATATTTTCCTATAAATCCATTAGAGCCGGTTATTAAGATGTTTTTCATGTGTATTCTCTAATCTGACTTATAATATATTCCAAATCTAAGCCACTATAACAAGGGAATGTAATTGTATTATTCTCAAGATATAAAGCGTTGGGTTGCACATTTGAATATTTATTTTTATAAAAAGTCGTACCACTCAAACAATATGTTCCTATAGTTGTTTCGATCTTTTGTTCTTTTAAATACTTTACTAAATCATCTCTATTTATATTTTTAGGAATTACAAATACTAGAGATTGAACATTGTAAACAACACTGTTAGTTATTTTTTGTACTTGGAATCCTAATGGTTCAAGTGCTTTAGTATATTCATCTCTTATATTATTTCTTGAACTTACTATCTCATCTAGTTTTTGAAGTTGTTTTATACCCATTACACATTGAAGCTCCGGGACTCTGTAGTTATATCCATAATCCACAAAGTCAAATTTGCCGTCATTTACCACTGCACCATGGTTTAGTTTTATGTCAAAAAAATCAACATATTTAGAGTCATTAAATGTTATTGCTCCACCTTCACCCATCGTAAGAAGTTTTCTAGGATGAAAACTAAAACATGTTATATCTGCTATATTGCCACATCTTACGCCAAACTCCGAGCTACCAATTGCACACGCTCCATCTTCTATAAGTGGAAGATTGTATTTTTTACATATTTCTTTTATATCATGTATCCCACTTGGATTTCCAAGCGCATCTACAAATATTACAGCTTTCGTTTTTGATGTAATTTTAGATTCTAAATCATTTGGAAGCATATTGAAAGTATCTAAGCTAACATCTGCAAATATTGGGATAGCTCCTATATCTTCAACCACATTTGCGGTAGCGGGAAATGAAAAATCTGATACTATCACTTCATCGCCAGATTTTATATTAAGAGCCTTTAATGCCATTGTAAGAGCAGTAGTAGCCGAAGTAGTCAGATACGCATGATTCGCACCTGTATAGTTTTTAATTTCTTCACGAAACTCTTCTACAAATTTACCTTTAGTAAACCAACCACTTTCAAATATCTCTTTAAATTCACTTTGAACTTCTTCGAAGCTAATATAAGGCTTTATTAGTTTTATCATTTTATATTTTCTTGGTACCACTTAACAGTTTTTAATAAGCCATCTTCAAAAGATGTTAGCTGATAATCTATCATAGATTTTACTTTTTCGTTACTTGCATTGTGACACTCTACATCTGCACCACGGGCTTCTTTTTGTGAAATTTCACCTTGATAGCCCATAGCATCTACAATTTTATGAACAACCTCTTTCATAGAAACTTGCCCATCTGTTGAGATGTTTATGCTGTCTGATCTCTCCATTAACGGGTAAAGTTTTATAATTGCATCTACGGTATCAAGCACATAAATAAAATCTCTACTTTGAAGTCCTGTACCATGAATTTCAGGATTTATATTATTTAGTATTCTAAATGCAGTGATTGGTATGATGCCTGCCATGTATCCCTTATGATTTTGTCTTGGACCATAATTATTAAAAGGTCGTACTATAAAAGCATCTAAGTTAAACATATTTACCCAGCTATTTATGGCTATATCTGCTGCTGCTTTACCTGCTGCATAGGTTGTAGTAGGTTTAATAGGGTGAGATTCATCCATGGGTTCATACTCAGCTGTTCCATATACTTCAGATGTTGAAAAATGAACAAGTGTCTTAAAGTGGCCTTTTCTTTGATGCTCTAGAATATTTAGTACACCATTTACATTTGTATCAAAAGCATTTTTAGGATTTACAAAAGAGTAGTTAAGTGCTTTTGTGGCACAATTAAAAACTATATCTATATCATGTCTTTCAAAAATATAATCTAAAGAAGATGTTATCTCAATATCATCTTTATATAAAACTACTCCATTATTAATAGCATTTTTTAAGTTGAATTCGCTACCGAGAAACATATTATCAACAACTATCACTTTTTTTGCTTTTTCAACTAGTAAACGATCGACAAGATGGCTACCTATAAAGCCAGCCCCTCCAGTAACCAATATCACACTCCCTTTAATTTCAACCCTAGATTTCATATTTATTCACTTCTTTCATTTTTTTATCGGCAGTTTCTAATATTTTTTGCAATCTAATCGCTTGATTGGCACCCGATATAGATGGCAACCCTGATATCAAGCAATTTCTAAAATGTTCTAGGCTATTATATAAAGCATCTTCCTGCTTTATATAAGGAACATGTAAATCCCCTTCTCTTGTTTCAACTGCATATTCTGGATACTCCATACTATCTCCATCTCCGCTAATTACATCTACACCTTTGTCGTAGATCATTAACTTTTGCACATCCTTCATGTCGTCGTACACGATCATCTTAAGAGTACCAGCAAGCACAACTCTCCTTTCTTTTAATGGGGAAATCCAACTAGATTGCATATGAGCTAAAAAACTTCCATACTTTAACGATAAGTGGCAGAGGCTTTCTTTGGGATTGTAGTGCTTTTCACCAATAGCATTCACATATGTAGGAAGCTTTCCATTAGTTATATAATCAACTATTGAAAGATCATGAATTGATAAATCCCACATGGCGCTAACATCTTTTTTGATTTGACCTAAATTCATTCGCATCGAATCAAAATATAAAATATCTCCCAATTCTCCGCTGTCGAACATCTCTTTAATTCTTCTGATAACTGGATGATAGATCATAATATGATCCACATGAATTATCAAACCTAAAGAGTCTGCTAATTCTTTTAACTCTTCAGCCTCAGCAACGGTATCAGTAAAAGGCTTTTCAATATAAACATGCTTTCCTGACAGAAGGGCCTCTTTTGCTAGCTTAAAATGACCACTTGTTTCAATCACTATTGCAACGGCATCAATCTCAGGATTTAATAAAATTTTTTTATAATCTAACTCATAAGAAGTTTGTTCAAGATAAATTAATTTAGCCATATTAAGGCGTCTCTCATTGTAATCACAAATTGAACACAACTCCATATTGCCATTAGAGTGAATATTTTTAGCTACATTTGGCCCCCAATAACCATAACCAATTAGTGATATCTTAATTTTCTTCATTTACTTTATTTCCTAATTTATCAACATAGCTATAATGTTTAGCAGGATTCCCCATAACTAAACTATATGGTCTTACATCTTTCGTGACAACACTCCCTGCGGCAATCATTGAATATTCACCAAGAGTTATTCCGCATACAATAGTAGCATTTGCACCTATACTTGCGCCTTTCTTAACCAAGGTTTTAGTAATTTTCCATTCTTGATTAAAGGCTCTTGGCACTTTGTCGTTTGTAAAGCAAGCATTCGGACCAACAAATACATCATCTTCGATTGTCACACCTTGGTACACAGATACACCATTCTGAATCTTGCAACGATTTCCAATTTTTACATTTTCATCTACAAAAGTATCTTTAGAAATAATACAATCACTCCCAATAATTGAGTTTTTTCTAATCTGGGAATTCATCCAAATCTTGGTATTGTTACCAATTTTTGCACCCTGCTCAATAAGGGTGGTTTTATGTTGAAAAATATTAGTCATTTTTTTATTCCAATTTTACTATATGCATTTAAATACTTTCCTAGAAAGTGCTCTAGCAGTTGTCCACTTTCCACCAAAAACACTTATCAATTTTTCATTAGTTTGTATGGAGTATTCTCTTGTGGTTTTATTTGTATCATTACAACTTTTTACCAATGGCCTTATTCCTGCAAAACTTTTTACTATATCTTTCTCTGTAATTTGTTTCACGAAGTAATAATTATAAGTACTCAATAAATGAAGAATTTCAGGTTGTGTAGGCTTTATTTTATCTGAAATTTTTTGCCTAACTTCAGTTGTGCCAATTAATGTTTGGTTTTTATAAGGAAGAATGAAAATTATGCGCCTTTCATTTGGCACTTCTAAAAAATATCCATAGTCTAGCTTTCTATTGACCACAATATGCGAGCCTCGTACCAGGTCCAACTCATAAGCTGAATCAATATCACTATCCTTTAACAATTGATATGCCCATGGTCCAGTAACATTAATTACTTTATCAAACTGCTCTTCATTACCATTATAAAAAACCTTACCATTAATATCAACTTGATCTATGGTTGTTTTTTCTATTAACATAAAGTTTTTATACTGCTTTACTTGGTTGACTGCCCAGATGCCTAATTGATAATCATCCATCTGAGCATCGTAATAAGAAAAACCCTTTACAAGACTGTTTGTTTTTAATCCAGGACATAACTCTTGTATTGAAGCTTTGTTATATTTTTGATGTTTGCCAATATTCTGCTTTCCTGCAAGTAAATCATATAGATATAAGCCAATTTTATAAAGCCAAGCTGGCCGTCTTGACCACTTATAAATTGGTATAAAAATTTTAAGAGGCTGCGCTAAATCTGGCGCCTGATCAATCCACCATTGCCTCTCCCTAAGAGCTTCTTTTACTAGTCTAAATTCAAAATTTTCAAGATATCGTAAACCACCATGTAACAATTTAGATGAAACTGACGATGTTTGAGACATTGAAGTGCTTTTCTCAAATAAAGTAACCTTATGATGGCATTTACACAACTCCCACGCAATCATAGTTCCATTAATCCCGCCACCAATTACTGCGATCTTCATTAGATATTTTCTTGAATTTTAGAAACAACATAATCAACTTGTTCATTTGTTAAAAATGAATTCATTGGTAGGCTCATCACCTCATTAGAAGCTTTTTCTGATATTGGAAAGTCGCCTTGCTTATAATTTAAGTATTGAAAACATTCTTGTAAATGAAGTGACATCGGATAATATACCGCAGTTGGAATGCCATTATTTTTTAACCTAGCTTGAAGGGTATCTCTATTGTTAACCTTGACAGTAAATTGAGCCCAAGCGCTAAATCGATTTGATTTGATAATTGGAGTTTTTACATTGCTTGTTAATAAATCTGTATATAACTTCGCAATTCTTCCACGGGCTAAAAGCTCCTCTTTATAGTGTGGCAATTTAACCAACAAAATAGCTGCCTGTATAGTGTCAAGCCTTCCACCCATTCCAATATATTTATGATAATATTGTTGATTTTGACCATGCACACGCATCATCTTTATTGTCTTGGCATATTCATCGTTATTGGTAAAAATTGCACCGCCGTCACCATAACAACCGAGTGGCTTTGCTGGAAAAAAACTGGTAGTTGATATGTCGCCAAGGTTGCTATCAGTTTTGTTATTGTAAGTGGATCCAAAGCTCTGGGCGCCATCGATAATAACCTTTAGATTATACTTGTCAGCAATAGCTTGAATAGTATCCATATCTGCAGGCTGACCATAGAGACTCACTGGCATAATAGCTTTAGTTTTATCAGTAATTGCGGCCTCAATTAGATTGGCATCAATATTAAAGGTATCTGGCTCAATATCGACAAACACAGGCTTGGCCTTCATTAAAGCAATGGTTTCAGCTGTGGCAATAAAGGTAAAGGGTGTGGTAATTATTTCATCGCCAGGCTGGATATCCATTGCCATCATAGCAAGTAAAAGTGCATCCGTACCTGATGAGCAGGTAATGGCATGCTTAGCGCCTGTAAACCCTTCTAATACCCTCTCAAGCTCATAGACCTCTTCACCCATGATGTAGTTGGATTTATTTAAAACCGCTTGAATGTTGGCGTCAATATCAACCTTATATTTTTGATACTGCAATTGCAGATTGGCAAAATCAATATTCATGCTTAATCGATTACAAAAACTTGGAAGTCTTTTAATTGATATTTTTGGCCAGTATGCTCACAGGTAGTTTGAGCATTGCCTATCACTGGCAAATCTAGCTTCTCGCCGTACTCACTCATCCAGCCAATCTGCCTGGCAGGCACGCCTACCATTAGTGCATATGGAGGCACATCTTTATTGAC
>ENA-OREN01005265-OREN01005265.1-marine-metagenome-genome-assembly--contig:-NODE-5265-length-10811-cov-3.446898_pt1 | contig 10811 bp, 8 predicted proteins | sample MGYA00248624_ERZ508555 | MGnify/ENA primary metagenome ERZ508555 (study PRJEB26222, sample SAMN06267773) | marine metagenome | isolation source: Saanich Inlet, British Columbia, Canada | place...
TATTCTTATTTCCAAGAGAATAAACTAAATTTTGTTAAAACTAATAATATTTATTTTGGTCCAGAATTCTCAAATAAGTATATCGAGAATATGCTTATTCAAAATGATGATAAAGTGGAATATTTTTTATCTACTAATGTGTGTAAAGATAGTGCCAAATTAATTTCTGAAAATAAAATAATTGGCTGGTTTCAAGGCAGAATGGAATACGGACCAAGATCATTAGGGAATAGAAGTATTGTCGCTAGCCCAATAGATGCAACAATAAATAAATGGTTAAATGATAGAATGAAAAGAACTGAGTTTATGCCATTTGCTCCAAGTTGCCTTTATGATTATGCAGATGCATTGTTTGATATACCAAAAAAAAGTATGAAATATCCAGCACAATTTATGACTATTACGTTTAATATGAAGAAAGAATGGTCAGACAAGGCACCAGCAGTCGCTCATGTTGACCAGACTGCAAGGCCACAATTAGTTACAAAGGAAGGAAATCCAAAATACCATAAACTTTTAGAAGAATATCATAAAATCACCGGATTACCATTATTTATCAACACGAGTTTTAATGTTCATGAAGAACCGATTGTATGTACTCCTGAAGAAGGTCTTTATTCTTTATTGAGTGGAGTTGTTGATTGCTTTTGTGTTGGTGATTATATTTGTAAATTGAAAAACTAGAGAGGAAAATCAATGAAAATACTAGTGATATTTATAGATATGATTAGACCAAATAGATTGTCACTTTTTAATAGTAACGTTAAATCAGACACCCAGCTAGATTTATCCTTAAAAAAATTTGGAGGAACTTATTATACTAATTGCTTTACACAGGGGCCAGATACTCCAAGAGGAATAGGAGTTTTTACAACTGGAAGTGTGCCATATAAAAATGGATGTGGCACAAGACTTAAATGGCCAAGATATTTTTTAAATGAAGAACTTAAGACTGTTTATGATCTTTTTATTGAAAGAGATTACAAGATGACATTTTTTTCAAATCCAAATGAAAGAGAGACGGGAATATTTCCAGAGAATATAGCTAATCTAGAAATACATAATCATAACTATGATTTAGATAAGTATTTATCCGACACAAAATTAGAAGAAAATCATTTCGTATTTATTAGTATTCCAGATTTTCACTGGTCATTTGACGACCATGGTTGTACAACTTATGGAGAAAAACAGGCATATAAAGATGTTAAAAAAACATACGATGTGATTTTTAAAAATTTTAATAAAGATGAATTTGATCATATATTTATTTTTTCTGATCATGGATTTAAGTTTACTCACGAGTCTATAAGAGAGAGAGGGTCTAAGTATTTACAGTTAAATGAGGATAGAACAAATATTCTTATGATTCACAGAAAGAAGGGTGAGGAAAATATTAAGTACGATGATAGGCTGTGCTCTATTGCTGATGTATATCCAACTTTACAAGATATATTAGCTGAAAAAATAAGTGACGGCATATCGTTTCTATCTAAAAATGAAAGAGAGTATGTTGTCGTAGAGGATCATTTTGATTTTTCGCCAAGTGTAAATCAAAATATAGAAATATGGGCTGTTATTAGAAAAAATATTATATATATAAGAACATTGGAAAACGGATATGTCCTTGATAGAAATAACAGGAGAATAGAAATTTCTATTAATAAAGAAAATGATGATGTTTTGAAGAAAAACTCGTCATTTAGTAAGTATATAGAGGAATATGAGCAGGTGTTTAAATATAGAGAATTTATATTTAAGCAAACATCATATCTGCATGGGGGGTCAAGAGAAAAGAAATCTAAATTAATAAAATACTTGTATATATTGAAAGATTCTATTTTTGAAGGTTTTTTAAAATAATGAGACAATTTTTAAAAAAAATCGTCTTTAAATTTATAAACTTTAATTTTAAACTTTTAGTAAAGCAAGTAGCTAAAGATAAAGCTGTTATGCCACATCGAGTTGTGGATGATGTATATGAAATATTTGACAATATTAACGAGAGTCAAGTGTTTGATAAAAAAATTATTATTCCTTATCAAAATATCACCATTTTAGATAGAATTAATATTTATAGACCTTATGAAATTTTAGAAATAAAAACTCTTCTGAAAAAATCTACATTAGATTTGAATATTGATACAACAAAGGACATGCTTCTCCCGCTTGCAGTATTGGATCTGAATCTTACAGAAAAGGGAAATGATAAGATTAAATTGTCATACGGTAGTGATGAAGTTGAGTTGGAGTTGAAATATAAAAATCGCTTCCACTACTTACCTGTAAAAAGTAACACTAAAATAAAACAAATCAAAATACAATCCGATAGAAGAGATGTAGTTGTAGGTAAGCCCATATATAAAGATAAAAAACCACTAAAGAACAGCACAAAACTTATAGTGCATATTTTTGTAGATGCGTTAACCCAGTGCATGATAGAAAAATTTGGATATGAAATAATGCCAAATACTGAAAAGTTTTTTTCAAATGGCGGCATTTTTTATACAAATGCATACGCTCAAGCAGAATGGACACTTTCATCAGTTGCCGGGATATTGACAGGAGAATATACAAATAAACACCTACTTTACCACCCTAGAAGGGAGGATAAGATATCGGATATTACAATTGCAGATGTGTTAAATAAAGAGGGATACACAACTTTTGCTTGTACTAATATACCTAAGCTTACTGCTGTAAATGGTTATGACAAGGGATTCGATAGATATATACTGGCTTTGGATAAAGATTATAACTATATTATCAATGAGGCTTGTGAGCAGCTAGATGCTTTTGGCGGGAATCAATATTTATTTTTAAGTTTTTTTGATGTGCACGAAGCTCATACTTTGCAAGCAATTTCTACACAAGTAGTGACTGATCTTGAAGATTTTACATATAAAGAGTTGAAGGGAAATTCTAAAGATACCTCCATACTGTACGATAAAGAGCGAGTTGGCATGTATAAAAATAGTATAACTCATTTTGATAAAAAACTTCAAAGACTCTATGATGCTATCGATTCTTATGATGAAGAGGCTATGGTTGTCCTTCATTCTGATCATGGTGTAAATTTTATGACCCAAACGAATGAACTCTTAAGTAAAGAGAGAGAGAAGGTTGTTTTTTTATATAAAAATAATAAAAATAATAATAAACTGGATAATAGCATCAAGGAAATTAGAGAGCTTCCAAGTATGATATGCAATGATCTAAATATTGAAAATAGATTTGATTATGAATATGATGGTTGTGCCATTACTGAATCATTATATCCAAATAAGGATTATGAATTAGCCATAAGAGATGAAACAAGTGTGCTTTTTTTTAAGGTTCCGTGGAAAGAAATAACTCATAAAAATACTAAAAGCTATCAATATGCAACAAGCTATCATCCAGTTGATGATGAGCTAAAGGTATCAGGGCCTGATGAAAATTTTGAAAAATTATTAACACTTGCAAAGAGGCATTATTTAGTAATGCTGAAAAATATGAAAGATAAGGGTTTATAGAATGGTGATTTGGCTTATCGGAATGTCGGCATCAGGGAAGACAACAATTGGCAGGATTCTTCATGATAAATTATCATTGTCTGGTGAAAAGTGGTTCTTTTTAGATGGTGACACATTTAGGAATATATTAGGTGAAGATCTGGGGCACTCGATAGAGGATAGAAGAGTAAATGCATATAGAATCAGTAGGCTTTGTGAGTTTTTAAATTTTCAAGGTGTTAATGTATTGGCATGCGTGTTGTCCATTTTTCATGATAATCAAAAATACAACAAGAATAATATTCCTAACTACAAAGAGGTCTATATTGAAGTGGGTTTTGATGAATTAGTTAAACGTGATAATAAGGGGTTGTACCAGAAAGCTTTAAAGGGTGAAATTAAAGATGTGGTGGGGGTGGATATTGATTTTAAACCACCATACTCACCTGATTTAGTTATAGATAATAATGCCGAAAATGTAAATTTTCAAAAAATTGTTAATGAGATTTTATTGAAATTTAATATCCCTTTGAGTGATGCATATGAATATACAAGAAACTCTTTACTCACGAGTCCACATAAATATCAGTATTCAAAGTTTCAAGGCTATGATTTTTTTTTGAATCATGAAAGTGATAGAGAAAAATCCATTGTTTTTTTTAAAGAAAGACTATCCTATTTAGCGAATCGTGATGCTGAGTTTGTAAAGCCATATTGTAATAATCACATAAGTAATGGACACCTATTTTTGAAAAATCTTTTGGTATGCTTATTACAGGGTGATTATGAATTATCAAAATATAAAGATATTATTTTGATTTTAATAAAAAGATTTGAAGTTGGAAAGAAGTTATATCTAACGTATGATTTAGAAGAAATAAGAAAGAGTTCTTTAGAATTTAAAGATTATTTAAATTACCCTCTATTTTCATTAGTTTTACAAAAATATTACGAGAATGAAGAGAGTGCAGAGCGAAAGCTTATTTACCTAAATGCCATACTTAAAGTGAATGACATTATATCTTCTATAAAGCAGGATGTTATTTTGCCAACTGAAATTAAGTACTGTATTGATGCTCTTGAACAGGAATTAAGCGTAACAAGGAGTTATATATGATCGAATATTCGATGTTGTTGGCTAATAATAACCGCTCTAAGGCATACTTGCAAAACTTAATTAAAAATCATTTAATACCTAAGAAGGTAATATTTCTAAATGATGGCAATGTTGAGCTGCCAGAGCACACAGAAAATGATAAGATTGTAAGTAGTGGAACGAAGCAAAAATTCATCAGAAGGCTATTAGATTTGGACATATCTTTTGATGAGAAAAAACATATCTTATCAACAATAAAGGAGAACAATATTGAACATATTGTTCTCGATACGATCGACATTAACACATTAGATGTTATTAATGAGGTTGCAAAAATAAATAGTGAGTATATTGTTTATTCGGGGCCTGGCGGCATGATCCTAGGAGTCAATATCTTATCACAAGGCAAAAAATTTATACATGTTCATCCAGGATGGTTGCCGAAGTATAGGGGAAGTACAACAATATACTATTCAATGTTGGCAAAATCAGAAGTCGGTGCTAGTGTTATTCTGTTTGAAGAGGGTATTGACGAAGGCCCTATTCTATATAGAAAAAAATATAAAATAAATGAAAAAGGAATTGATTTTGATTACGTATTGGACCCATTGATTAGGGCAAAGACATTGGTTGATTTTCTAAAGAGAGGAAGCGTGTGTTTGAAAGAGCAAAGCGAGCATGATGATACCAATACATACTATATTGTACATCCATTTATAAAACACGCCTCAATACTCAAACATAACAATTTCTGAATATGTTGAAATTATCAACTAAAGCAAAAACATTGGAAGATTTAATTTCTATTGTTAAGTGCTCTAAAGTGCTACCTATATATAGGTTTTATGCGAGCACTTACTTAAATAAAAAAGAAAAAATATTGAATCAAGTGAGATCAAAATTTGATACAAATATAATAGTTAGGTCCTCCTCTGTAAGTGAAGACAACCTTGAAACATCTAATGCAGGTGGTTTTGATAGTGTATTGAATGTTGATATTAATTCTTTTCAAAATATCGAAGAATCAATAAGTAAGGTTATTCATTCTTATGGCGAAGATTTAAATGATAAAGATGAAGTCTTCATTCAGCCCATGCTTCAGAATGTCAGCATGTCAGGTGTAATATTTACAGCAGATATTGATACATTAAGTCCATACTATATTGCAAATTATGATGAAAGTGGCAGTACCACTAGTATCACAAGTGGTGAAGGTGGCAGTCTTAAAACCTTTATATGTCTAAAAGAAAATAAAAATATAGAAAATAAAAAGCTAGGGCAGCTTATTAAGGCCGCCAAAGAATGTGAAGAAATTTTTAGTAATGATTTCTTAGATATAGAATTTGCTTTCACTGAAGAAGAATTATATATTTTACAAGTGAGAGCAATAGTTTTAAATAATAAAGAAAATCTATCAAACGTGGGTTTGTTAAATAGTTTAAATAAATTAAATAAGAAAATAGAAAAACTAAACAAGCCACATCCGAATCTTTTAGGTGACAAGACTATATTTGGTGTTATGCCAGACTGGAATCCTGCTGAAATAGTTGGTTTACGGCCTAAGAGGCTTTCCTTGTCGCTTTATAAAGAGTTGATAACTGATGAAACTTGGGCATATCAAAGAGATAATTATGGATATAGAAATCTTAGGTCTCATCCCCTTTTGGTCTCGTTTTTAGGTGTGCCATTTATAGACGTCAGAATCTCTTTTAATTCCTTTATACCGAAAACTTTAGATGATAAGGTAGCCACCAAGCTGGTTAACTATTATTTAAATGAGCTATCTAAAAATATAAATCATCATGATAAAGTAGAGTTTGAAATTATATATTCGTGTTATTATTTTGGAATAGAAAATAAACTATTATGCTTGAAAAATTCTGGATTTAATGATGTAGAACTGGACAGTATTAAAACATCATTATTAGACTTAACAAACGATGTTATTAATATTGAAAATGGACTCTATAAAAAAGATTTAAAAAAAGTTGAAATATTAAAAAATAAATTTAATAATATAGTTGATTCAGACTTATCCTTAATAGACAAAATATATTGGCTGGTTAAAGATGTAAAAAGATACGGCACTTTGCCGTTTGCCGGCATTGCAAGAGCGAGCTTTATAGCTGTGCAAATATTAAAATCATTTGTTGATAAAGAAATAATAACACAAGAAAATTACAATGAATTTTTAAACTCCTTAAATACGGTCTCTAAGCAATTATCAGTAGATGTACATGACTTATCTAAAAATGACTTTCTAGATATTTATGGACACTTAAGGCCAGGTACTTATGATATTTTATCATCAAGATATGATGAAGATTATGAGACCTATTTCGATAACGGCACTGTAAAAAATAACAAAAAAATTGAAATGTTTAATTTTTCAAAAGAGCAGTCAATAAAAATAGAGCAGCTTATTTATAACAACAAATTAAATACAAATTTTGATAATTTAGTGACATTTATTAAGGAATCAATTGAGGGTAGAGAATATGTTAAGTTTGTATTCACAAAACATTTAAGTCAGATATTAAAATATATTGAAGAATTTGGAGAAAAGCTTAATTTTAATAAGAATGAATTGGCCTATTTAGACATACAAGAGGTTTTAAATCTATATTCAACCCTGGATCACAGAGATGTGACAGATATTTTAAAATTTAATATAAAACAAAATAAAGAATTTTATCAACATGCAAAGTCTGTAAAACTACCAAGTGTCATAGTTAATCAAAAAGATATTTTTAGTTTTTTTTTGGATGACAATGAAGCAAACTTTATAACACTTAAGAAGGTTAAATCTACAATAATTACCGAAGAAAAGTTGTTAACGAATAATTTAACCAATAAGGTGGTATGCATTAAATCAGCAGATCCCGGGTATGATTACCTATTTTCGAAAAATATAGGTGGATTGATTACTTGCTATGGAGGTGCAAATTCTCATATGGCTATTCGTTGTGCTGAAATGGGGATACCGGCAGTAATAGGGTGTGGTGAAAATAATTTTGAAAGATATTGTAAGGCGAAGAATATTGAGATAGATGCATCTAATAAGCAGGTAAAAATTTTATCGTAAATATAAAAAAAAGTAATTATGATTTGTAAAAAAATAGCAATAACCCAAAGACTAATATCAAATGATAGTTATTATGAAATTCGAGAAGCTCTTGATATAAAGTGGGGTGCACTCTTTCAAGAGATAGAGTTTCTACCTATCGCCCTGCCTATAGAATATGATTTCGAAAAATATTTTAAAATTATTGGTATAGATGGTATTTTTCTTACTGGTGGAAATGATCTAAATAGTCTAAACCCTAGCAAAGCATCGGCACAGAGAGATTTTTTTGAAAAGAGGCTGATAAATTATGGCATTAAAAACAATATACCTATTTTTGGAGTGTGTAGAGGCATGCAGTTAATAGCGGAATACTTTGGATCTAACTTTAAAAAAGTTGAAGGGCAGGTTGCTATAAAGCATACTTTAAAAGTAAATAAAGAGTCTAAATATTTTAATAGACTAATAGAGCTGGACAAAGTTAATTCTTACCACGATTATACTGTTTCCAGTGTCTCTGACGAGCTGTTGATATCTGCCACTAATGATTCTGGAGTCATAAAATCCATAGAGCATAGGCAATATAAAATATTTGGACAAATGTGGCATAGTGAAAGAGAGGGTGTTTTTATTAAAGAAGAATTGGTCCTAATAAGAGATTTTTTTAATAATTAATAAGGTTATAAAAATCGCAACATAGCAAAGGTAAAAAATATAACTCATCAATAAAAATATGTAAACTTTTCGGAAAGAGTAATTGATGCACACCCTAGGTTGATCGGAACTAAAGAATGGGGTATTGATACAAGCCATATAATATGAAATTAAGCAGAAATAATTTAGAGTTTTTATGAAAATGATAATAGTTGCCGCAGGTCAAGGCACAAGATTGAGACCTTTGACTGACAATAAGCCAAAATGCATGGTTGAATATAATAATAAGCCAATCATAGATTATATTTTGGATGTGGCAAACGAATGCAATATCAGAGATGTGGCAATTGTAAATGGATATAAAAAACAAGTATTAGAGAAGTACCTAGAAAATAGAGATATTACCTTCTTTACAAATGAAAAATTTGATACAACAAATATGGTGTCAACTTTATTCAATGCAAAAGATTTTATGAATGACGATATCATTATTTCGTATGCCGACATTATTTATAAAAAAGAGATTTTAGAAAAGTTAATTACATCTAATGAAGATTTTAATGTGGTGATTGATAAGGATTGGAGGAAGTTATGGTCACTAAGGATGGAAAATCCATTGGAAGATGCAGAAACATTAAGAGTGGTGGATGGAAATATTGTTGAACTTGGAAAAAAACCCAATAATTATGACGATATTGAGGGTCAATATATTGGTTTAATAAAAATATCAAAATCTACAATGGCTAGAGTAGCAGTCTTTTATGAATCTTTGGACAAGGGTAAGCTTTACGATGGGCAGGTTTACGATAATATGTATATGACTAGTCTTATTCAAATGATAATAGACAACTTAGTAGATGTGAAGCCTGTATTTATAAATGGTGGTTGGATCGAAATTGATAGTGTGGAAGATATAAGGGCTTATAATAAAAAAGGTATTAAGTTTTGATCGTTGTAAAAATAATAGGTGGCCTTGGAAATCAACTATTTCAATATTCCTATGCGAAATCTTTGCAACAAAAAGGCTATAAAGTAAAGATAGATATAAGTGCATTTAAAAGCTATAAATTACATGGAGGTTACTTTCTTGATGGATATTTGATTGATATTGAGGAGGCGACAGTACGTGACTTAAGTCTATATAGGGCTCCAAATATAATTACAAAACTAAAAAGAAAAATAGGCCTTGAAAATATTAACTTTATAGAGGAAGATGTTTTCTTTTTTAGTGAAAATTTATTGCTTCCAAAAGATGACTCGTATATTGAGGGTTACTTTCAAAGTGAAAAATATTTTCTTGTGATAAGGGATGTTATTTTAAAGCAAATATCATTAAAAAAGAACCTGTCAGCTTATGGGGTTAGTATCCAGAAAAAAATAAGTGCGTGCAATGTAAGTTGCTCAATCCACATACGACGTGGTGATTATTTAACTAATGCCGCTACAAACAAATTACACGGTGTATTAAATCTAGATTATTACAGGAGTTCTATAGAGCTCCTAGAAAAAAGATTTTCTAATAATATTCAATATTTTATATTTTCAGATGATATTGAATGGGCTGCTGATAATTTAAAAATTAATAATTCAACATTAATTGAAAATGATTTGAGCAGAGATCCAAATGAAGATATCTATTTAATGAGCCTTTGCAGTCATAATATTATTGCAAATAGCAGCTTTAGCTGGTGGGGAGCGTGGCTTAATAAAAATTTACATAAAAATGTTTTTGCTCCAAAGGCATGGGTTTTAGAGAATAAAATTAATAAACTAACATTTCATTTAATTCCAAATAATTGGACAAGGGTTTGAGCTATGTGGTTAATTAATAAATATAATATTTATAAAAAATATACCTTTTTAGAATTGTTACGAAAATTAATGATAAAGCTTACAAGCAGAAAGCCAAGAGAGTCATCATATGTCCCAATCTTAAAAGAAGAATTCAGCAATATTTCTTTTGGAGCTCACGGGATTCAAAAAATGATTGATGACTATGATTTTTCCACAGTGTTAGATATTGGCTGTGGAGAGGGTAAGCATGCTGATATTTTTTTAAAGAACAATAAAAAAGTTGTAGCAATAGATTATGGTGATTCAATTTATTTTGAACAAAATAAAGGTAAATTATCTACTGTTATCGCAGATTTTAATAATTGGCAAACTGAAGAAAGATTTGATGCTGTATGGTGTTCACACGTTTTAGAACACCAGTTGAATGTTAACTTATTTCTTGGGAAGATTTTTACCTTGTTAAAAAGCAATGGTATCTTGGCAATAACTGTACCACCTGGAGATGATTTAATAGTTGGAGGACATTTGACCAATTGGAATGCTGGCCTATTATTATATAATCTTGTTTTGGCAGGGTTTGATTGTTCAAATGCAAGAGTTTTGCAATATGGTTACAATATAACAGTTATAGTTCAAAAACACAAAAATAATACAGTCGATTTATCTAAAATTTCATATGATTGTGGGGATTTAAAAAAACTACAATCAT
>ENA-OREN01005267-OREN01005267.1-marine-metagenome-genome-assembly--contig:-NODE-5267-length-10810-cov-3.799311_pt1 | contig 10810 bp, 17 predicted proteins | sample MGYA00248624_ERZ508555 | MGnify/ENA primary metagenome ERZ508555 (study PRJEB26222, sample SAMN06267773) | marine metagenome | isolation source: Saanich Inlet, British Columbia, Canada | place...
GGATGTTTGAACTTTTTATATGATTTGTTTCGGGTTATTTTAAATTTTGACCAAGATATGAAAAATCCATATATTTAATATGAAAAAACTACTCCTACTCTTATTGTTAATACCTAGTCTTGCTGTGGCAGAAGACTGGAATTCATATTGTAACTTCATGGCTGATTTTCATAATACTTTTAAAGTATCTATTGATAAAAAAACGGGAGGAGGATTACCAATAAAGAATTATTCGTGTAATACAACTCAAAAAACATTAGTAGCAAAACATCAGTTAGCAGAAAAATATAATAATGCTGCAAAATCAAAAAAATGGAGAAAAGAATTTGATATGCATGCAAGATTAAGAATGGGTAGACATTTTTGTGGTTTGGCGAGAGCTCAATCTATGAGTTCGAAAGAAAAAGATATTTATGCGGCCCAGTTTTTTACTAACCAACCAAGCGCTTTGGGAATGAAGATGAGTGCCACAATGAGACAAATGTTAGACGTAGATTTATCTAATAGTTTTTTTCAAGTAATTATCGAAGATAAAGATGGTAGAAAACTCTCTAACTTTAAGAATTCATTTAATGATTGTAAGGATTAATAATTATGAAAAATTTCGCTCAAACAACTGTATCTATTTATGGGATTATTGCAGGATGCTTTTTTTGTTACTTCATGGTAACTGGAGAAATAAAAGCTAAAACAAAATGTATTGATGAGAGTGGATATGTCATTGGGATACTTTGGGGTTGTGATGAAATAGTTTGGGGGCCCTATGGAGACAGAATGGGAGGGAGATGGTGGGGCTATGCATACAACTCTATAACCTGGCCTTTTATTTTTTTTGAAGAATGAAAAAATTACTCCTACTCTTATTGTTAATACCTAATCTGGTGATGGCAGAGACATATAATTGTCAATACAAATGGGATGATAAAAAATATGAAGTAACTTTTGAAAGAAAAGAAGTGAATATGGATGGAAAAACTTATACATTCTTTTTATACAAACAAAAAAATGATTTAAAACTTGAGTCATCCGATACATTGGAAGAAATCTTACATGAAGATGATAAATATCTTATTTTAGGTACGCCTGGGCTAAATGATTTTAAGGTCTTTAGAACTATTTGGATTGATAAACAAAACAACATATTTAGAATGGGGTCTTTAAAAGAGCCACAAGATTCATTTAATGAAAATAATACCAGTGAAGCAATTCCACTTGGTATTTATGGTGTTGCAGATGGTATTTGCAAATAATAAACAGTAGTGTGTTGGAGTGGCTATTATTTATTTTAAAGTTTTTTTTAAAAATTATTCTTCGTTTAATCCTCTTGATGTTTGCTTTACTTGGATTGGGCTCAACTTATTGGTTAATAAAGATACTGATTGGTGAAAGTTTTTCGGAATCAAGCTTGGAAGCTGAAATAGAAAAAAGTTGTGGTCATTTATCGGGCGATGCTTATGGTAACTGTTAGGAAGATTGGCAATTGTCATCTGGGGGAGTTGGGTTAATAATAATATTTCTCATTCCTTTTATACTTATGGCAATACCAGCTATTTTTTATCTGTGTAGACTTATTAAGTCAGATATTTCTAATTTACGAAATGCTAGAAAATAAGGAAAGGATTAAAATATAAGTAAATGTGTTCGTACTTTTATCCAACTCAGGTTAGTAACGCATGTTGCAATGGTCAATCAACGCATTAAGTGCATTAGCAGCCTCTTCATTGCCAAGCTCCTTCGCAATAAGTGCTATATTTTCATTAAAAGCTCTATGTTGCTTTAGACTTATTCTCATGTAAGTTGTAGCAAGTTCTTTGTCAGGTGGATCTGGATTCTTATTCATTTTTTGAGCAAGTGTATTGATAAGAACGACTTCCATTTTGCTCGCTTTAGCTTCATTTTTTATAAAATCATAACTGCCTATACAATTTCCAATTGCAATAATTTCCTTATCTGCCATTAATAAATCGACTTGGTCATAACCTGCTACCAGATTAGGCATTAACAACAAGAGTATAATTAATTTCCTCATTCATACAGAGTAAATACATTTATTCAATTGTGCAAATAGCTTAATAGTTTGAATATTTTCAAAAATTAACTGCCATACCTATATATATAGCCCATGGGGTGGAGGGGGTAAAGGTGCTTTTCTAGCTACTTAATCAAAATAATGATTAGCCTCTTTAATCTGCCAAGGCTCTAATCTCGTCATGTACTCCAGTTTTTTTTGATACGTATACTGACCTTCTTCCACTGCGTCATTAATAGCTAATAACATCAATATCTCAAACCTCGCTTCTGCTTTTTTATCTCCTTGGTCAGCAGCTTTTTTATAAAGACTTTTAGCCATCCAGTGACTTACCTGCACTCCAAGACCAAACTCATACATCCTGGCTAAATTGTGTTGAGACCTGTCTAATCCCTGATTCGCTGCCCTTAAGTACCAGTAGAAGGCATTAGCATAACTCTGCTTTAAATCATTCTTCCCAAACTCATTTGAATAACCTAAGTTATGTTTTGCATAAGCCGATCCTGGATGATCGACGTCTGCTATTTGTTCACAGGCCTTGATATTTATCTTTGGGTAATTAAAGCAAGCAAGTGTCGCATAAAAGGTATGAGGAAACGCTTTAACCATTAATTCCGCCTTTGGAGGCATTCTCGGTGAATGGTTTGAAGTATCTTCAGCCCAAGCAAAATGTGAAGAGAAGAGAATAAGTAGTAATAGTTTTTTCATGTGTGTGTCTTCTTTTTAATTCTCTAAAGTAAACATGATGGTAGTGACCACCCTCACATCTTTTTCAATTTTTTTATCGTCAGAATAATCTTCACCAACATCCTTTATATAAAAACTTCCTTGTCTTGCTTGCTTAATACCAGTAACTTTAGCCTTAGCGACCTTAGCAAATTCATTAGCGGCAATACGTGCATTTTCAGTCGCTTCTTTTAGCATGGCTGGTTTTATTTCATTGAGCTTTGTGAAAGTGTATGAGGGGTCATAATTCATCACAGAGATTCCTTCCGCAAGTAGTGCATTTAACTTAGTCCTGACATCTGGTACAAGTTGTACCTTATCGGTTTCTACGGTAATTTTTCCTGATAATGTATGTTGAGTATCGATCAAAATCTGATCTTCATTGCGATATTCTTTTTGGTCGTAGTCAATCACACCCACTTTAATTTCATCATTGGTAAAACCATTGTCGAGTAGCACCTTGATAATCTGATTCTTATCGTATTCAACCGCCTGATATAAATTTTTAAGTTCAGAAAACTGATAGCCTTTTCTTCCGTAACTAATATTCCAATTGGCACGGTCTGCTTCTACCCGGCGCTCAGCTAGGCCTTTTGCTTCTGCTGTATTTTCTTTTGCGTTATATAGCAGCTGTCCAACAAAGTATCCACCTGCTGCGATGCCGAGCGATAGAAGCACGCCCATAATGACGAGACTGTATTGATTTAACGCTTTCATACTTCTTCCCCTGAGTTATATTTTTAGATACTGGGTAGACGGAAAAATGCTAATTTGTCAGGTTGTTTAAATGATTTTCAAGGGGTATATTAATTCTTATGAAAAAACTATTTTTATGTTTCCTGGTGACATTTTTTTTTAGTAATTTCTCAAATGCTAAAAACTTAGCAATTATTATAGGTAATGATGCTTACCAAAATGTGGGCAAACTCGACAACCCGGTTAGGGATGCAAATTTACTCGCTAAAAAATTTGAAGCTATAGGTTATGAAACTAGGCTAAAAACAAATCTAGATGAATTTAATTTCAATAAACTACTTAAAGAAATAGCAAGACAAAGCTCAAACTATGATGCAACGGTAATATATTATGCAGGCCACGCTGTTCAGCTGGGAGGCCTTAATTATATATTGGCCACAGATCAACTTCCCCCAAAAACTGAAGAAGATATTAAGTTATCAGCCGTGTTGATGGATGATTTGATACAAGCTATAAAATCTCCCTTAAAAGTTGTCTTAATGGATGCTTGCAGAGACAATCCGCTTATACAGCAAACATTATCAAGCTCTACTAGAGGTATTTTGAGTAGAGGCCTCGCACCGCCATCAAGGACATCAGGTGGCTTATTTGTTGCATATGCTACAGCCTCTGGAAATGTAGCAAAGGATGGAGTAAAAAACACAAACAGCCCATTTGCAAAAGCCCTTGCCAACAACTTATCACGCCCAGAATCTATTGATGACATGTTTTCAAGGGTTACTAAGGAAGTTCTTCAAAGTACTGGCAATGAACAAAGGCCTTTCAAGTACGCTTCTCTCGAAGATAAGTTCTGTTTACCCGGTCCGTGCGAAGATTTATTAGCAAATTATAGCCCCAGTCAAGTCATTGAAAAACCAACTGAAAAAATAGATGAAGAGATTAGTAAATATGCATATACAGCTGAGGTCATCGATGTTAAAAATAATAATTTAAAGTTTTTTGATGACTGGGTGATGTTTAATAAAACTGATGATGACGTTTGGGAATTCAACCCTACTTCATTTCAATACAATTCAAAAAACAACCTAGTGCATTATGAAGAAAGACGAATAGATAAGGTAACTGGTTTGGCCAGTATCTTTGCAGTCAATGGAACGTCCACAATCACCTCAACTGTTATCGACTGTAACAAGAATAAATTTGCCTATGACAAGTTGACCTCTTATGACCAGGATGGAGAAATTACTGAGAGCTTTAGTATTCAACCTCACCAAAGGGATTGGGGAGACATTCCTAAGGGTTCGGTTGCTGAATCTGCCTCCCAAAATTTTTGTGGTGCGAATGCGATTGCATTAAACCTCATACCAGGAACGGTAAAGTCTAACTTAAAATTTCTTTCAGAGGATAAAAGTGGCTCCTACTTCTGGGGGGAAAAAGGAAAGGTCATTTATAACGATAAGAAATACTATGGAGTTCTTTATGAGTATAAAAATACGATTAAAGATGATTTCTTTGATAAAAATATAGCTGGTGAGATAATTGTCGCTACGGGAGATTGCTCTGATAAGTCAAAGGCAACACAGATTAAAACATTTTATGTAGATACCCAACGGAAAATTGTTGGAATGGCACATCAAGACAGAGTGATTACCTTAGCTCCAGGAAGCGGGGGAAGAATTCTTTTAGAGTCAGAATGTGAAGGGCAGCCAATTAAGACAAACCTTACAACAAACATGGATAATGACTCAAATGAGAGCGTTTATACACTTCCAAATGATGTAAGTACAAAATCCTTAGGGGAAATGTCTCGTAAGCAGAATCTTAAATTCTGTAATGATGCTAAAAGTGCGATGACCTTTCCACTTAAGATTGATAATGTAACGACGCTGAAAGGCTTAACCTGTATGTCACAAGATCAAAGGGTGACAGCGTTATATGCTTATTCCATAGATAGAGGGCGAGTTACTCCCGAGGCAGTCAAAAAACAATGGGAGATGCAAAAAAACGGATGGTGCACCAACCCCGATCAATATTCAGCTTTAAAAATGATGGATATTGAGTTTCATTATTCAGATAGTAGAGGTATCTTCATTAATAAAAATGCTTTTACGGCAAGCGACTGTGAATAAAAACGATGAATAAGTCGTACATAATAATACTTACCCTTGTTGCTCTAGCCTTTAATGCGCTCGGGCAGCCTAGTGGTTATGGTATGGGTTTGTTACTAGAGGACAGGAAAGTTTATGATAAAGCTCCCAAACAACAAAAATACAGAGCATTCATTCCTAAAAGTTCTGACTTAAGCAAGTTCATGCCCCCAGTCGGAGAACAGGGGAATATTAGTTCTTGCGCTGCCTGGACTACTAATTATGCAATGAGAAGTTATTACGGCCTTTATTCTGATGATGAAAGTAAGGCGGGCATACTTTATAGTCCTTCTTATATTTATGATTACTTTGCTAAGGGTGAGTGTATGAAAGGGGCTTTCTTAGCAGACCTATTAGATTTTATGAAGTTTAATGGTAGCCTTCCTTCAGATAATTACCCAACAAAAGATCAAACCTGTTCTCAGTTACCTGGATTTGATTCATTAACTTCAATAGCAAAAGAACATCAAATTGAGTCATGGATACGTATTAATCCAGAGGACTTAGATACGATTAAGGGTTTGATTCACAAGGGACACCCTGTTGCAGGAGGGTTCCTTGTTTCTGACAACCTTGCAGAGTATCCGGGGGGAGTATACTTTCCAACCTCAACACTCGACTGGACCAACCCAGATACTTTACCAAAAGATCTCTCAGACATTGGTTATTTTGGGCATGCTATGACTATCGTCGGTTACGATGATGAGAAGCATGCTTTTAAAATTATGAATTCTTGGGGTAAGGAATGGGGTGAAGAAGGTTACATGTGGTTTGATTATGAAGGCTTTAAAAACCGACTAGCTGAAGCGTATGTATTTACAGTAGCTTCTGAAAAAACAGAACCTGCACCACTACCACAAGCTGCACCAGAACCAGCACCCGCACCAGAACCCGCACCTGCACCTAAACCAGCACCAGCACCAGCACCCGCACCCGCACCTGAACCAGCACCCGCACCTGAACCAGCACCAGCACCAGAACTAATATCTAAAGATTTTATTCAGGTTATCAATAATCTTGCACTTGAATATGAATGTTCATTTATTTCGTCAGCATTAAGTAACACCGAAATTAATTTAGTCGGATTCCTTAAAGACCAATCTGATTTCGATCGCTTTATAAGGCAAGTGAAAAGTTATTTTCCCGAAACCCAAATAAATACTGATAATCTTAGAACTATCTCCTGGCCAAACTGCGAGCTAGCACTTACATCCTTAAAATCAAATCAGAATACTAAAAATAGCAACAACCTAAAAATTGAATCGACTAAACCATTATTTAAAAAAAATGATGTGTTAGATGCAAAAATAAATCTACAAGTCGCTCAAGGATTTTTAAGCGTATTTTATCTACAAGCCGATGGTACAGCTGTTCAGATAATTAAAGACAAAGACGTAGATAATAAAGAGTTAACACTGGCAAAACTTAGAAGTGAAGATGACCTCGTTATTTCCGCACCATTTGGTCATGAGGCGATTGTCGCAGTATTAACCGTAAATAAGGGTTTAATAACACTTACAGAAGAAGTTCTCGAAGATAGAAATTTCTTAACACAATTCAGAATTAAGCTTTTTGAGCTAACTAAAAATAATCAATTAATTTCAATTTCCCTTACTTTTGTGGAGACCTCTGAGTGAAGTATCTTTGTCTTGTTCTGATCTATAGTTTTGTAAATTTAGCCTACGCAAATGACCTGCCTACTGAAGAGGAAATTTATCAACAATTAACGCCTTATGAAAAATCTAGAGGATTGACGATAAAGAAAAAAGAAAAGGCTTCATATAATTTTGATATGATTAATTTTGAATTTGATTCCTCAATCATCACAATTGATTCCTATGAGATATTAAAGCGAATTGGTAATGTCTTAAATAGAGATGGTATGAGTAAATTAAAATTTGAAATTATTGGCCATACTGATTCGAAAGGTGATGAAGTTTATAATCAAAAACTTTCAGAAAAAAGAGCTAGGGCTGTTAAATATTATTTAATTGACAATTACGATATTAAGCCATCAAGGTTCGTCGCTATTGGAAAAGGTGAATCACAATTGCTTCCAGGTATAACAGGGGTTAATTTTAAAAACAGGCGCGTAGAAATAAACACAATTTTAAATTAGATTCTTTCATAAAATGAATGACTTTAAAAATTTTAAATGGAAGCCTTATGAAAAAACTACTTAAAAAAATCCCATTGATAGCAATTATATTCCCACCAATAGGCATAGTGCTTTTTTATAAGTGGCTATTAAAAAATTTACTCAAAAAGGAAGAAAAATAATGAATAATTTTTTTGGACTGATTATTGGATTAACTTTTGCAGCTGCCTGGTTTACCCATTTGTTTGTATGTTTTTCGGATGATAGATGGGGCTTTCTGATAGCGGGGGCAATCATGTTCCCAATAGCAATTGTTCATGGCATTGGTATTTGGTTTGGTATTTGGTGAAAGCTTGCCCAAAATGTAAAAGTGAAAACACCGTACCTATTGTTTATGGGTTAATAGATGATTTTGGACAAGATGAAGATGAAGGCGATTATGAATTAGGAGGGTGTGGGGTGACTGATAATGATCCTGACTATTCCTGTAAGGACTGTGGACATAAATGGATAGCTCAATGAAAAAACTACTACTACTTTTATTCTTAATACCTAATCTGGTGATACCTTTGAATTTAAATGCTGAAGCAAGAGGTTTACCTGCAACAGACTGTGGATATTTTATTAAAAAGGATAGGTTAAATAACGAAGAGATTACTAGTGTTAATAGATTAAGTATATTAGCTTATATGAGTGCTCTTGAATTTCTTACACAATATAATAAGATAAAAGATATTTCCAACGATTCTTTATATTATGCTGTTTTACAAGAATGCAAAAATAAACCCTTGAAAAATGTTGGTGATGCAATGCTACATGTATATTTTAATGAGCTTAAAAGTAAATGAAAAAACTACTCCTACTCTTGTTCCTAATACCTAATCTGGTGATGGCTGGCGACAATAAAATAATTCAAAAGAAGGAAAAGCTTTCTTATTCTTGTTTCAATGAAATAAATATATGGACTAGTACAGATAATTATGAAAAATATTATTCGCATTATTTTGGCAAGAACTGGCGTGACGATGAACCAGAATTCTGGAGCTTCGTCAATTGGCCTGGGAAGTCGTTTGGAAAACAGATTGAAAAAATAGACGAAATAAGAACTGGCTGGGGAGGAGATAAAGAGTATCTTTCAATTGGGGCAAAACTTTCTGATTGTGAAAATAAACCACTGCTTTATGACATAACGAATGAGGGGAAATCTGAATTAGTTGCTGAAGTTATCGCTGAAATTAATATCTCACACAAGTATAAATTTTTACCTAATTTTAAAGGTGAGGTTGATAGAATTATGATTGTAAATTTATTTACTGACTATTGTTATCAATGCCGTCAACAAGGAGCAGATATATATCAGAACGAAACAATGATTTATGGGATTGTTAAATTTAATGACGAAAAATTTATCATACCCTTGAAGCCCACACATATTAATACAGCAAAGAAATTTAAGGCTTCAAAAAATATTGATGATATAGCACCAAACGCCTTATGAAAAAAATAATCCTACTCTTATTACTAATACCTAATCTGCTGATGGCAGAGACTACCTCTGTATGGGGTGATGATGGCTCTCTTACTATTATCCAATCAGAAGCTAAACCTGAAGTTAAATACACCGTAGGGGAGGATTCACAAACTGAAATCTCTGTTACTCCTCAAGATGGAGAAACAATATTCATATACGGAGATGAGCTTACTATCATTCAAGATACTGATATGGGGATTATTCAATACTGACATGAAAAATAAATATTTAATAATGCTTACCTCACTTTTATTTCCAAATTTAGCTTTTGCTTCAATGGGCACTACTATTAATCAATTAATATTCCTATTAGCTTTCATCGTTTTTTTTGTTTATGTATTTTTTCGGAAAAAACATAAGAAGGAAGCAGATGTTGTAGGGGCTAACTTACACAAACAGATTTTTTCAGCATTAAGTGAGAATGAAGAGCTGGCTTCCAAAAGGTTAAATTCGCCGTTTGTAGTTGGTTACTTGTACGCCTTTACATCTATGGCGTTTATTCAATTGATACCATCAAACAAGAGAACTGAATTTGCCGATAAAATTGCAGGTAAATATTTGAAATATATATGCAATGGGGTCTTCCCTAAAAAATTATGGAAAATAGTTAAGGCTCAATTGAAACTTATTGATAAAAGTAAAAAAATGTCTATAAGTAAACCAACAGAAGAATTTGAATTGGGTGGCAATGCAGGGATGTGGGATGGAGCGAATATGACTGATTGGGAAGGTGATTTATCAAGAACAAACCTAAAATCTTATCTTTTGGATAAAAAATTGAAATACAGAGAACCAAACCCTGACTATCAATAATATGAAAAAATTAATCCTAATCTTATTGTTAATACCTAATCTGGTAATGGCAGGAGAGTGTTATGTCAATACTGAAGTTGAAGAGAAGTTTTTCGGAATGAAATATACTTCTGAAATCAATAAGAAAATAGATGCTAAAAAGTGTAAAAATAAAGACATACTTTATGCCTCATATACCTTTGCTGAAGTTAATCCAAAAGCGGTGGCAGCATCAATATTTAAAGTAATGGCAAGGAATTGTAATATTGGTAAAAGTATTGAATATGATTTACTTACAGGTCATTTAGTTTGTGAATTTAAGAGAAATTTTAACTAAAATATACCCTTTTATAACTCCGAAAGTGGTCAGTATCTACTCTGTATAAGTTATTGATTTTAAACAACTTTATTTTTTGAAAAATAAAGTCATTATGATAATTATAGAATTTTATATGTCACATAAAACTATCGGTTTTTCAAGTAATTATTTTTTTCTAAAGATCCTACAAGGCAGATATTTTTATGACCTTTTGAAAAAATATAAACCTGCTCATCAACTTTATTTAGATTCATGTCCTCTAGAGTATGAGTAACTACTCTTTTATAAGCTGTTTGATTAAAAAAACTGATAATTACTAATAATAAAATACTACATGATAATGTGAATAATCTTAATTTTAATAATTTCTGAGAAAATAAAATCACAAAAACAGCTGACAAATTTATATAAAAAAAAGCAGAACGATCACCACTTAAGAAAATTAAAGCTTCTGAGAGAATAAAAATTAAGA
>ENA-OREN01005269-OREN01005269.1-marine-metagenome-genome-assembly--contig:-NODE-5269-length-10807-cov-69.144734_pt1 | contig 10807 bp, 6 predicted proteins | sample MGYA00248624_ERZ508555 | MGnify/ENA primary metagenome ERZ508555 (study PRJEB26222, sample SAMN06267773) | marine metagenome | isolation source: Saanich Inlet, British Columbia, Canada | place...
GAAACTTATCCTATTTAAATCCATCCTGAAGTCTGAATTTCAGTATTGATCGTATGGTTAGAAAGTGGACCGGACGGGATTTGGGTCTGTGAGGTTCTATTTAGGTTCCAAAATAAAGAGAAACGACATAAAGAAAACTATCACTTTAATTCAAATCTGTAGAGACTTGGTATCCTGGTTGTTTGTGAGAATTTACTTATAATGAATCTAAATTAGATAGAATGTGTTACAATTAAGTCAAAAATGACACATAATTTCTACAAGGTGGATATGATCTTTTTATACACAAGTCCAAGTTTAAATTTTGGTAGATTTGATCACCATTTTTCATCAGAACCATTAGAAAGGTATTTTATAATGGAATATACAACCAATTTAAATGAATAAAGTTTTTGCCAAAAATGGTATTAAACTAATACTAAAGAACCCCAAACTGCTAAGACATATTTTTTCACTTAATATGGAGAAGATGCATTTTGCTTACTTTGAGAATAAGCTTAACCTTGCAAGGGAATACTATGATAAAATAAAAGATGTTGATGCTTCAGATCGTAAAGTGTTGTTAGATGCATTGAATAAAATATCAAAAGATATACTCCAAAAAGAATCGCTTACTCTAGAATCAGAATTAATTATCATGTATCTATTAGTTAGAAAACTCAGACCTACTGTAATGATTGAAACAGGAGTTCAGAAAGGTGGAACATCTCTTTTTATTTTAAGTGCAATGGCAGATAATCAACATGGTAAACTCTACTCTATTGAATTGCCTTTTTCGGAATATGTTGATGATGATGGCAGAGTATTAAAAGAAACAGTTCCTCCAGACACTATCGGAGTATTTGTTCCTGAAAAACTACGTGATAGATGGGAATTAACGTTGGGAGATTCTAAAATTGAATTGCCAAGAATCCTAGATAAATTATCTGAAATAGACATATTTTTTCATGACAGCAATCATACATACGAGCACATGATATTTGAATTTGAAGCCTCTTGGCCATACATTAAAAAAAATGGAATAATAATATCTGATGATGTGTCAAACAATGATGCTTTTGCGAAATTCACAAAAGACCGTAATGTGTATTATGTAACTCCTTCAAAAACTAATGAACATAATAGTGATTTTGGTATATTATTTAAACAGTAAAATAATATCATGTAATTTGACATTTGAACACACCTGAAGAATTCATATCGAAACAGAATATAGTGAGTCTGTAGATGAGATTAATTTGAATTAAACGTTAACAAAATAATATTAAACACAGTCAGAGAAGTAGCTAGAATTTAATAGAACAATCATTTCAATTATTTGTATTTTTCTAAAAGTCCATCAATTCTTTTGTTAATCATCACTTTGCAGAACAAGTAACAACTAATTTTTTATTTACTGTCGAATCTCAAGGGGAAGTGGTAGCGTGTGTTATCTCAACCCAGTAACCATTCCCAGCAATTGATGTGGTAGTGAATGGATCTTTCATAGCACCAGCATAACCAGTTGAACTATCTCTTTCACTTGTAACAAGATCACCTCTCAGTACACTATAACTGGTATCACCACTAATAGCCACAAACCACGAGCCAGCAGGTTTTAAAATTGGAGTGGCAAAAGTAAAAGTTTGAACACCTGTTCCAGATGTTGGAAATTCCTCAAATCCATATAGGTTATTTGGAGCCCCTAAATTATCACCATATAAACCGATTTTAATATTCCCTCCAGCATTACTAAAATAATCAAGGGCTATTGCAGTAATTGTAGCCTCTTCATCTAAAACCCCACTTAGATGTCTTGTGTAAATTGTATTACCATCAAGGAAACCACCATTAGTACCAGTTCCACCATCAGATACTAGTATTTCCTGAAGAGTACTAACCACTTCAACTGTTCTGATAACTTGAATGGAAGAATTATCTGCAGCATCTATTGAATCATATAAAATAGAATAAGTGCCAACTGCATCAACAAATGTTGAACTATCTATTGTAACTGGAGAGCCATCATCAGTTGTAGCGCCAAGTTCCAAGTACCCTGAACCAAGTTCTATTGTTTGTGGATTGTTGCCAGTTAGTAAAATTATTGGTGGATTATTATCACTGCAATTACCTATACAAATATCACCATCAGAAATTAGATTACCGGATAGTTTGATATCTCCTACAACATCAAGCTCTGCAGTAGGAGTAGTGGTTCCTATTCCTACAAATCCAGTATCTCCAATTAAATTGGAAATATCATCTGCATATACAGCACTAAACACGGCAGAAGCTGAGATTAGTGTAACTATTACATATAAAATGGGTTTTTTTGTATTATTTATCAAAAACCAAGATCACCTGACATCAAAATCATCACTTTATTGTGCCTCCTTGTAGTATAATAATTGCACTATCGGACTTTACCGTAATATTGTAATTTTCAAGATCAACATCAAGTGTTACACCATCAGGAATAGTCAGAATAGAGTTATTTTGTATTGATATGTTGGCAGAGGCAATTATATCTGATGTTAAAGTGCAACTCTCTACAATTATCCAGTCTCCTGTATGTGGAAGTATACAATCATTAGAATCTACAACATCAATAGGAGAATCCTGTACTGTACCATTTCCTACTGAATTTATCCCACCTCCAAACTTTACCAATGCCCCACTACCTGACTCTACTTTGAGGTGATGATTGTTCAAATCAATGTTTAATGTAGTATCATTAGAAACTGTCAGTATTGAATTATTTTGCACTAAAACATTTGCAGGTACCGTTACATCTGATGTTATTGTGCAACTATTCTCAATTATCCAATCTCCCGTATGTGGAATGAGACACGTTCCACTGTTTTGTGCTAGTGAAATATTTCTTACATGCAAATATCCATCAGGACCTGTTTCTGCTCTAGTTGATAGTAATGGTGATGTAGCATCTGTACTAGCACCATTATACCCACCCAATCCTCCTGATACATCAATGGATGGTGTGGTACCATCTGGAATAGAACCATATGCCAAATATACAATTCCACCTTGTGATCCTGCAGATCCTAGAGTTCCAGCAGATGATGCTTGAGTGCCAGGATAACTTTCATAAACATAATAGATATTTCCGCTAACTGAATGCTCGGTGGTAGGAGATCCTGATTCACCAGGATTTGATGTGCCTTGATTACCATTATTTCCATCATTCCCTTTGGCATTAATTGTGATTTGGTTTACAATGTCATTTACAAAAATAGCAGTTTTTCCTCCTCCGTTTACTCCATCTACTCCTTGAGCACCTGTTCCTCCAGCACCACCTGATTTTCCAGTACCAAATCTGTCAGGACCATGAAATGAATAATAGTATCCCGGACCTCCTAAACCTCCAGTTCCAGATGAACTAGCAGATATTCCATCAGAGCCAAAAGAGCCATCAAGTGATTCAAAGTCTAAAAGAAATTGATTTTGATTTAGTAAATTATCTGAAATTGATTCTTTTAGATTATTAGTATTGCAAGTATATTTTACAGTTGGTGCAACTGATATAGCAGATCCGCCAGGTAAACCCCCAAATGATGCTGGTGGACTTACGGTAAATCCTCCTCCAAGACCACCTAAACCACCTTGTGTTGTACCGCCAATTCCACCTTCACATCCTGTCTGTTTTACTTTGATGTGACCAGTTCCAATTTGGTTGTACTCTTCACTTATCCGAATTACACTATCAGATATCAACAATATACCGCCATCCTCAATTGTAAGATTTCTATAATCAACATCAGATGTTAATGATATTGTCTGGCCAGATGATACAGTAAAGTCAACAGTTGATGTACCAAAGAGTTGTGTTGTGTCTATAACGTTAATTGTTCTAGTTACGGGTACTGGTGTATTGTTTGATGCATCAGCAGGTGCCGTGTATATTATTGAATAGACCCCAGCAGTAGTGAGATCTAGACTGGATGAGTCAATTGTTACAACTTCAGAATAGTTTGGGTCATTGTCAGTTATTGTGGCTCCCAATTCCACATAATTTTCATTTACATGTATTGTTATTTCATCTACACCGTTAAGAGCGATAATAGGCGATTGGTTTTCAACTACATTTACGGTTCTTGTAATTGTTGGACCAATATTTCCAGAAGGATCATCATCTGCAGTATATGATGTTACATAACTACCAAGTAGTGATATATTTACTAAAGAGGAATCAATTGTTACATTACCTGAATAGTTTGGGTCATTGTCAGTTACAGTAGCACCTAGTTCTATATAGGAATCATATATTGTAATGGTTTGGGGGTTATTTCCATTTAATGTAATTGTAGGTGGTGTCGTATCAGTTGGTGGCGTTGTCACATTTTTGGTTACACGCAACAAAACACTGTCTGTACTGGAATGTTCCCCATCACTTACAGTCAATCTAAATATCAACAATACAGGATACTGAGAATCAGATAATCCGAGGTCTGGAATATCAAATGATGTAGTTGGTGAAGTTACATCAAAGGATAATTGTGGTGCATTTGTAGTTTGCAGATAACTCCAGGCAAAATCAAGTGATGTTGTTGGTGTTTCATGATCAGTACTGGTCAACCCACTAAGTGTTACAGTATCCCCTTCATCAACATCAACAGAGTCAGTTGTAATTCTTGATACTGGAGGAAAATTAGTTCCAGTTGGTGGTGGAGAAGTGTTTGAATCATGTATATATCCAATGTTTGCAGTATCACCAAAGGATATCTGCTTTGCAAGTTGGATGTTTGATACAGTCTTTGCATCTCCAAAGTCTATCTGAATACTAGAATCAGATGGAATAAATTCAGAGAACTGGATATCATCATGTTGATAATACAGTACGGCACCAAGAAGTGAGTTTGTATCTACTGTGATTCCAGTAATGTCTTGTGTAGGGGAAGGTGCACTTTTCTTTTCAGCACCAATTCCGTCAAATGACAGTTGGTGAATTGTATCTGGAGTGTCACGTTTGTCAATAAATTCAGAATTACCTCTAATGGATTCTCCAATACGTATAGTTACTGGAGTTCCTTGGGTGATTCCATCATTTGGTGTTATCACAAAAGAATCCGTTCCATCAAAGTCTGAGTTAGGCGTGTATGTTATCACACCCATAACGTGAGCCATGTTGTATGGCCTGCTTATACCATCTAATCCATTTGCAGGCATGTTATAGTGCCTGACTGCACTAAGTGTTCCATGTTGTGGTTGTGTCTCAACAAAAAATGTCACATCATCATTGTCTGCATCATGGACTAGTAGTTCTATTGGAAAGTCATTTGTAATGTTGGGATTTTGTTGCGTTTGTTCTAGATCAGGATTTACTGCAATGTCGTTGTTAACAAGAAGAGCAGGTGGTGAATTTCCAGGATGATTTAATCCAAACAAAGGTTCAGTTGCACCAAGTGTGAATGGTTCTGTTCCAATTCCATCTGTAATATTTGTTGGAGTTACAGTTACAGTGTAGAATCCAGGCTTCATTGCATTAAACACAATGAATTCATTATTTTGTATTTCAGAGTTGCTTGCAATTGGTGTATCATTACTGCCAGAGTATACTACGGATAGATCAAGGTTACTGATAGTTGATTTACGAATTTGACTTGGATCTGTTATGTCAAGTGTTCCAGGATTTAATGTTGGTCTATGTTTCCAAGAAAGAATCAGTTTTACAGTTGTGTTCTCATTAGTGGTTCTAAACGTGTATGTCAATGGTGAATTGTCATCAGAATCAAAGTTTCCTGATACTATGTTCCCATTGGTTGCATAGTCTATGGATTGTTTGACGTTTAACAATCCAAAGCCGTACTTGTTTAGGGTTTGATATGCAATGTCTGAAGTGTTACTATCTGCGGAATCATCATAGTCTTTTGCAGTTAATGGATATTGAAATGTTGGAATGTAGTTTTTAGGATCCCATGTTGCACCTAACAATAATGAAGTTTTTATCTCAAGTGGGGTAGATTCTGGTTTTGCTTCTAACAAAACTGCAGAAGCACCTGAGACAAATGGGGCAGCATGGCTTGTTCCAGTTGCAGTAGAGTACAGATCATCACTCATATCATGAGATGTTATAAGAACACCGGGAGCTACGATCTCAGGTTTTAATCTTTTGTCATATGTTGGACCAATTGAGCTGTATTCGTTTATTTTGTTTGAATGAGAATCAGTTCCTGGAATCCATATAAATCCATTAGAATCAACTGCCCCAACTGAAATTACGTTATAACCACAAGCTAGATGTATAATTGATGGTTTTACAGGTATCCCATTTCCATTTCCAGCACCTGAAACAACAATCATTCCTTCATCAATAGATTCATCAATAAGTGTCTGAAGTACATGTGTGTCTCCACAAACACCACTGCCTAATGAAATATTTGAAATGTTTGCACCTTTACTTAATGAATGATCTAATGCAATAGCTAGTGCACCCTGATAAGATCTGGTAGGTATATCAAACAAATTAGCATTATTGGAAACTCCTTCCATTAAAGAGTTAGAGTGTCCACTACCAGCAATAATCCCAGCTTGACGAGTGCCATGAATCGATTTGTTCAATTTTGTATGATCACACTCAGTTACATTATCACAATCGGACTCGTAAGAAATTTTATTTACTAAATCTGGATGATCTTCATCAACACCTTGATCCAAAACTGCAACTTGAACTCCGGTTCCATCATAAGATAGATTGTTTGCATTAATCATTTCTTTTGCTTGATAGAGATTTTCAAAATACAGATCATTTCCATTATGATTACTGTCATGTCCAAGTAATTCTAATTTCAGTTCACCATCACCGATAATTTTTACATTTCCATATAAAGATAATTTTCTAATCTCACTGACTGGAATTTGTGCAGAAACAAATGATAACTTTTCAGCAACAAACACATTTCTTGCATCATAACTTGATTCAAGAGAATCTTTTATGTTTTGTTGATTTTGTTTGATGACATATCTTACATCATCATTTTCATATCTATCTAGATTTGGTAAAATAATTACATCATAATATTCCAATGAATCATCTATTGTTGTTCCATTAAGATTCCTATCATCAATTAGATATTCATCAAGTTCTCCCATAACTTTGGCATTGATCATATCCAAAGTCTTGTCATAAAATGGACCATCAAGTTTTTCCTCCATCTGTTGTAAAGTTGAAGATACATCCACATCATCAGATTCTGCAATATCTGCATTAATTGAGAATGTTTTTTCAGATAACTGTGGTACAATCCAGGACATCTGATCAACTAGACCGTTATCATTTGTATCCTCAAAGGTCACATTAAATCTCTTATCATCAATTACATTTACTGCAGTACCATTGATTATCCAATCCAATGTAAATGGAATTCCAAGTAATACGTACTCTTCTGGGATGTCAGAATAAGACCGGACATTCTCATAATGTATGGTACTGTCAGACTTTACTGTAACTGTCTTTTCATACGTGTCTTCTACATCTGATTCTGTTTCTATTGTATATGGTGCTGAGGTTTCATACTCTATCTGTACTTGCTCTATATTATCCTCATCGTATACTACAACCATCTTTTTATTTCCCTCATCTGACGACTCTGTTGATTCTAGTTGTACCAACAATGATTCTTTAGTGTTAATTATTGCAGTAGCATTTATAGAACTCTCAATGACTTCCTCAGTTTCATTTTCATCCAGTATTGATACAAAATTATTAGTTAAGATTTGATTCTCGTCAATAACCTCAATTTGTTGTGTATTATCTTCAATTGTTATTTCCAAAATTTTTGCATCTTTAGGGATTTCGATAGCAACACTGTCTTCAGGATCATTTAGAGTTACGACTTGTGTCCACTGGACTGTCTGTCCAATCTCTATCCGATTATTTGGAGACAAAGTAGCATTACCCACTGAAAGAATGATTTGGGATGTAGAATTGTTATCAATTGAACCCAGATACGGGTCTATTATTTGAGTTGAATTTGTAGTTTGAGTAGAGTTACTATCAGCAAATAAGGGTATTTGTAATGATAAAACCAAAAGAGAGATAATTGTAAAAAAGACAATAAAAGACTTCAAGATCAACCATACAATGAAATTAATACATATATGCATTTAGGAGTAAGAGACGACAATGAGAATCATTGCATCAAGTATTGTGTTGATGTGGTTTGTAATATTTACAATTATGACATTACCAGTTTATTCTGAAAATGATCCAAACATATTTGATGATCTTGACGGAGAACCAGAGAGTATAGATTATTTTGTTGAGAAAGGATTTGAAATATATACATTAAATGATAAGTATGGGAATTATTTAATTCCGTACAAATTGAACAATTCAATATTAAAATCTGTATTTTATACTGATAACAATGGTGGACTACAATTTGATGCATTATCTATTAAAACTGAAACGAAAAACAAAGGGGAACTTACAATGTTAGTTTCTCTCTCTCTCTTTCCTCTTCCTTATGAAGGAGAGTTAGACCTTATCATCATTTCATCAGATGTAAAAAGCATAGATGTTCCATTCACACAACAAATATTGGATACACTTGTACTACTTGATATCAATATGACCTCGGATTACAATAATTTATTATTATTACATGCACATTCACGAGCTCCTGCAGAACCATTCATATCAAACGATCAAAAAAATACAAATAGTATTTATTTTGATTTACATCCACCACTAAAACAAACACAAAATGAGATAACATCAACAGAAATCCTATGTAGAAATGAGCTACATCTAGTCTTTCAACAGGATGACTCTCCTGCATGTATACAAAAAGAAACTATAAAAAAACTGACAGATCGTAATTGGATTAAACAACAATAAAACAATTTCAAAAAAAGATTAATGAATAAACTAAAATGGTTGTAAACTATAGTCATATTGGAACGTAAAATAGAGACATCACAGTAGCAAATCCCTTTAGATTTAATCATAAATTATTTCATAAAACAACACATGATCAATTCAGTGTTTTACACAAGTTCGAATCTGTAAAGATTCATATTTTGAATAGTATTTAAAAATCAAAAATATCATAAACAGACGTAAACAAATGTCTAGAACCATATCTGCACGTATACCAACTAAACTACATGAAGAATTAAGAGAAAGATGCAATCTTGTTGGAGAATCAATAAATGACTTTGTAAAAGCAGCAATTGAATTTACTTTGCATAATTCTACTGAATTTGATTTTGGCGATGAATTAATTGAAGAGACGAAAGAAAGAAAAACAAATTCTTAAAATTTGATCAGTCATCTTTTACTGAAATCTTCATTTCAGAAAAACTCTTTAAATATTGATCAAGATCTGCATCCTTATGCCCAAGAAAATGATCAACTGTTGCATCTATGTCCATCTTTCCCAAACCTGTTTTTGCAATATGGAGGGCATCTGCTTTATCAGGATTTTTTTCAGCCCATTCTATGAATCTCTTTTTTAGAGCATCACTTACCTTGTTTTTGATATCAATTCTTTTTACTTGTAGTTTAAGCATGTCAATTTCTTTTTGCTGTTTTTCTAATTTATTGATTTTTTCTGTTTTCTTTTTATTTTCAAATCTTAATCGTTTCTCATTTGATATAGTTAAATTTGGAATAACATCAAGATATTCTTCTATTAATTCTGAAACTTGTGTTTTAAAATAATTTTTGTTGGTTTTGACAAGTCCAGAATGCCCCATCAAATATTCTTTTTTGATAAGAGATGCCAAAGGAGAATCTTTGGAACTAGTTTCATTACAGGTTTTATTCCAAAATCTTCTAAAACCATTCATTACAGGAACATCGTGTCTTCGTTTACCTTTTACTAATGGTGTTCGGATTCCTGAACGTCCAAGTATTCTTTCCATGCGTTGTTTAATTGCAGTAGGTTTTGCAGGTATGGGAAGAATACCTTCACGTTTAAAAATTGGTTCGTGTGATTTTGGTTCTAATCCAACTTCTTTTATCCATTCCATCTTGTAATTTAAAAGAGCATCATAAGCTTCAGGAGTAATAAAAGTTGGATATTTTTGGCTAGAGCCATTATAGATAGTAAGCATTGCACAAATAATCTCTGCATTGTTTTCTTGAGATTCTGTTATGTCAAATGTTATTTTATCATCAATTTTGTATACGGGTACAATGTCTTTCCATTTTAATTCAAATCCTCCAACTCGAATGCCAGAACTAGATGCAATAAGAATAATTGCTCTATCTATTGCACCATTTGCATGTTGTAACATTTTTTGAATCTCTTGCAATGTATAACCTCTAGAATCAGATATGTTATCTAGTTCAGGAAATGTGGAATAGATTCGTTTCCAAGAAATAGGAATGTCATTCATGTCTAACAATTTTCTTAACGGTTTGAAATAATTATTTACAGATGTAGGATTTAGATAGTCTGTATTGTCTGATGAAAGTTCAGTACGTTTTCTGAGTTTTTCAGATAATTGTAATAAAACACCTTGAACCCATTTTGGATTCTCTTGTGAATATGACACCAATTGATTTGCTCTTTGTTCAAATGTTCCTTCAAGAATATCCTCAAGTACATCACATAGGATTTTCTGTAGGGTTCTGGTATATTTTTTCTTGGTTTCAGGAGATTTGCATCCGGCATAGAATAATTCAATTGGTAATTCTTCTCTTTGTTGTTGCAATTCTTCTCGATATATCTTCAATTAAGATCAACTATTTTTGTATATTGGAACTTAAAAAGAACGTGAGAAAGGTGGACCGGACGGAATTCGAATCCGTGACCCCCCGCGTGCAAGGCGGGTATACTACCAGGCTATACTACCGGCCCAC
>ENA-OREN01005271-OREN01005271.1-marine-metagenome-genome-assembly--contig:-NODE-5271-length-10805-cov-2.883482_pt1 | contig 10805 bp, 7 predicted proteins | sample MGYA00248624_ERZ508555 | MGnify/ENA primary metagenome ERZ508555 (study PRJEB26222, sample SAMN06267773) | marine metagenome | isolation source: Saanich Inlet, British Columbia, Canada | place...
AACTTCCCGCGTATGTTGCTCGATTCGACGAAATCGTCAAGAGCCACGGCACTGAAGCCGGGTACTACGGCCATGCCAGTGTCGGGTGTCTCCACATCCGTCCGCTGATCAATATCAAAACTCGGGACGGTATGGAGAAGATGGAGGCGATTGCAACCGATATCGCCGATCTAGTTCAAGAGTTCGACGGTGCGTACTCCGGCGAGCACGGCGACGGAATCGTGCGTGGATTCTTCACTGAAAAATTGTTCGGTAAAGAACTTACTGACGCCTTTAGAGACATCAAGAATGTGTTTGATCCAACCGGGATTATGAATCCTGGGAAGATCTTTGACACTCCCGATATCAAAGAGAATCTCAGGTTCGGCGACACGTACCGAGCTCCAGAAATTACAACCCGGCTTGATTTCAAAAAAGAAGGCGGTTTCGTAGCCGCTGTCGAGATGTGCAACGGGGTTGGTGCTTGCCGCAAGCTTCATGCAGGTGCGATGTGCCCTTCGTACATGGCCACCCGCGAAGAACAGCACACAACTCGTGGCCGAGCGAACACATTGCGGGGAGTCCTATCGGGTTCACTTCCGCACGAGGGGCTCGGCTCCAAAAATATTCTGAACGTTCTCGATCTCTGTCTTGAGTGCAAATCATGCAAGGCTGAATGCCCATCGAACGTCGATATGGCGAAGATCAAGTACGAATTCTTGAATCAGTACTACAAAACGAACAAGGTACCGCTTCGTTCGAAACTTGTAGCCGACATTCACCGAATGAGTTCTCTTTCGGCGCCAGTGGCACCTATCGCCAACATGGTTAACCGATCAGCACCTGTCAGGTTCCTATTGGAAAAAGCGGTTGGATTCGACCGGACTCGTCCTGCCCCTAAAGTCGTGCGAAACACGTTTCAGAAATGGTTCAGTAACCATAATTCTCAGGCAGCGAGTCCACGTGGCAAGATCGTTCTATTTCACGATACGTTCATGAACTTTAATCACCCGAGCATCGGCATTTCTGCCACTCGAGTGCTTGAAGCTCTCGGCTACGAAGTAGTGGTGCTGAAAGACCGCAAATGCTGTGGTCGACCAATGATTTCGAAGGGTCTACTCGATCAGGCGGGCGATAACGCTCGCCACAACGTCGGTCTGCTTCACCCATATGTGGAGCAAGGCGTGAAAATCGTTGGTTGCGAAGCGAGCTGTGTATCGGCAATGACCGACGACTGGCCAGATCTTCTCAACAACGACGAGAAGGCCAAAGCAGTCGCTGATTCAGTGGTGACTATCGAAGATTTGATAGTTGAAACCAACGGTGATGATGGCCAGCAGATCAAATGGTCAGACGCCAAGAAAGAAGTCAATTTCTTTGGGCATTGTCACCAGCGAGCGCTTACCGGAACATCCAATTCCGTCAAAGCCTTGAACATTCCTTCAGGATTTGAAGCAAGCGAAATTTCTGCTGGTTGCTGCGGAATGGCTGGCTCTTTCGGCTACGAAAAGGGACACGTAGATATTGCTACGGCAGCGGGTGAAGATCGCCTGTTCCCTGCCATCCGTGAAGCCGGATCGAACGTAGAAATCGCGACTTCGGGTGTTTCTTGTCGAGAGCAGATCGGGTTCAACACCCCTCGAGAATCACGACACGTTGTTGAAATTCTGGCTGACGCTCTCTTCGACTAGATTCACCGAATCTTCGTAGCGCTTTCGCTCGATCACACCCGCTTAGTCTGCCTAGGTCATCGGAACGGTGTATGCCGCCGATGGCATGAGATAAACGGTCGGATCGTTTCGGTCTAAAGCTGCCATATCTGCGAAAGCTTTACTCACGGCGTCGTCTAGCGATTCAGTTGTTCGCCCTCGCATCATATTCACTTCGTCGTCGGTCATTTCCGTTACGACGTACGTGATCGGCGCTTTCTGAATGGTCGAGAGTGCGGTTTGTCCATTTATTTCGCTCTCTTTTCGAAGACCAGCGATGATCGCTTCTCGACTGCCCAGCTTCAACCATTTTGCGAACTGATCACCTCCGAGTCCTTCAGGACACGGTGCCAGCAGGATGATTCGACCATCCGGTTTCACTGCTTGATAAGCGTTGAATAAAGCCTTGTGTGTTTGAACGAAATTCTGTGTTGATGGTGAGGCGGCGATCACGATATCTGCCTGCTCAGTGATATCGACTACAAACTGCTTGTGAGCCAGTTTTGTCGCTTCAACGTGAGCTGCCGCCATATCGCCCGCGAACACGGCGGCGATCTCGCTGTCTCTATTTAGCACGGTGTTGACGATGTAGTCGATGTGACTCTGCTGGGCTGCTTCGAGCATGTCTTCAGCCACCGGGTTGCCGTCGAGACTGCCTATTTTCACAGCGGGATCAATTTCGTCTTCGGTTGGGTGAAGATTCATCGAGTGATTGCTGGCGATAGACGATATCGAAGCAACGCCAGGAACGATCGATTTTCGACCACCGCCAAATCCGCCAAAGTAGTGAAGTACTACGGCTCCAGTAGCGATTATTCGATCGGCTTCGTGCACTCGTTTGTTGAGATGAACTTTGGTGCCACGGCTTGTTGTACCGGCGTAAACAAGATTCGATTCATCACGAGGATCATGTGCGAACGCCTGATCTTTGAATCGTTCGTAAATATCGTCGCCAAGGATCTTTCGTTCTTCGTCTGGGGTAGGCCCTCGATGGGTTCCAGTTGCGTAGATGAACGAGATATCTTTCGGATCGATTCCCGCTTCTATCAATCCATCTACAAGCACAGGCAGCACCTGCTCGATTCGAGTGGTGCGGAACGAATCAGGCACGACTATTGCAACTGTTTCGCCTGGGCTCACGATCTCAAAGATGTTTTTATCAAGACCTATTGGCGACTCAATCGCTTGCCGAATGGCGTTGTTTCTATCATCCAGATTGCCAGCCAATCCGGGTGTATCCGTAACGTCCAATGTGCCAACTAATTTACCGGCAGGCAGAGTGCTACAAAGTGTTTTACTGCCGTACGGAATATTGATTTCAAGCGTGCTCATTATCGTGTGAATCCCTTGGCGAAATACGGTTCCAAATCTCAGACAGAAGCCAGTCTGCACGAGAGAACAACTGGTGAATACCCGATCATCAGAATGCTTTCGTGAAGATTTCCAAATCAGTTTCAGCAGGAGGTCTCGCAACGATTCAACATCACACCAACACAACTGAATATCTCAAATAGAACACATCCGTCGCTTCAAGCGGTACACTTCCGCCATCTAACTACTAAGTCGGAAACTGGCCGAACGGCAGCATAATTTTCAACTTAGGATCGGCAAAAACGACTACGGAGTATCACTGTGGCTACCCAAAACGGAACATCAGCAAAACTTACCGAACCACTGTTCGGCACAGCTGAAAACGCAAGAATGACCGGCACTGGTCCAGCGATTTGGCTGGCTGGCGACCCCGAAGATCTTCCTGAATGGCTCGATGCCGGAGCTGCTGGGATCGTGACTAACACGGTTGTGCTCAACCAGATGGTTCAAAAGTACGGCCAGATAACTGAACTCACCCAGCGATATCTCGATATCACCGACAAGCCTGTTGTAATCGAAATCGATGGACATTCGACTCAGGAACTGCTCGACGTTGGTGAAGTGTTCACCAAAATGTCCGACCAGATCATTCTAAAAATTCCTGCAACAACTTACGCACTTGGTGCTTTTGCAGAACTAAAAAAGGCTGGTGTTCCAACCTTCTGCACAACGGTATTTTCGCTTCCTCAGGCTGCAGCGGTTGCGCAGGCCGGGGTGACTCACGTTCTGCCGTTCTGTGAACCATTCAGCGACGTTGGTGGCGATCCTACCAAGCTAATTCGTGATTGCCAGGACATGTTCGATGGCTGGGCAGACCGACCGTTTGTAACAGCTGCGTTGGTTCGTTCAGTGGCAACCGCTGAAGCTGCACTCAGAGACGGAGCCGATGGAATCATCGTGTTCTGGCCAGTGTTCAAAGACATGATGCAGAATCACCTAACTGACGAATGGAACACAACGTTCCTAAACGAATGGAATTCGATGAACGACGCTGGTCTACTCAAAGATCTTCCAGTTCAGTCACACTAGTCCATTCGCCTCTTAACGAAATCTAAGTTCCAGATATTCCTAGAACTTAAAGATAGAAAGGGCATTCTCCGGGCCGGGTGGAGAATGCCCTTTTCTATTAGGACTGTCGGACCGCCCCGTCAGCAGAAATACTGAGGGGTTTAGCGTTTAAGCTCCCGGGGCGGGCCATTGGCCATCGCACCTATGTTTGTCCGGCCGGGACGAACAAGGGCACTGCAAATACACGCTGATGAAAAACTAACGTTGTTAGTTCATGTTCATCACTGCACGCAGTCCGGGAGGGACCGAACGTTGAATCGTTAGAGGTGATCCTGTCTGTGGACTCATCTCAAGGACGAACCTTGTACTTTTGACGACAAGCGCATCGGTACTGGTTAGCCCTGTGGCACCACCACCGTTAGCTGAAGAGCCGTCGGTGTAGGCAATAGAGTTATTCAAAGCAGTGTCTACACCCGTTATACGGTCCATAAGCCAGACGGTTATTTCTGCTTTTTCGCCATCTTCTAGAAGTGTGTCGCCGTTATTGTTGCCAATGAAATTCGTCGACCAAGGGACATCGCTCAAGCGCTGATTTTCATCAGCATACGAGACGATTGTCGCAGCAGTATTAGAAGGAACAATGTCAGGATCGGTACCTGAGTCATCCCACGTATACGGCGGTGTCAGATCTACAGGCTCTCCGGCGAGTGAGTTTTGCACCACGAAGACGATTTTATGAACCGCCCGTGTGCTTCCTACATAGCCAGAGAACGCAAACGCTGAACCTGCTTGACGCAGACCCGTCCGAGTCTCTTTAAGACCGGCGTGAATCGTTTGCTTGTTTGCCTCAGATGAGAACACACCTGCTGAAAGAATCGTGAATGCGAACACTGAAGCCACAACCACGAATGCAATTAGCACGATCGCTGTTTCAAGACCCGTTATACCTTTTTGCTGGCTACGGGATCCTTTCAGGACCATAATCGTTACCCCTTACTTATACCGCTCGACCTATACGACAACAACGAGAACCCCCTCGCTGTTATTTAGATCGCCCACTCGTTTTTATTTGAGTGCTGGCCGGGCGGATAAGTTCTAATATGTCGCCCTTCCACCATGCAAACATCGTGGAAACTACCTAGTGCCATCCGTGAAACGCGGTAATTAACAGCACCTACTGAGTGCCCGTAAAGCCGTAGTACAGCATGGATGGCAGTGCTTATAACCAGTTCAACTTGGGCATTTCAGGAGTGACTACACAGTGTCGAGCCCCACTGGAAGGGGCTCAATTTTCCCAAAGCTGGGGAATTCACGATTTGTGCATATTTACGAGTGCACTACAGGTAAACCCCCACGCAAATAGTTCGAGTGGGGCTGTGTGAGCGCTACAAGTGGAGATAGAACGAATGTCTAGCTACGGAGGATTTCGTTCAAACGTTCGGCAATGATGATCTCTTCGCCATCCTGCACGTTCACCATCACGATGTTGATCTCTGCTCGACTTCCGCCACCGCCAACGTAAATGCCGGGGTCGCCATCTTCGAGCTGCTGCTTGATCTCATCTATAGAAGGACCATCGAAGTTATCGTCGAAGTAAAGAACAGGCTGTGGTCCCTGGCGTTCGGCGGGATCATCTTCGATCACAACACGTAGGCCGGCAATGCCAGTGAGTCGTTCTGCAACGAACTCAGCCTTAGAGTGCCACCCTGCTAGCTCAGCGGCTTCATCTGAATCGGTAAACAGCTGTAGAGCCGTGACCATTCCTACGATGTTCTCCTTAGAAACCTTCATAGGTCGACCTATACCCGCAACTGAAGAATCGAGGTTCAGCGAGTTCATCACTACGGCTTCCATTAGCTCAGCCTTGCCAGCAAGTACTCCTGCTGACTGTGGACCACCGATGCCCTTACCACCGCTAAACGCCACCATATCGGCGCCCATATTGTGGAATTTAGAAAGATTTGATCGAGGTGGCACTTCGGCTGCGGCATCGACGATCACGGGTACGCCGTGTTCGTGAGCAACACGAATAGTCTCTCCTAGTCCGATACCAGCTGGCACGAACGGAGCAACCACGTAAGCAATGCACGCTGTGTTCTCGTTTATCGCAGCTTCGAGATCGTCTGTAGTTACTGAATCGACAGATCCGTACTCAACCAGAGTGGCCCCGGCAGTCACGAACGCCTTGTCGTAACGATTGCGCTGTCCTTTAAAGAGAATGACTTCGTTCTTCATTCCGGTGGTATCGGGAAGCTGCTCGACGTTAGATTCACTCTGACCCGTCATACATGCCGCAACCATCAGCACCTGGGCTGCTGAACATCCAGCAGTGACCAATCCACGTTCAGCCCCGCATGAGCGAGCTACAACCTCACCAGCAGCGAGGTTCAGCTTCTTGATGTCGATAAAGGCGTTTGCGGCGTCGTCCATCGCCTGTCGCACTTCTGGACCCATTATCGAGCCACCTAAGGCAGTAACCCAGCTCTGAGCGTTGATGATGGGCGATACTCCGAGTTTTTTATATACCTCGGGCCAAACGCGTTCAGTCATACGGAATCTCCACTTCGTATTGCAGTGCCCAAGTACGGGCCTACCTAACGAGGCGGAATTCTACAGATGATTTTTTAGTTTGGGGGGCAGACCGGAGTACTAAGCGCCGAGAATGTCGATTGCACGTTCACGGAGCTGTCCGCAACCTGCATTGATATCGATTCCCTTTTCCATTCGAACTGTCGAAGGAATGCCGTACTGCTTCAAACCGCCCTGGAACTCTTTGGCAGAGTTCAGGTCGGTTCGTTCAAACGGCCCCATCTTAGTCGGGTTCACCGGAATAAGGTTCACGTGACAGTGAAGACCGTTCAGCAATCGCCCAAGCTTCTGAGCCTGTTCAACTGAATCGTTCTGCTCTTTAAGGAGAACGTACTCGAAGAAGATGCGGCGCCCAGTGGCGTTAGCGTACTTGTGACAAGCACGAATGAGATCTTCAACCGGGTATCGTTGGTTGATCGGCATAGTCTGAGAACGAGTGTTGTTATCAGGAGCGTGAAGTGAGATCGCCAAGTTGATCTGAAGCTCTTCTTCTGCGAGTTGCAGAATCTGAGGAATCAGCCCAACGGTCGACACTGTGATGTGCCTTGCACCAATATTCAGGCCTTGGCCATCGTTCAACACACGAATCGCAGCCATAACGTTCTTATAGTTGGCTAGCGGCTCGCCCATTCCCATGAACACAACGTTCGTCACACCCTGCAGTTCACCCTTGGTGCGCTTACCCTGTTCCATCTGAGCTTCGTCTTCGGCATATGCGATGCGCTGCATCTCAATTACCTGAGCGACGATTTCGCCGACGGTGAGATTACGTCGGAAGCCCTGTTGGCCTGTGGCGCAGAATGTGCAGCCAAGCGCACAACCAGCCTGAGTTGAGATACACGCTGTTTTGCGATTCCGACGGTGACCATCGGTTTCGTAGCGCATGAGAACAGTTTCGATCAGTTCGCCATCGTGCAGCTTGTAGAGCGCTTTGCTCGTCGATTTATCTTTAGAAGTGACGAACATAGCCTGTTCGACAGATGAAATCGTGTACTTCTCGCTAAGCGACGCTCGGAAAGTTTTGCTGAGAGTCGACATTTCGTCGAAGCTAGCAGCAGCCTCGTGATAGATAGATCGCCATAGCTGATCGGCACGGAATTTCTTCTCGCCAAGTTTCAGCATCGTCGAAGTTAGTCGATTACGTGAGAGTTCGAGTATTGATCTGAGCGGGACTGAAGATTCCGAAGCACTTGTGGCTTCGGGAGAACCTTCAGCGGTCGACCCAGAGTCAAAGTCAGGGCCAGAGTCAGAAGAAGTGGACGAGGGAGTTGTCATCGATCAGGAGGGGGGGGACTATCGGGAGGAGTAAACGTTAAGTTTAGCAACGAAGAGCGAAAATGGGCGCATGACATCTGTTCGACCAGTGCCTAAACTCGATCTGTGACCAATATCAGCCGCAACCCGACTAAACCAAACGTTGAGCCGAACCATGAAGGAACTCTCGAAGAGAGAGCTCTTGCAAGGCTGATCGCCAATCGTCGAACCGGATACGACCCCTTCTACAAGTTCGACTACGAATACTCGATTCCGTCACAGGGTCGATATCACTGGCAGTGGTTCTGGGATTCGTGTTTCCACATCATCGCACTCGCGCGACTAAATCCCGCAATGGCGATCGCCGAAATGGATTCTCTTCTTACACCTCAGCAAGAAAACGGATTCATCGGGCATCTCACGTACTGGGGCCGGCGTGGTGCTGTGATGAGTGCGATCTATGGACAGAGCAGATATGGCGAGTGGCGTCGACGTCACTCGGGAATGATCCAGCCGCCTGTTCTCGCTCATGCTTTAGAAGAACTCTGGCTCCAAACCGGCGATTCTGACGTGCTGGCAAGATTCCTTCCAAAAGTTCGTGCGTACTACGATTGGTTGAATAGAGAACGTGATGCTGATGATTCCGGATTGATCGGAATCGTTTCGCCGTATGAAGCCGGAACCGACAACAACCCGTCGTTCGATGCCGCACTCGGCATGTCGAACCCGGGTCGCAACGGCATTCTCTGGGCCAATCGCAAGCTCGATTGGTACAACATCATTCGAGGTCGAAACTTTGACTATCGAACTCTGATCAAGCGAGATCGCTTCGTCGTGATCGATCCTTTTATGAACGCTGTATACGGCGATGCGTGGCATTCGCTAGCGAACATGCATGAATCTGCCGGCGAAATCGAGCTTACCGCAAGCGCAAGTTCACATGCTTCGAAAACAACTGCAGCGCTGAACGAACGATGCTGGGACGACGAACGAGGGCACTACACGTATCTACATGGTGCTGATCAGACGCCAGATACGACTCTTTCAGTAGGAGCCATATTTCCTCTCATCCTTAATGACGCGCCAAAAGATCGTGTCGCAAGCGTGATGGAACGATACGTCACTGATGAAAAGCATTTTTGGCGACCGTTCCCAATTCCGAGCGTGGCGGCTTCAGAAGATTCGTACAACGCCGAAAGTGAAGCGATGATCTGGCGAGGTCCGATTTGCATGAATTTGAACTGGCTACTTGCACGAGGTTTAAAATCTCACGGCTTCACCGATGAATCGAAGCGAATCGCCGAGCGCTCAAAAGAAGCAGCGTTCAAGGATTTCCGCGAGTTCTACTCTCCAGAAACGGGACGAGGCATGCGCGGCACGAAGTTCGGTTGGGCGACGGCGGCTGTAGCAATCGATGGGTGACGAGCTGCGGATATAAATCTCTCTTCGACTTCCCGATAAAAAATATCAATCCGTTAACGTTGCGCCACTAATATTTGAACCATCACAAACAACGATTTATTGCTTGGCGACCAGGCTCTTTTGTGGAGTGACCAATGGCCCTAAATGACACCGACCTCCTCTCACAGGCGGGATCGGTCGAAAATATTCTGAAGTTCGACGACATCGAGCCAGTTCTCGAATCCAACGATCTTTCTGTTGCCTACAGCGGTCAAACCGCAGTGAGCGGCGTTTCGCTTCAGGTCCCAAAAAACAGCGTCGTATCGCTGATTGGGCCTTCAGGTTGCGGCAAAAGCACACTTCTTCGCTGCTTCAATCGAATGAACGACCTCATTCCTTCGGCATCGGTAACTGGCAAGGTCAACTTCGCCGGGCAGGATATCTACGCTCAAGACGTCGATCCCACCGAAATCCGATTCCGAATCGGAATGGTTTTTCAGCGACCTAACCCTTTTCCTAAGAGTATTTACGAAAACGTAGCGTTCGGTCCTCGTATTAACGGAATGACCGACGACCTCGATGAAGTTGTTGAAACTTCTCTTCGGCGAGCTGCAGTTTGGGACGAGGTTAAAGATCGTCTAAACGATAGTGGTCTAAGCGTTTCCGGTGGTCAGCAACAGCGAATTTGTATTGCACGTGCGCTTGCTGTGAATCCAGAAATCGTCCTAATGGACGAACCAGCTTCTGCCCTCGACCCGATTTCGACTCAAGCAATTGAGCAGTTGATTCAAGAGCTTTCGAGCGAAGTTACCATCATCATCGTTACTCACAACATGCAGCAGGCGACTCGAATTTCCGATTACGCTGCCGTGATGATGGCCGGCGAAGAACGAATTGGCCGAATGATCGAATACGGAACGAACGAGCAAGTATTCGGTAATCCAAAAGACGAACGAACTGAAGCGTACGTAACCGGTCGAATCGGCTAACTAACGTCACGGTCATTTCACCACATGTACCAGCGATACCAGAGATAACAGGTAAACTGCATCGATCATGAACGAACAGAGCAGCATCATTCCAACGGCACGACAAGAGTTTGATCGAGAACTAGGCAGGCTTGAAGCCGAGCTTATCTTGATGAGCGGACTTGTCGAAAAAGCGATATTCGACGCACTTCAGGCGTTGAAAACTCGGGACATTGACCGTTCACAGCGTGTTATCGATGAAGATGACCACATCGATGAAACCGAACTTGAGATCGAACGCTATTGTGTCGAGCTAATCCGTCGCCAATCGCCTATGGCAGGTGACCTCCGCCGCATTGTTGCTTCATTGCAGATCGCAGGTGAGCTCGAACGAATTGGTGACTACGCAGAAGGTATCGCCAAGATCAGCATCACTATGGGTAGCCAACCTCCTCTTAAGGAGTTGATCGATATTCCACGCATGGGCGATATGGCTGTCAGCATGTTGAAGCGATCCCTTGAGGCG
>ENA-OREN01005272-OREN01005272.1-marine-metagenome-genome-assembly--contig:-NODE-5272-length-10800-cov-5.629768_pt1 | contig 10800 bp, 12 predicted proteins | sample MGYA00248624_ERZ508555 | MGnify/ENA primary metagenome ERZ508555 (study PRJEB26222, sample SAMN06267773) | marine metagenome | isolation source: Saanich Inlet, British Columbia, Canada | place...
ATCTCTAACGGTTCTCCAACTAAGGCAATACTCATAATCTGGAGGTCGCGAGTTCGAAACTCGCCCCCGGCACACATAATTCTGTTTAATACCCACTCCCGACCATGTTATAGTGTGAGCCTAAAGACACTCAGACGAAATGGAATTCATGATTATGATTCCATAATGAAGTGGACAAAGAAACGAATTACAGATGAATTATCTGAAAATAATGTAAAACTGATTGTACAGTATGATATGGAGATGGTAAGGCAATCAATTGCAATTGCAACACGCCAAAAACATCTTAGAACATTACTTGGATTATCACGACTATTACAAAAAGACTGGAAGAGTGTAACAAAAAATGACATTGAAAAATTAGTTTATGATATAATGCAAAACCATGCAGATCCATCTGCAAATAAATTTGCAAACCCCAAAATCAAAACTATTCCTGGAGACAATCCTGCACCTACTACGCCTGCAACAATAGCAAAAGTTGTTACTGCACCGTCAATGGAACCATAAATAAAATCATCAAAATACCATTTCATTTTTGAACTTACCTCACAAGAACATTTGATTGATATTAATAATTTTAATTCTGAATACATTACATGATCTTAAATCATCAAAGGTAATCATTTTCTCATACCTCTTTTCCCGTAATGAGTGTGGTCTTGTCTTTCAGGTGAGTTTCTTCATGATCTAACACTTTTTGAAAATTGCCTTGCCATGAATTCCATCTAAAATTGCAGTGCTTACAGCTATATGTCATTTATTTTTATAGATTCTTTGGTGATTTGGTCTTCTTTATTTCATTTATCGAATCTTCCAGGTATTTCTGAGTTATCTTGATGGATTTTACATCTTTGTCTTTATTTTCTACAAATCTTTTTACACCCAAGAGTGCACCATGATTACACACCTCTTCAATTTCTGCTCCACTGAATCCTTTTGCCATTTCTGCTAGTGTTTTTAGATTGACATCATCTGAAAGTGGTTTGTCTTTGATGTGAATTTTGAAAATCATTTCTATTCCTTTTTCATCAGGGTTTGGAACTTCAATTATTCTGTCAAATCTACCGGGTCTAAGTAATGCAGGATCTACAATATCCAATCGGTTAGTAGCGCCGATTATCAAGACATTATGGAGTTCTTCCAAACCATCAATTTCTGTTAGGATTTGAGATACTACATTTTCTGTAACATGTGAATCAGAGCCTCCGCTTCCTCTTTTTGGAACAAGTGCATCAATTTCATCAAAGAATATGATACATGGAGCTGCCATCCGTGCTTTTCTGAATATTTCTCGTACTCCTTTTTCAGATTCACCTACCCATTTTGAGAGTAGTTCAGGACCTTTGATGCTGATAAAATTGGACTCGGTTGTTGTTGCCACTGCCTTTGCAATTAGGGTCTTGCCTGTTCCAGGAGGTCCATAAAGTAGTACACCTTTTGGAGGTTTTACATGAGCATATTCAAAAGCTTCCTTATGTTTTAATGGCCATTCTACTGCCTCTTGTAATTCTTCTTTTAGCTTGTCTAGACCCCCAACATCATCCCAACTGACATTAGGAATTTGAACCAGGACTTCTCTAAGTGCAGAAGGTCTGACTTCCTTTAATGCATCTGTAAAATCATTTTCTGTAATCTTTATTTTTTGTAACACTTCTTTTGAAACTTTTTCTTCTTCCAGGTTAATTTCAGGCAATATTCTCCTTAGAGATCTCATTGCAGCTTCTTTACAAAGTACCTCCAAATCAGCACCTACAAATCCGTGGGTTGTTTTAGATATTTTTTTTACATCAACATTTTTGTCAAGAGGCATTCCACGTGTGTGGATATTTAGAATTTGTAGTCTTCCTTCATCATCAGGAATTCCAATTTCAATTTCTCTATCAAATCTACCTGGTCTTCTTAGTGCAGGATCAATTGAATCTGGTCTGTTAGTAGCTGCAATTACAACAACTTTACCTCTAGATTTCATTCCGTCCATTAGAGTTAGTAATTGAGAAACAATTCTCCGTTCTAGCTCGCCAGAAACTTCTTCTCTCTTTGGAGCGATAGAATCAATTTCATCAATGAAAACTATGCTAGGAGCATTTTCTTCAGCTTGTTTGAAAATATCTCGTAATTTTTCTTCAGTTTCACCATAATGTTTTGCCATAATTTCAGGGCCACTAAGCGAAGTAAAATGGGAATTTGTTTCCCCAGCGACGGCTTTTGCCAATAATGTTTTTCCGGTGCCTGGTGGCCCATATAACAAAACTCCTTTGGGCGATCCTATACCTATTTTTTCAAATAATTCTGGATGTCTCATTGGTAATTCAACCATTTCACGAATTTTTTGAATTTCATTCTTTAGTCCACCTAAGTCATCATATGTAATTCGAGGGATTGAAATATCGCCAGGTTTTGCAACATCACCCAATTTGAATAGAGTATTCTCAGTAACGATTACAGGTTTTGATGGTTTTGTACTAGTTACAATTAACTGAATTTTACCACCCATTTGAGTACTAACAATTACTGTATCTCCTGTTGTAAAGACATGTTCTTGGTATAGGGATGACATGTATTCATGTAATCCTTCAGCATGAATTTTTTCTGTTGGGGACAAAACAATTTGTTCTGCATCTACTCCTTCAACAGCAGTAATTGTAATTTTTTCTCCAATACTTGCACCGATATTGTATCTTGTTAGTCCATCAATACGAATTGTTCCTGAATTGCGGTCCTCGGGAAATCCAGACCATAATTTAACGTGAGTTTTTTTGTTTGCAGATAATTCTAAAATTTGGCCTGCATTCCAATTATTATCTTCGATAATTTGTGGATCAACAATTGCCACCCCATTACCAACATGGCTTTGTGGCATCTCTTCAATTTTCAATTCAATCTCAGTAGACATTGCTGATTATTTCTTTGGCGAGTTATAAACAGCAAAAACGATTTTCAAAGATGAATTTTAAGGCTTTATTAATATGATCTGTAGTGAATTGTATTTTATGTCAAAGAAAACCAAAGAGGAGTCAACTGATTCTGAAAACAGGTCAGCTGAGCAAGAAGAAATGAAAGAAGAACAACATGAACTTGACTTAAAAGAAAATTATGAAAGTGATGAAAATTATGAAGAATCCAAAGACTAGTTGTTAGAAAATCTTAAACCAAAAAAATGTCCATTTAAGTGTGGATGCTCCAAAACAATATCAAATGTATATTATGAATTATGTATTTTCTGTACACTTGAAATGCATGAAAAATAGTAAAATTTGAAATTCATTATTGAAAATCACATTGTTTTGTAATATAATAGGAACAGGTGAACAATATCATAATGGCAATAAAATCATTCAAGTATCCAATACCTCAGATCACATACCTAGTTAAGAAAAAACTGTGGGCCCAGGTTCTTTTTGCATTATTTTTAGGATTAGTTATTGGCATGATTTTAGGGCCTGAAGTTGGAATTGTCAAAAAAGATACTGCAGAAATAATTACTGATTGGTTGTCGATTCCCGCCAACCTGTTTCTAAAGATTATTCAAATGATTATTGTACCGTTAATTTTTGCATCGATTATTAGAGGACTTACATCATCTGGAAGTTTGGAGCATCTTCAGAAACTGGGTTTGGGTGCAGCTTTGTATTTTGTTGCAACAACTGCAATTGCACTAACCATCGGAATTCTTATTGTAACTGCCATTGAACCTGGGAATCTTATCGATAGTTCTTTGATCAGAGAAAGTTTTGGAATCGAGAATATAGAACCAGTTCAGAGTGCAGAATTATCCATTCAGGATATCCCTCAAAGCATAGTTGGCATTATTCCTAGCAACCCATTGGCATCTTTCATGTCTGGAGAAATGCTGAGTATCATTGTTTTTGCAATAATTGTTGGAGTATCACTGATTACATTACCAAAAGAAAGCTCAAAACCAATACTTGACTTGTTAGAATCCGTACAAAAGTTCACCCTGAAAGTAGTTTCATGGGCAATGCGTTTGGCACCATTTGCGGCATTTGGTCTTATGGCAAGCATCACATCAAAGCTTGGGTTATCGGCACTTACTGGACTTGGGGCATACATGCTAACTGTAGTAGCTGGTCTTTTTGTAATGATACTGGTCTATATGCTAATCATCAAATTTTTTACAAAGAGACCGCTATCATCGACTTTTGCAATGATGAAGGATGCTCAATTGTTAGCATTTTCTACTTCCAGCTCTGCTGCAGTAATGCCCCTTTCAATTAAGACTGCAGAAGAAAAGATGAAAGTAAAGCCAAAGGTTTCACAATTTATCATTCCTTTGGGGGCCACAATCAACATGGATGGAACTGCACTATACCAAATAATTGCAGTATTTTTCTTGGCACAGCTTTTCAATATTGACTTGGGTTTTACAACAATTTTGTTAATTTCCTTGACTGCACTTGCAGCATCTATTGGTGCGCCTTCTGCTCCAGGAACAGGAATCGTAATACTCTCAACAATCCTTATAGCTGCAGGCATCCCTCCTATCGCAGTTGTACTTTTGTTAGGAGTTGACAGAATTTTAGATATGACCAGAACAATGGTCAACGTTACTGGAGATCTTACTGCTTGTTTGTTTTTTGATAAACGAATACACATAGATCATACATCCAGTGTCAAATAAACTAAAAAATGAAGGAAAATAATCTAAAAAGAAATCTAGGACTATTTAGCATCACAATGCTCGGGATTGGTGCAACAATTGGGGCAGGCGTGTTTGTTCTTACAGGTTATGCGATAGGTGAAGCAGGACCTGCAGTAATACTTGCATTTGCACTTAATGGAATTCTTGCACTTGTTGTTAGTGTTAATTACATGGAACTTTCAACTGCAATGCCAAAAGCAGGCGGATCTTTTTTTTGGGTAAGTGAAATTATTGGTAAAAAAACAGGTTTTTTTACAGGTTGGATTGGGTGGTTTGCACGCATATCCGCAGCATCTCTTTATGCCGTAGGATTTGGATCATTTACTGAGAATTTCTTACATTCAATGAACATAATAAAAATTGAAAATTTATCAATAATTATTTCCATACTAGCTGTACTAGCATTCATTTTAATCAACATAAGGGGTTCATCTGAAACTGGAAAGGCAGAAAGTATCATAACATCAATTAAAATTCTTATTTTGATAGTTTTTGTTGGGTTTGGAATTGTGTTCATCCAAGGATCACCAGAATCAGCATCTCACTATGAACCATTTTTACCACAAGGAATGATTGGTGTCTTTTTAGCAATGGGCCTTACTTTTGTAGCATTTGAAGGGTTTGAAGTGATCACCAATACTGCAGAAGAGGCAAGAAACCCTAGAAAAAATATCCCACGTGCAATTTTTCTTACTCTTATTGTATCCACTATTTTGTACGTGGTAATTGCTTTTGTTATGATAGGAGCAATTGAAATACCTTACAATGAAAATGCGTCTAGCTTTTTTTCAAAACTGGGAGAATTTGGAATAACCGCAACTGCTCAAAATATAATGCCAGATGGAGAGTTAATTTTGTTAATTGCAGGAATGGCAAGTACTGCTAGTGCATTAAACGCAATTATGTTTAGTTCCGGTAGAATTGTTTTTGCCATGGCTAGGAAAAAAATATTTTTTCCGGTTCTAGCTAAAATTCATCCTAAATTTAAAACACCCTATCTTGGAATTGCAACATCTGGAATAATAATAATCATCTTTCTAAATATTATGCCACTAAAAGAAATTGCTGCAAGTACTAGTATGATGTTTTTAATTTTATTCAGTATAGTCTGTGTTGCATTGATAAAATTTAGAAAAACTAATTCAAAATACAATCCATCATTTAGAGTGCCGTTTGTACCTGTTCTTCCAATAGTTGGAATTGTTAGTGGAATAGGGTTGGCAATTTTAATGTACAATGTTAGTTTGAATGCGTGGTTAATTGTGTTGGCATGGTGTACCATTGGGGTGTTGTTTTTAGTTTTAATAAAAAAAGGACTTTTTGATAAGTAGAATTTTCTTTGATTATCATAAAAACTAAAAATGGAATGAGAAAAAATACAAAGGTAAAAGAAGAAAAATTTAACTCTAGAAAATCTATTTGATTACCAGTGCAGGGATTTTTGAGCTGTGCACTACAGTGTTAGATACACTTCCAAGAAGCATTTGCTTTATGGTACCATGTCCTCTTGCGCCAATCACAATAAGATCAAATTTTCCTTTTTGGGCAAAATCAATAATCTTTTTTGCCTCATGCCCAAACACAATTTTTTTTTTGAATTTGATAGAGTTTTTTGTTACTTGATTTTTTGCAATATCTAGGAATTTTTCTACTTTTTTTAATTCATTTTGTGTTTGAGGCACATAAATCAAATTAGGGTTATCAAAAGCTGTATGTAAAACATACAGGACTGTAATTGAGGAACTACATTTTTTTGCAAGAAATACTGCCTTTGTCAGTGCCTTAAAGGAGTTTTTTGAACCATCCATAGGTACAAGAATTGTTTTGATTTTCTCCATGTGAAATTTTTACAATCAAGACTTAAAAATGAAATGAGAGATATCATTATTGAAAACTGCACAAAGATTTAATGCGATATAATATGTTTATTTTCAAAACCAATAATCATCTTTGAGAAACATGGCATCAACTTTTAACGATTCAGAGATCATATGAAATTGTGCTTTTTAAAAATATCCTAGTTCCATATGATGGTTCAAAATATTCTACTCATGCATTCAAAGTTGCATTAGATATGGCACAAAAATATAATTCAAAAATAACAATTCTTGCATGTCTTCTCAAACCAACATATCGTGGTGTATGGTATTATGATTCACGTTATACTAAAGCAATATTAAAAAAAGAAGAAAAAATTGCAAAACAAAATATCACAAAACTTGTAGAGAATGTAAAAAAGAAAATAGATAAATCAATCAATGTAAAAATTGTTCCAACAGTATCTATTGCAGATCAGGTAATCACATTTACAAAAACCAACAAAATAGATCTCATTGTAATGGGATCTCATGGCAGAACCGGTTTTAGCAAGGCATTGTTAGGCAGCGTAGCAAGTAATGTATCACAACAAGCAAGATCACCTGTATTGTTAGTAAAATAATTGATAATCAGAATTAACAATTCCAACGACTTTCATTTTTGATTATAATAAATCTAAAATTTTTCTTGCAGTCTGATCAATATCCACAGTAGGCTCTGTAGATATGAAGAGGACTTTATCCTCAAATGGGATAGTCATAGTTACAACATTTTTTCTTCGGGCAGCAGCATATTCAACTGAGCCTAAATTACCATCAAAGTCCATGATTTACCCGTTTATTTTACAATAAGAATGGAGCAAGTGGAATTGTTTACAAGTTTGTTTGAAATACTTCCAAGAAGAAATCTTGCTGTTGCACCTAGACCCTTGTTTCCCATAACAATCAAATTACATTGTTCTTTTTTTGCCAATTTAATAATCTCATTTGCAATGTTTCCTTCTTTTATCACTATTTTTGAATTCATTCCTTGATTGGTAGCAATTTTCTTTCCTGTTGTCAAAACATTATTTCCAACTTTTCTTAACATTTCAAGATATACTTTTCTATCTAACGGATTAATGAAAACTAATTTTTCTACAACATACAAAAGTATGAGTCGGGATTGGTAATTTTTTGCTAGATCACATGCATGTAAGAGGGCCTTTTCTGAATAACTTGAACCGTCAAGAGGCACTAGAATATTCATGTATAATGACTTTCTCATGAATATTTTACCAAGTTTTATCTATTTAACTACATTCTTGAAAATTAAATAAATTTATCATTATCTCAATTAAGTTTCAAGAATGATAATTTATTTTGGATGAGGCATAAATACTAATCAAAATAAAAGAACAATTAAAAAAAGAAAAATCCCTAACCATTGGTTACTGGGAATATGTGAACATGCATGCTTTTGTGATTATAGATGTGGCCCATTCCATTCAATGGAACATCCACAGTAGTAGTTCCTGACCAACCACCATCAACAACAGCAGATCCTACCAAATCACCTACACCTGCAGAAAGGGAAATCTTTTGATTTACTCCAGGCTTTGCAACACTTAGTTCTTTGAGTGTAACTCTGAGTGTTTTTTCATTGACAGGATCCACATTAGAGATTTTTACTCCAACTACAGAAGACATTGCTTTGTAGTATGGTTCACAGTAATGTGGTGGCATATCTCCACTATTTTTACAAATTTGATGTGTAGTTCCAGGAGCATAGAAAACTCCATGTTTGCTTGGATGTCCATCACCTTTCATTCCACCAGAATTTCCATCCATTCCTCCACTAGAACTATCAGAGCCACCCATACCGCTCATAGCATCAACCTGTGAAAAGTCACTGGATAAAACAAGTGCACCAGAAGTAAGTATTCCAGCCACAATTCCGATCAATATACCTTTACTAATATTCATTAACTCTTGTAAAAAATATTTAGATATAACTTAGGAATTCAATTTTCAAAAATGATAATTAGATGTTTCTTTAGAATACCAGAGGAAAATCATATTTGATAATTATGGTATTGATTTTTAATTCCAATTTTTACAAACTAGATATGGTTGATGGAATTCCTTTATTTGTAATTGGTTTGCCAAAAGATGAACCTGTTGGTGAATTTTTAAAGTCAAAATTTGAAAAAACACTAGAAAAAGTTCAACAGGTATTACCAGATATTATTGAGGCAAAAATTTCAATAAAATCTCAAAATCCTGAAGGATCACGTACTCATTATGATGCTACAGCAATTGTTAGAACCTCTAAAAAACAATTGGTTTACACTGATTCAGGTTGGGATCTTTTGAAAATTACTGATGAATTATGTAGAAAATTCGAGAGGGAATTATCAAAACATAAGGATAATCATAAAAAAGACAGCATTCGTAAAAAAGACAACTGATAGAATAGTTATTCTTTGTTTTTATCCAGAACGTATATGAAAATTAGTACAACATCTGCACTCTTTTGTTAAACATTCATTTTCAACACGATGTCCACAAATACCACATTCACAATGTATACTCATGATACCATTACATGTTTTACACATATAACGGATCTGTATTTGTGGAAAAACAACAGGTTAGAATAAACTATTCAGTGACATCAATTATATTTTAAAAGTAATTTTTAGGGATTTCATCAAAAATGTCTCAAGGGTTTTGAAAATAATTTGAAAATAAAACAATAGTTGAAATAATACCTAATACAATTGCTGCAACAATTATTACACCTTTAAAGAACATTCAAAATCACATCAATTATTTTTTTATTTCACTACAGTTACAGGAGCTTTTGCTTTATGTAAGAGAAAATTTGATGTGCTTCCAAAAAATAGTTCCTTTGGAAATCCCATTCCTCTTGCGCCAATTACAATTTGAATAATCTTATTTGCAGGATTGTTGGCAAATGTGGTCAAATCAATGCCTGAGGAATGACCGCCAATAACAACTCCTTCAAATTCAATGTTATTTTTTTCTACTTTTTTCTTTGCAATATTCATTAATTTTTTTGCTTCTTTTTTCCATTTTTTTACTGGGAGTATAGGTGCACGAACAGCAGAAAATGCACTAAAACTAGTATCACTATGAACGCCAAGAAGTGCAGTATCAGATTGTTTTGCAAACAAAATTGCCTTATCCATATTGTTACTACAACAACATCAAATTTCTCTTTTTTGGTTTCATAGCCTAAAATCATATAATTGTGAAGGCTGTATGCATGTCATGGTCAAAGGCATGCATCTAATGGAAAAGATTTTGTTCAAAGTAGCAAAGCAGTGGATTGCAGGAAATACAATAGATGATGCACTGACATCTGCAAAAAATGCATACAAGTTGAGACGACACACAATCATAAACAAACTGGGAGAGTATCACACCTCAAAAAAACAAATCAGTGAGACAGTAAGAGAGTATCAAAAAATTATCAGGTCTTTTAGAAAATGGAAAATTCGTGGAGCAATATCAGTAAAACCAACACAGATTGGCCTTTCAATCAGCCAGAAAGAATGCTATCGCAATCTGGAGCAAATAATACATGATGCCCGTAATGCACATGTTTTTGTTTGGATAGACATGGAATCCTCAGATCATACTGATGAGACCATCGAAATTTACAACGTATTTTTTTCAAAATATGAAAGGACGGGGATCGCACTACAAGCTAATCTCAAAAGAACAGAAAATGATCTAAAAGATCTGTTACAAATTGGTGCAAAAGTACGTCTAGTGAAAGGAGCATACAGAGAAAATGCACACATATCCTTCAAATCAAAAGAAGATGTTGATAAGAACTACATCAAACTAATGAGAATACTATTTCAAAAGAGCAACGAATTTGCCATTGCATCCCATGATGGAAAAATAATACGAAAGGCACAAAATCTATCAAAAAAATATCCCAGAAAATTTGAGTTCCAGATGCTAAAAGGAATAAGGGAGGATCTAAAATCCAAATTGATCAAAAAGAAGTTTGTCGTCTCAGACTATATCCCATATGGCATAAACTGGCTGCCTTATTCAATTAGACGGATCAAGGAACGAAAAAGAAACATACTGTTACTTGGAAGCTCACTGATTCAATCACAGCGAGTTTGAGTCTGGGTTTTCATGAACTGCTGCAAGTAATTCTCACCTCCTGCCCCCTTTCCAGTGGAACCCGAATGTTTCCATCCCACAAAGGGCTGGCTAGAAACTAATGCCGCAGTAGTTGCGCTAGCAAAACGATTTGCATAGACTACACCTGCCTGTATCTTTGAAAAAAATTCT
>ENA-OREN01005274-OREN01005274.1-marine-metagenome-genome-assembly--contig:-NODE-5274-length-10799-cov-5.237456_pt1 | contig 10799 bp, 20 predicted proteins | sample MGYA00248624_ERZ508555 | MGnify/ENA primary metagenome ERZ508555 (study PRJEB26222, sample SAMN06267773) | marine metagenome | isolation source: Saanich Inlet, British Columbia, Canada | place...
TCAGGAGCTTGTTACATCGATCCTGGTGCGATCCTGGTACTAGTTGATCTGTTGCGTTAAGTCTGGGGGGGATAGAGATTTAGAGATACATATATAAGGTACGTTAGAGAGGACAGGGCATGAGCCGTAGCAGCCTACCCGAAGCCCGCCCTAAAATTGATACAACGTGGGGAACTAAAGATCATAATCTTGTGGTGGGTTCAAATTGGGTACACTCTCCTGGTTTTGGTAGCCTTCGGATTTCAGTAAATAGTAAAGGTGAAATATACAATATTATTGTATATAATTCGACAGTTACAAAGAAAAAGACTCATACACCTGGTAAAAATTGTCATTGGGTTGATTTAGATATAAAAGTCGATGAGGTGTGATTAATGAGTCAAATGATAATTATATTTGAAGAGAGTGATTGTGAGCTTCTGGTTGATTTAGAAGCCATGAAAGGGTTCAAGGTGTTTCATAATGACAGATAAATGCTTATGTTGGAGAACTCAATTAGAACGTGACATGATGGTTGATGGTGCGGGATTGTGTAAGCACTGTGAACGGAGGATGCCTTAATGTATTGTAATAATAAAGATCATACCGAAGGAGAATGGCGAGTCGGTTTAGTTAGCTGGAAATGCTGTTATGAATGTAATATTAAATGGAGGATTATAGAATGACTTTTCGTAATGGTTCTTACGAGGCTAAAGGTTTTGACAATTGGATGACACCAATTGACTTAATAGAAGAATTAACAAATGAATTTGGTGAATTATTCGACCCTTGTCCTAAAGATTTTGATTATTCATTTGACGGTTTAGAAATATCCTGGTCAAGAGAAAAAGTTTGTTTTGTAAATCCGCCATATAGTCAAATCAAAGATTGGGTAAAAAAGTCTCATGATGAATGGGTTTTAGGTTCTGAAATAATTTTACTTATTCCGGCTAGAACTGATACTAGATATTTTCATGATTATATTAACGATAACGCTCAAGTTAGATTTATCAAAGGTCGGTTAAAGTTTATTCATCCCGATGGTCGCAATTCTAAATCCGCACCATTTCCTTCAATACTTTGTATATTTAGGAGGGTTAAAGAATGAAACCTATCGCTGTAATTGACTTATTTTGTGGTATGGGTGGATTCTCGCAAGGGTCTATTGAAGCAGGTGCTAAAGTGGTATTAGCTGTTGATTTATGGGAAGAATCTCTTAAAGTGCATTATCATAATCATCCTGGTACACCTATTAAACGAATGACTTTAGGAACTAAAAATCAATTTTCTATATTCATGAGTGAGGTTGAGAAATGGCGTAAAATGGGTTATCATGTTCATTTACATGGTTCGCCACCATGTCAAGCCCTATCAAACGCCTCAAGTCGTAATCCTTCGGAGGGTATGCCTTTAGTTATCTGGTTCTTAGATTTGGTAAAGTTCACAAAGCCGGATTCATGGTCGATGGAAAATGTCGTTCCTATGCGTAAGCGACTACCAGAAGGTACACCTTCGGTTGTTTTGAATAGTGCTGATTATGGGGTAGCCCAGACAAGAAGGCGTTGCATAGCGGGTGAAGGTTGGGAGGCTATACCTACTCACAATAAAGAATCGTGGTTATCTGTTATTGATGCTTTGCCACATTTAAGAGAAGAGTTAGGTACGCATATTAATGAAATTAAACTTGAAGCATTAGGTTCAAACGCTAACAGGAAACAAGATAGAACGGTTCAAGAGCCTTCTAAGACTATATGCGGTTCTGGTAATCAAACCGGAGCTAGGATATTCGATCATAGATTAGTTATCCCAATTCAAAGAAAAGTCGGGGTATTGAAAGCGAATGGTCGGATTCTTCAACCGATATGGAGAGAAATAGACGAACCTATTCAAACAATAACAACCAGAAGTGAAAATATTGGTATTCAAGAAAAAGATTCAGAATTAAAACCTAAGAAGATAAGATCATTAACAATTGAAGAAACTTTGACTCTTCAAGGATTTGACCCTAATTATGATATGACTCAAGCCAGGACACAGAAAAACCGATGGACTATGATAGGGAATGCGGTAGTTCCGGCAGTAGCTAAAGCAATAATAGGAGGAATAAAACAATGAAAATAGAGAGAAAATGGGCTATGCCTAATCATAATACATTTTTAATTAAACCTATTAGAGAGTTTGTTCAAAAAAATATAATGAATATACAAGGTGATATTATTGACCCTTTCGCTAACGGTTCAAGATTGGCAAATATTACAAATGACCTTAATCCTAAGTTTGATACAGATTATAATATTGATGCTTTAGATTTTCTTAAAATGTTTGATGATAACTCTATTGATTGTGTTATATTCGATCCTCCTTATTCACCTAGACAATTAAAAGAATGTTATGATGGTATAGGTCAATCATTACATGATACTAAAATAAGTGTCTGGTCTAATTGGAAGATAGAAATAGCTAGAGTATTGAAAAAAGACGGTATTGTTTTATCGTTTGGTTGGAATACTGTTGGAATAGGTAAAAACAGAGGTTTTGAATTACAAGAAGTATTAATTGTGTGTCATGGTAGCATGCATAATGATACTTTATGTTTGAAAGAGGTGAAAAAGTGAAAGATATAAGAAAAGAAATAACAGAAATGAAAAAAGACATCAAACAATTGAAAAGAGACATAGATCGTATAGAGTCGGCGGGTATTAGGGATAACAATGAAGTATCTCGACTTAAGCGGAGAGTTACGGGTTTAGTTCGTAACCTTTCGGACAGGCTCGATGTGAGAGAATATTTGTTAGATGGTGAATAAGATGATAATTGAATGTATTTGTGAAAATTGTAACCATCAATTTGAGGTTTATATTAGAAATAAACCTAGCGTTAGTTACGTCATTAATGATGAATCTATTATTATTGACGTTATGTGTGATGAATGCGAAGTTATCTTTGAACATGAACATTTTATTATGAATGTGGGTGATGAAAATTGAGATGTGTATATTGTAGGCAAGAAATTACCTGGTCGGAATGGTTATTCAAAGGCCATATGAATGCTAGATGTGAAACTAAACAAATGAAGTTAGTTGATTTTGATAAAGAGGTTGAAGAAGAATGAAACTAATGATTAGAGGTTATTCAAGAAATAGACCAGTTATGAAGAACGGTAAATATACGGGAAAAATGATACCTAGACCTCCGCCTGATGGATGCCGTAACTTAAATGAACCTTCATTCACTATATGCGCTGCGGGTGCTTTGACTCTTTGGTTGGTTGATGAAGAATGAGTCTAACCCCGCGTGAAAAGCTCTTGATAATGTATAGAGAGAGTAATCGCGGGCAACGGTTGAAGATAGCGGGTAAATTAGGATTTACAGGTAAACCAGAATCAAAGTTACGATCGTTAAGACGATTGTTAAAAACAGAATTAACTCAGACACAAAAGTTCAACGTAACTTCATATTTCAAACCTTATGTAACACAAGAAAACTTTGAAGAATCCTGGGAGGGTGAAGTTCCTCCTTTTACATTAGACGGTAATTTTGTAATTTCTTCTTATGGAATTGGGATATTTCTCGATCAATCTTCTCAATCATGGGAGGTTAGAGAACTGTATATAACACCGAAGTTCTCTCAAGGTTCTCAATCATCAAACAATATCAGAACGGTATTCACAATATTTCAAGAAACCATTGATGAACTTTTTGTAAACCCGAAGGGAGCGTATGAAGTGTATGGGATTAGTTTCAATAAACGCGGTTTTCAGCCGTTATTGAGAGAAGCTAGTAACGAACTTAACGAAGAGTTTCAAGTTCCTGGTGGTATTACTCAACCGATCGGTGCGTTTTTACGTCCTACATCGGTTAGAATTGTCAATAAGAAACCTAAACCATTTACAAACGCTCGACAATTTCCAAAGCGTAAAAGAAAAGAAAGAGAGAATTATATTAATAGAGCATACGGTCAATTGACTAAAGACGGAGGGAGATTAAATGAGTTCAATACATTGGATTAGAGCAAGCGGGGCGGCTAAGGCATATACGGGTAAAGTATTCGTTTACGATATTGAGACATGGGGGTTAAACTCCCAGGCTTTCGCCTTTGGATGTTCAAGGAATATTAATACGGGTGAAGAAGAAGTATTTCATTCACCAGAAGAAGCAAGATCACACTTTGAAGAAAATGCTCCTTGTATCGTCTATGCTCATAATTCATTTGGATTTGATTTATTCTCTATCCTAAATCTTGAAGAGGCTTACGAAGCTAGAAAGATTGCTCAAGGTACTAATATATATGAAATTAGACATAATAAGGTAAAGTATCGAGATAGTAAGCATTTATTTCCTATGAAATTAAGTGCTTTAGGCGATAGTTTCAAAATGCCTAAAGGAGAAACACCGATCGACTTCATAGAAGCGAATAAAAGAGAAATAACTCAACAAGATATTTCCTATTGTTTGTTAGATTGTCGGATATTAGCTAGAGGTATAATTGATATTCACGATTTCTATGCTTCATCAATGGGTATGTCAAGACATGATACAGCTCTTCCCTTAACTATCGCATCTATTTCATATCGTATCTGGTGCGCTACATCATGGCGTGATGAATGGGGTTGGATAGACAAGAAAAGCGGTAAAAGACAAAACGCAGCCAAAACCGAGCCTTACTTCAACGATACTCTAAATGAGGCGTATTGGGGCGGTCGAACTCAATTAATTCATGCGGTTCCTGGTCAAGAAGTCGAGAACGTACTAGAATATGACGCTAACTCAATGTACCCTTTTGTCATGGCTCATCCGGCTAATTTATTCCCAGATTTGACAAAGTGTTGGCGTGTCGGTGCTACTAAAAACGCTTTATTGAATATTATCAACGATCCTCTATATGTTTGTTGGGCTAATCTTGAAATGTATGCCCCAGAAGGTGTTGAAAGATTTTTACCCGTATTAGGTGATGACGGAAGGCTTGACTTTAATCGAAGTGAGTTTTCTGGTTGGCTTTGCGAACCGGAGATTCGTTTAGCTTTGAAAGAAGGTTGGATTATTAAGGAAATACATGAACTGAATAAATCAAGAGGAATAAGACCTTTTATGAATTACATTAACGGTTTGTATAAACTAAGAAAAGAATACAAAGCTCAAGGAGATTCGCGCGAGATGCTTGTCAAGATGGCTATGAATAGTTTGTATGGTCGTTTTGGTTTGCGACCAAAACCAACCAGGATTGAAAATCCCGAAGATATAGAAAAGGCTCAAAAGAAGAAGGATTATGATGAAAGATATGAATTATGCTTTTACGATAGAAAGAATATGGCTTATCCTTACTTACTCGATCATCATAACACATCTGGTTCAAACTCTTCTCAATGGTTCGGCTTCTCGGCTTTTGTTTGTTCATACGCTCGATGTGTATTAGCTGAAGCTATTATTGCCGGAGGTGAAAACTCTCTTTATTCAGACACGGATTCGGTTCATATTAGAGAAGAAGGAAAGGAACGATTTGAGGAACTTATTTCATTAGGTGATGAATTAGGTCAATGGAAACTTGAAACGCCTGTAACTATCGCTAAGGCGATTTATTGGCGGAAAAAAGCCTATACATGGTATGATAAAGACAATAATAAACGTAAAGTTAAGGCTAAGGGTGTTCAAGTCAAAAACGATAAAGGCGAATATTTAGACCATGCCGGAGACATGAGGAAACTTCAAAGAAGCCGAACAACGGTTAAGTTATTTAGTGCATTAAGAAGAGGTTTAATTCCTGGTACGGAACTAATTACAGAAAAAAGAGACTCGATTTTTTACGAAGGTGATTAATTGGTAGTATCAAAGAAACGATATAGAGCTTTAGTCCGAACAAATACAGAACGTATATTATTTGAAACGGGTGAACTATCTTCAAGAGATGTAGTCTTTAAGTTAGAACGTGAATATAGTCTAATGTTGATGCCTCAAACGCTTCACCAGATACTAAGATGTCATCCTAGAATTGAAAGAATTAAAACCCATACAGGAACTAATTATAAGTTAAAAGAAACGTAACCTTCTAAAACCCTACATAGACTTGAAACTTCGTGGTCGGGCTGAATGATGTTGATTTTAGAAACGCTCTTGACGATCTTCTTACGGCTGCTACCGAACCGTCTGAGCGTCTAATGACTAATGTTTTCATTGATTCGCACATATCTCCTTTACAGAATCAGCCCGCCACCTTCGGATTCGGTGCGGGCTTATTCGTACATCATTATAATAATTTTAGAAACGAAGGGCATGACGTTGAAACTTCATTTTCAGCAGCACAAGCCGAAGTTCTCAACCATCCGGTTATTCAAGAGTTCTTAGCTGCTATGGCTACTCAAAATATAAACAAGGGTGTTACAAATGGATGATAACCATTCTTACACACATAACCGTTCAAAGTCGGTTCAAACTTGGATTGACTCATGCGATTTAAGATCGGCATGGTATGGTCGCAAATGTCCGGTATGCGGAGATTTATTAGTATTCACATTAACTCAAGATAGACTTAAAGTCAAAAGAGTGAGTTGTTTTGAATGTGATTGGGAGGCTAATTAAAATGAGTAACAGAATTAAAGATGAAAACGGAAACGAATACCAGGTATTGAGACATGATGAAAACCATATTTACGCTATCAACGTAAAATTGTTAATAATCAAAGAAGAAGAGGAATAATAAATGGGTATTTACACCACTAAGAGAACTGATGAAGAAGGTAATCCTTTTTGGGAATCAACCGACGGCTCAACACATAAAACCCGTAAGGCTGCCTGGACTCATTCAAAAAGTTTAGAACCCGTTGAAACTGAAAATGTAGGTGAAAGTGAAAGTGAAAATGAAAGTCAAGTTATTGAAGAAGTCGAACAAGATTCTCCGGCATGGACTACATTTGATTTCGGTTCAAACACAGGAGATACGGTTGAGGTTATTCCTACTACTCTCAAGAAGATTAGAGGTGTAACAGATTCTAGTTCAAAGAAAACAAAGAAGCAACAAGAAATTGAAAGACAAAATAATTTAGCTATTCTTAAGTTAGGTTATAGAACGGGGGATCACGTTCTAACAAGATATAGAAGGGCATTACTAGAAGATAATAATGCCGAACCGATTAAACATACAAATGAGGATTATGAATGGATTGCATCAACAACCGATGAAGCACTTCAAGAGAATGGTATTATGATCGGTGAAGTCGTAGGAAAAACGACATTCGCGGTAATCGCCAATTCATATTGGTTTTATGTGCCTATATCACGCATTCACGCCGAATCAGATAAAAACCCGTTCAAGGGGAGGTTCGCGGGTGTTGGAAGAATGATAGAGAAAATACCCTTTTTAGGTAAAAGAATAAAAGCAAGACGCTTAGAGAAGTCTTTACAGACTGTTGACGGTGGACTTGATGCCCAGAATTAGAAAACAAAATAGACGAATTATTTCTAATTCGTTATTAAATAATATGACTAAATTACAAAGAGAAGAATATAGAAGAAATCACTTCGGTAAAGTTTATTCAGAAAAAGAAGCCGATAAAATAATTAAAACTTCTAAAGGTAAATCTAATTTTTCACATATAAATAGGAATGCTGCCGGAAGTGATAGGTCATATATTAGAAATGTAAGAGTTAACAGATTTGAAACTAAACCCGTTAGAATAGTTAAGAGGGTTTATGATTTAGTCTTTAATAGGTGATAATATGTCAATGCTGAATAAATTATTTCTACCAGATAAGAAAGCTCTTTCAGTTCAATTAGTCGGTATGCCTGGAAGCGGAAAATCTTATTTCTTAGCTAAATCGTTAGATGCCTTCTTGAAATCTAATGAAGATGAAAACCTAAGAGTTCTTTATATCTGTCCTAAACATGAGTTTTCTTATCCTAAGACTAGACCGACCACATTATTTCAATTACAGAAATCAATAAGAAAAAATAGACTTACTATATTTTATCCCGATCCGGTATTCTTTGAAGGTGAAACCGATGCGGCCATAGATTTAGTATTCGCTTTGAGAGAATCTAACGGTGAAGATTTCAAAGCCGTAATAATTTTAGATGATGCTCAAGTAATATTAGATAGTCGTAAGGCGGCTTCTGGTTCTTCAAAAAGGTTGGTTCTTACAGGGAGGTCAAAAGGAATAAGAGCCGTTCTAGTGGCTCATTCGCCTGTCGTGAATAAACTAATGGAAGGATCAACCGAACATTTATTGACTTTTAGATTACCTTATGTTAATTCATATTCAGATGCAAAGAAAAGGTTCGGTGTTGATTTAGAAACTTCTCAAATTGAAATTACTAAAACACCTTATTCATTTGCCTGGTATGATTTAGTTAAGGGTACTAAGACTCTGATGAGTCCTATCGAGTGAATGAATCTTTTCACACTCTTGACAATAATAACCAATTCCTTTGAATGGTAGTCTTGAGGTTGGTCGATCATCACCGTCTATTCTCTTTCTAATACATAGGCGTGAGACTTTTTCACCACATCCACAACGTATGTTATGATTCGCCATATACAGCCGTCAATCATAGGCTTATTAGATATTGTGATACAATGAAGGATTAATATACCCTAGAAAATGAGGTCGGCTTACATGATTTTGAATAATGTGTTAGCAGGTGTCGGTATATCATTCGGCTACCTCGGATTGGTTGCGGTTTCAAACGGACTCGCAACATATGTGCTTAATGGAAAAACGCTTGACGAATGGGTCGCTGGAAGGGGGCTATAATTATGTTGCCTTTACCTAGCTTCTCCGCTATGGGAATAGTGGACTATCTCGCTTTAGGACTAGGTGTAGCTATTGGCGCTGCATTATTCGCTGCTCCAATGGATTCAATCCAACAAGCAATATCAAAGAAACAGGGGTGATTAGATGGCAGTAAGATTTACTTTAGTAGAATCCAATACAACTGACATTCCTGGTGCGGCTGCTGCGACCTTTAATCGTGGTTTCAATATTCCTGGCGGTGCTGTTGACGAGATTATTATGAAAATTAATACAACTAACACAACTAACGCAATTTTGGCGGATTTTGGAAATTGCATTCAATCTCTAAGACTCGTTCTTAATGGCTCTACGGTTTTTGATTTCCGTTCCGGTTACTCATCAGCAGCAAATAACGCAGCTTCTCAATTCGGTTATTTCCTAAACTCTTTAGGTTCTGGTCGATCTGTTGAAGTTCCTAGCGATTTGACTAAAGAGTATTACGCGCGAATCCCTATCGGAAGAAATATTCCGGCGGGTGTTTCTCGAATGGAATATACGCTATCATACTCGGCTACGGCTGCTGCTGTTGCTTCTGGTACTTGTGAGTTTTTCGTCCGGTATAATGATAACATGGCGACTACTACCACAGTTTCAGCCTCAACCAGCTTCAACCATAGCATTTCTGAACAACAAGTCGTTGTGAGACTCCCTCAAGGCGTTCCTGGTGTGGTCGCTGGAATTATGATTCAAAATGATTCGGCTGCCGATGAGCTTACAGGAATTAGAGTAATTTCGATGAGCGACTTTAGCCTTTCAGAAGATATGTTTAGGGCGTTTAATGGCGATCTTTACAACGGTATAGTATATGCTGATGATGACGCGAGTACAACAGCTCAACAATACGCTGTAAAGTGTGACGGTGGATTATTCCTTCCAACTTTCGGGTTAACTATGGATTCAGACGTTATTTTACAGGTCAATTCTTCAGCTGTTACTACGAGAACGTACACTCCTGTAATAGTAGCCCCTATCAACGGTGCTTCCGAATCACAAGGTCGTCAAACACAACCAGTAATCACAAACACTAACACGGCTGTTTTAGCTGCAACTACTGAGACAGTCTAAGCATGATGGAGGGATTAAGATGAGTGAAAGGGGAATTAAAACCCCTTTCACTTATTCCCTTCTTGATGAGGTGATATAATGGGTAGAATGTTAAGAGTAACATTAAATGAAGGTGTTGCCGAAGCCATCGATCTCGGTATAGTCGGTCCTGGTAAGATATTCCTTTACAATACAGGAACTTTAGATATGCGTATAGCATATGACAGGTTCGATGTTGGTACTACCGGAACGAATTACTTCACTTTACTTGGAGGTTCGCAATATGTATTTGATGTGTCAAACTCTGTCGGCTTCTTAGCCCAGAATCAGCAAATGTATTTTGTGAGTCCGGTAGGCGACCAGGTTCTTGAGATATGGGTGGCTGACAATCAATGAGCTCTATCAACGCAAGAGTTCCTCCTTTACGTTTAGCTGCGGTTGATACTCCGACCGATGGTCAATTACCATCTTATCAAGCGTCATCTGGGCAGTTTGAATGGGTGGATGATCAAGCGGGCGGCGGTACGGTTACATCGGTAGCATTAACTGAAAGTGGCACAGCTTTGAGTATTAGTGGAAGCCCAATAACGGGAGCAGGTACTTTCAATATAGCAGGGGCGGGTACTTCTTCACAGGTTATTCTAGGCGATTTAACTTTAGGTACTTTAACAAGTGGTACGGTTACATCAGTAGGATTAACTGAAACAGGTTCAGCTTTAACTATTACAGGTTCACCCGTAACGGGATCGGGTACTTTCAATATTGCAGGGGCGGGTACTTCTTCTCAAGTTATTCTAGGTGATTTATCTTTAGGCACTTTAACAAGTGGTACGGTTACATCCGTTGCATTAACTGAAACAGGTACAGCCTTGACTATTACAGGTTCACCCGTAACGGGATCGGGTACTTTCAATATTGCAGGGGCGGGTACTTCTTCTCAAGTTATTCTAGGTGATTTATCTTTAGGCACTTTAACAAGTGGTACGGTTACA
>ENA-OREN01005276-OREN01005276.1-marine-metagenome-genome-assembly--contig:-NODE-5276-length-10795-cov-8.411737_pt1 | contig 10795 bp, 11 predicted proteins | sample MGYA00248624_ERZ508555 | MGnify/ENA primary metagenome ERZ508555 (study PRJEB26222, sample SAMN06267773) | marine metagenome | isolation source: Saanich Inlet, British Columbia, Canada | place...
TTCAATGAGGATAAAATACAGGTGTTAAATGAATTGGCATCGGAAAATAATTTTGATTGTTTTCAATTAACACTAAGTACAAAGTTCGGCAGCAAGTATCCAGAAACCTACACAGATTCCGACGAGTTAGAACCGTCGAGTAAGTTTATTCCAACTGGGCATAGGTTTGAACGTAAAAATACGTTACTGAGTAATAAAAAAAGATACAGTGACGAAATAAAAGATATGTATAAACAAATAAGTAACAGGTTAACAGACCGTAGACTCTGTTTTATAGGTAATAAAGGTGTATTTTTAAATAGTCATGGTGAATTTTATCCATGTTGTTGGGTAGCTAACAGATACGAACATAATAAGGTTTGGACAGAGTTAGGTAAATCAAGATTTAATTTGCACAATAGGACATTTACGGAAATAATCAAAGACGAATACTGGGAAAACGAATTTTTAAAATTCGACAACTTAGAATGTAAGACAAAGTGTAATGTTGAAACTCTAAAAGTAAAAAATTACCTTTTAGAGTGGTAACGAGTAAATATTACTGATTTAACATATATAACTAAAACACTATCGATAACCTTGGCATAGGGTGAATGAAAATATGCTAGGAACCCTTTCTGATGTGAGAAGGTACTAACACTGGGCGATAGCAGTGGACTCAATGAACTACCCTTGAATGGTCAAGGATGCTTAAATGTGCTACCACATACACCCAAATGTAGACAAACATTTTCATTGTTTTAATAGTTGATCTGGAACGCCAGATAGAATAGTTTTTACCCGAACCCGTTCGTAAAAACTAGTCACCCAGAACCCGTTCGGTGACGAAAAGTGAAGTTGGTATACACAACGTTTTTAACGTAATCCAACAACGTATAGTTTATGAAGAAAAGATGTTCTTAGTTACTCATTAGAGTAAAGGTTGAAATCAAAGTAATAAACACCTATAGCCTGCTAATAGAGGCCCTATACGTCGCGTGATCTTATTATAATAGAGGTGCTATCGCAAAACCCTCCTCCCTCTCCAAAAGAGTTATATTCTATTAGTGTTAACCCCCCCTCATTGCAGGACACAAACAATTTTTTACCGCTAGAACACCTAGCGGTGATTATAGCAGCCTATTGCAAGCATATTTATTTTAGTGTTATTATTCTTTTACCTTTAAAACGATTAGTTCTGTAAAAACAATAAATTAAGCGTAAGCTTAAATTTAAGGACGTTACGAAGTAACTCCTTTTAATTGTGTTAATTATATGTACAATGGTGTAGAACGCACTAAATATGGGTATGATATATCCAGTAAGTTTATTACATAAAATTGAAAAGAAATTAAGTCAGTACACTAATAATGAACTATATATAAAACATAAATTCTTTAAAGATGAAACTAGTCATATAGGTTTGTACGTCAAATTGGGTAAAAGAGATAAACTAGTTTATTGGGTGACGTTAGATGAAGCCGTATTTTTAACGGCTATGGGTGTAACTGAAGTTAACTAGTTTGGGTTAGGCCAATCCGTAAATAGTGCGTGTTGGATATCATCTGCTACAAATCTATTAAAAGATTTGTGTTTTTCTTCTAATTCACCTTCAAGTGGAGCAACACGCTTAAAAGCATCTTCCAACTGTGCCATATCTCTGCATTCCATTATAATTTGCCATTCGGGCATATCAGCAACACTTCTAAACCCCATTTTGCAACGCGTGATTTTATAATCTACTAATTTATCTTCGCTAACCAAGTGGTCCAGAAAACCTTTCATGTTATTAACCCAGTTCAAATCCGATATTTCACCTTCCTTGTTTGCCCAAATCATATAGTAGTCCATATTAATTCCTTGTATTGTAAAATGTATAATTAATTATATGAAAATTGTATTTGACCATAAATTTGGCGCACAAGAACACGTGCAGTTGGAGTATTATAATTCTACGTTAGTCGATGTTGGGGATGATGAATTTGATACTGCGTTAGCGCGAGGTTGGCTAACAAACCTAAACTCTAAGGGTGATTATTACTGGTATCAATGTAGAAGTACTAGATGCAATTTAAGTAAATTCAACAAAGGCGCACCCTATCCAGATGTTGCGGGAAGACAATATACAACAGACCACGAAGTTTTCTTTGCGGTAGATCCCAATACTGATCAAATAGAGCAAATATACAAGGACTACTGCATACACAAGAAGTTTAATAGTTTATTTCATTCAGAGGTTAATAATTGGTTAGAATGTGATACTAAAGTTGTTTATTATGATGCAACCGATCCGATTGCTTGGTCTAAGCTGAGGTTATACACAGAAAACGCATTGGAAACTGTATTGTTTGCTTGGAACTACAAAAATCCAAAGTTACGTGTTGGGATTAATAGCATGATTCACGAATTAAATTGGGCAAAGGAACATAGTTTTAAGTATGTTTACTTAGGACCAGGATATGAAGTGGGAAGTATATATAAAGCAAACATTGATGGGTTTGAGTGGTGGACAGGTTCTGAATGGAGCACAAACACAGTTGAGTACATTAGGTTATGCAAGCGGGATAGTTCAATAACAACCATTAAACAACTCAGTGAACTTTAACGTGGGTCTTTGCGTCCTCTAAATAATCCATGCATTCATCTGCGTCTTTCCATGAATCGTAGTAGCCTGACTTATGTAGTTTAGCAAATGGACATAAAGCAAATCCATCTAATTCTTTTCTAGGTTTCTCAACAAAATACTCTAACCAATCTTTTGTTTCATCTTCAACTTGTTGTAAGTTAATTTCCATTGTTTCTCCTAAAAGTAAGGTAGTCCTGATTTCTTAGTTGTTTCTAAGTTATCTTTAATAATCTTTGTAATAGATTCACGTTCGTCTGGACTTAGTGCCATTGCTTCGTTGTATGATAACCCACCACGCATGTTCCAACTAAGTCTTAATGCTTCGTCTTTAATGCCCTTAGTTTCCTTTTCCATCTTTTCAATCTCCTTAACGATTTCGTCAGGAGCCAAAACTAAGAGCCTTATCCGAAAAAATTGGACATATCCAAGGTAAATGGTTGCTCGTACTCATGTTCGCATTTCATGCACTTAATCTTTAGTGGCTTAAGTTCCGAGTTACTTCTTAATGAAAGCACCTTGTCCTTAATGGACTCGAAGATACCTCTATCACATTCATGTAAGAATTCGTCAATCTGTTCTGCGTCTGATACTAATGTTTCGGGGGTTTTAATGTAATTGATACTCTTTCCCATTGTAGCGATTGTCATTTCTGAAATCTTTTTGAATGTCTTTGATAGTAATTTAAGTTTTTCTTCTTCTGACATCTCCACATCTTCTAGTACATTTGCAATTTGTTGTTCCTCGAACTGAACCAAACTACCTGCATTGATATCTTTGTATGATAGTGGCCTGATGTGAATCTCTAAATCACCTACATTAATTGAACTATTGTACTCACCAACATCTAGTTGTTCGATAATAGTTCTTAAGTCAATTCCGTATTCTGCTTCTTCCTCGCATTTTGGGCACGTAGTTCCAATTTCTAGTGTGTGACCGTAACTTGCAATTCTAATAGCAGATAGAATAGTATCTAAATCAATACTTGGAATTACCCATGCGTTTTTGATATTTGGCATACAACTTTGAATCACTTCAATAATTGACGTACCATTAAATAGTGCATCAGGAGTTCTGTATGTAATTTCATCAACTGCCGTCATTGGGTAAACAGGTAGTTCGTTGTTCTCTGTCATTTCCAATGTGCCTTCTGGATAAAACTTACCTTTACTTGGTAATGTGATGTAAATGCTTGGTCTTCTAAAATAGTTACTAAGTGGATTATCTGACATATTATTTCTGCTATAAATACAATAAAATTTACAATATTTATAGAGTACAAGTGTATGGCAGATTTTAATACAGAAGATTTCAGAGGACTTACTGACTCAGCAAGGCAAGCCGCCATTGCAATGGAGAAAAATCGCAACGCGACAAATAGCGATACGGAATCAACAACGCATCATAAAAGAGAAACTGACAAGTCAAAAGACTCGATACGCGGACTTGGACATGTAGCAAGTTCTGTTTCTAGTGCGTTTAAGAGTGTAGCAAGTGGAACAGCGTCGTTCAGTACATTAGGGAATGTTTTAACTTCTGCTACTGGTGCAATAAAAGACTTCACAAAGTATACTGGTCCTCTTGGAAAAGCATTAGGGTTTACTGCGGACACTGCGGCACAAGGTGTCAGTATGATATTGGAGCAGTACGACACTACATTAAAAACATTTCAACGTTTAAGTGAATCAGGACTTGCTGGTGCCGATGGCATTGACACCTTGCGTCAGAATATGGTACGTGCAGGTGTTCCAATGGAAATGTTTGCTAATATGATATTAAAGAATACTGAGTCATTAGCAGGCCTAACAGGTTCGGCAGATAAATCAGCAAAACAATTCTCGCAAATGATGTCAACGATGCATAATGGTTTAGACCAACCGTTGCGTGATTTAGGATTCACTGCCGAAGAAATTGGAGAAACATTAGTTACATTCTCTAATTTACAACGTAGGTTAGGCAATGCACAAACAATGGACCAAGATAAGTTAACAAAGGGTGCAGTTAAGTTTGGTAAAGAGTTAGATTCAATTGCTAAATTAACAGGTCAAACAAGAACAGAACAGCAAAAAGCATTAGATGCCGCGATGCGTGAAGGCAGATACTTAGCATCACAACGAAAACTACAATCACAGGGTGATGCAGGTAAAAAAGCGGCGCACGAAATTGATAACCTTATGCTAGGGTTAACAAAAATATCCCCTGCTATGGCACAGGCAGTTAAGGATATGTCTGGTGGGTTTGTTAGCACAGACGCGGCTAAGCAAGCAATGATATCTACTGGTGGTGAAATTGGTAGAGTAATGGCACAAATGAAAGCAGGTAATATAGGATACGAGACTGCGATGCAATCATTACAGGATAGTTTTAAACGAACATTGCCTTCGATGGAATCTATAAATTTAGCAGTTGGTGATTCAACAGGCGCATTCATTCCACTGCATGAATCTGTTAACTTAGCAACGTTTGCAATGGGCGACTTCAAGAAAGCAATTGATGAAAATCGAAAAACACAAAAAGCACAAATAGAAGCAGGTAAAGGAACAACAACTAAAGAATTAGTTAACGCGCAAAAGCATCTATTAAGTTCAGCAGTTCATTTACAAGCAACCGCAGTATCATTTGATAAAGTGTCGGGTGGATTGGAAATCGTAATGAAAGGACTTGACAGCGTTAGTAAAGGCACGTATCGCAGAGTCGGTACAATTGGGGATATTGAACGACCTAGTGCAACATCGTCACAAACAGATATAGATATTAGAGCAAATAAACAATTATTGGCAGATGCAGAGAACCGTAAGGGAAAAATAGAAAATATTTTAGGTGGTGTTGATTTATTCACGCATGGTAGGGATGAGTTGAACAAGGAATTAGCAGACTTAAATATTAAAATACCAGCATTGAATGCAACAATACTTACAGATGTAGATATACGAAGAAAAGAACAACTTAGTACAGGCAAAACCACATTGGGTAGATTGTTTAGACAATTATTACCTGAAGGTGGCATAATGGGTGATAAGAATTCTGTATTTGGTACTAGTGATTTTAACAGTCCACAAGCATTGAAGGATATATTAGAACAACGTTCTGGACTTAATGCAACGCACATTGTATCTCCCGAAGCACGAGGAAAGATAAAGGATTCGTGGAATAAAAATCCAGATTTGGATAGTAAGAAATTATGGGATGAATTAAAACCAATCTTTGACAAAATGAAAGAGAACGCAACTCAATCAAACAGCACATCAACGCTTGATAAAATAAAAGATGGTAAAATTGCTAGTGCATTGAGTTCACTTTCTGAATCCAATATGGAATCTAATAAAAAATTAGACAGTATTGTAACTGCACTAAATCAAGGTAATAGAAACACTAAAGATATTAAACAATTAACATCTGCGAATGGTTAATTCCTTTACTTAATTAAACAGCATAAATACAGCAACATTAATTAAAACAGGTTATCCATATGTCATGGCGTAAATATTTTAAGGTTGCTGACACATCAGGACAGTTTAGTCCATTAGGTGGCGCAACAACCCCACAAGCAAGTAACTTCGCATTTCGAAACTATCAAAGTAAACTTCCTGAAGTTTACACAGGACATCCTAACCGTGTTGAACGTTACAATCAATACGAAGCAATGGATATGGATAGTGAAGTAAATGCTTGTTTAGACATTATTTCCGAATTCAGTACACAAGCAGATGACATTACTGATAGTCCATTTGACATTAAGTACAAAGAAAAACCAACTGATAACGAAGTTAACATTCTTACAGAGCAATTAATGCAGTGGGTTAAGTTAAATCGATTTAATGAACGCTTATTCAAAATGTTCCGCAACACAATTAAGTACGGTGACCAAGTATTCATTAGAGACCCTGAAACATTTAAACTTATGTGGGTTGAATCTACTAAAGTATCACGTGTAATTGTTAATGAGAGTGATGGCAAAGAACCTGAGCAGTACGTTATACAGGATATCAATCCCAACTTCCAAAATCTAACAGTTGCGGCAAAGAATACAGACGACTTTTCAGTTAACCCTGCTAGAGGCGGATACACTGCACCAAACCAAGCACCTGTAAGTGGCGGAAACTTAAACAATAACGGCACTCGTTTTGCTAACTCAATGAAAGAGTCAGTAATTGATGCTAAGCATGTTGTGCATTTGAGTTTAACAGAAGGTCTTGATGTTACTTGGCCATTTGGTACTAGTATTTTGGAGAACATTTATAAAGTGTTTAAACAAAAAGAAATGCTAGAAGATGCTATTCTAATTTACAGAATTCAAAGAGCACCAGAACGCCGTGTATTCTATATTGATGTTGGTAATATGCCTAGTCACATGGCAATGAGTTTTGTAGAGCGTGTTAAGAATGAAATACACCAAAGACGTATCCCTACTCAAGGCGGTGGTGGTAACACAATGGATGCAACTTATAATCCATTGTGTATTGATTTGAATACTAGAATTCCATTGTTAGATGGTAGAACATTGTCACTAACTAATGTTATTGATGAACACAACGAGGGTAAGGAAAATTGGGTTTATAGTACCAATCCTGTAACAGGAAAGGTTGTTCCTGGTAAAGTTGCTTGGGCGGGTGAAACTAGGAAAGATGCTGAAGTTCTTAAATTGCACCTAGACAATGGTGAAACATTAACATGTACGCCAGACCATAAAATACCCGTACTCGGTAAAGGATTTGTGGAAGCGAAAGATTTAAGTATTGACGAAAGTTTAATTTCATTTGAAACTAATCACAGAACGGTGGATGACAGTACCAAAGGTATAAAATATGAAAGAGTATTTGACCATGAAATAAATGAATGGGTGTTTACGCATAGAATGGTTAAAGAAAATTGCGAATTAGATACATTTATTCACGAAGACAAATACAAAAACTACAATCATGTAGTTCATCACGTAGATTTCGATAGATTTAATAATAGTCCTAGTAATTTAATGCATATGAATAAAGGTGACCATATTAGATATCATGCTTCTAAATCTGTATGGAACACACACCCTGACACTGATTTAATTAAAGCAAAAATTTCTAAAACTGTAAAAGAACATTGGAAAAATAAATCACAGGAAGAAAGGGAACAATTTGCAAAGGATTGTTCACAGTGGCATAAGGAAAATTGGACAAAACGCAAGTTAAATGTGAAGACTTATGAAAAATATTTACAAGCACAGTCTGTTAGGAGTAAGCAACGATTTATTGATAATCCAAAATCGTTAGAGAACTTCTTAAAAAGTGTAGAAGGTAAGCGAGTATCTTTTAATAATCAAGAATTTGTATGGACACAACCAATGGTATCTAGACTCATTACAATAGTCAAGGAAAATGATACCAATAAAATTAATACTATAAAAATAGTTAATATGGATACTAAGTTCATGACGCTATTGAAGGATGCCAATAAACCATCAGGTAAGAAAGGGCAACTTTATAAAATCAATGTAGATAAATTCACAGATTCACAATTAAAGCGTCTGTACCGACAACATAGTTTCAAAGGTTGGAAAGACCTTAAGAAAAAAGTACATGTTTATAATCACAAAATTGTAAAAATAGAATATCTCACTGAAACAATGGATACAGGGTGTTTAAATGTAGATAACGAGTACCATACGTTTGCAATTGAGTCAGGGATATTCATCAAAAACTCAACAAATGAAGATTTCTTCTTCCCACAAACTGCAGAAGGGCGTGGTTCTAAAGTAGATACATTACCCGGTGGAGAAAACTTAGGACAGATTGACGACTTGCGTTACTTTAATAATAAGTTAGCACGTGGTTTACGTGTGCCTAGTAGTTACTTACCTAGTGGCCCAGATGATAATTCATCCCCATTAACTGACGGAAGATTAGGAACAGCATTAATACAAGAATTTAGGTTTAACCAATATTGTAAGCGCATGCAAGCATCGTTGGCACGTGTACTTAATACTGAATTTAAACTTTACTTAGCATTCCGTGGATTTAATATTGATAGTAGTTTATTTGATGTTAAGTTCAATGAACCACAGAACTTTGCTAGTTATAGACAAAGTGAACTAGATGCAACCCGTGTTGGTACATTTGCTAACTTGGAACAGTATCCATATCTTAGTAAGCGTTTTTTACTTGAACGTTACTTAGGATTGTCTGAAGAAGAGATGGTTAAGAACGAAGAGCAGTGGGAAGAAGAAAACGCTAAGTCGAAAGCAATGGATGCAGAAGGTTCTGACCTACGTGGCGTTGGCGTTATGCCTGGTGGATTTGAATCTGATATTGATACCATGGGAGACCTTTCAGATATGGATGATATGGGTGGTGAAGATATGGATATGGGTGGTGAAGCAAATAATGAATTAAACCCAATGGCTTCAGAAGCGCCAATGCCTGGTGGTGATGTTGGTGGATTAACATAAATAAGTGCATGATATTATACGAACTATTTAATAAAGCGCTTCCTGGTTACCAAGATTTAGAAGACGATAACTCACAGATTACCAAAGATGATTTGCGCAAGACTCGTCTTACTTTAAAACAGATTAATAAGTTGCGTCAGATGAACGACATACGTAATATTGAGAATGAAGAAAAACTCAAAAAGATTAAAAACATGTATTCTGCACCTGCGGAAGAAGCAATGGGTGGTGGTTTTTAGAACACAAATCCTTTAATACCCATAAAAATACATAAAAATCTTAAAAAAGGCACTATTACGGTGTCTTTTTTATCACATGGTCTAAATACACACACGAATATGAATATTTTTAATTTTTGGAGTTAAACCATGAGTAACAAATTTGAGAAACTAATTGAATACGTCATTAATGACGAAGACCAGAAGGCATCTGACCTTTTCCATGATATTGTTGTAGGTAAATCACGTGAAATTTACGAAGGTTTAATGCAAGACGATATCGGTGGTGATACTGTTGATGATTTCATTGATGATGTATCTGCTGATGAAGAAGGTGTTGATTTTGCAGACGATGCAGAAGAAACTGAAATGGATTTTGGTGGTGAAGTAGACGCCGAAGAGAATGAAGATGACCACGCTGAAATCGAAGACCGTGTTGTTGATTTAGAAGACAAACTTGACGAGTTGATGGCTGAGTTCGACGACCTTATTGGTGACGATACAGTTGGTGTATCTGATGAAGATGACGCTGAAATGGATTTTGAAGTAGACACAGACGACGAAGACTTTGGTGGTTTAGATGCTGAAGAAGAATTATCGTTTGAAGAAGGTTGTGAAGTAGACGAAGACAAAGAAGAGTTAGAAGAAGATGCTAAATTAGTAAATGCACCTAAACCAGTTACATCAGAAGAAGGCAGTGTTAATACAACAAGTGCTAATGCAAATGATGCAGGTAAGAAATCTAAAACAGATGCAAGACCTGTTCAAACTAGTACAGCAACCGAAAAGGGACGCCCTGCACCAAAAGCAAAAGACTTAGGTGTTGATGGTCCAGAAGGTGGAGCAAAATTAACTAATGCACCCGCTCCTAAAAAAGGCGAGTAATTAAGTGTCTTTCTTACAAGAAAATTTATCATTCGACGCGGCTCAAGTAATGCTTGAGCGTAGTGGTGAAGATGGTAAGGATTTGTACATGAAAGGACTTTGCATCCAAGGCGATGTAAAGAATGCTAATCAGCGTATCTACCCAGTTAATGAAATTAACTCAGCAGTTAAGACATTAAAAGAACAAATCGGCGGTGGGTATTCTGTTTTAGGTGAGTTAGATCACCCAGATGATTTAAAAATTAACTTAGACCGTGTAAGTCACGTTATCACAGACATGTGGATGGAAGGCGCTAATGGTTTTGGTAAATTAAAGATATTACCTACTCCAATGGGAACACTAGTTGAGACCATGTTAGGAGCAGGAGTAAAGTTAGGTGTCTCGAGCCGAGGTAGCGGAAACGTTAACGAAAGCAATGGACATGTAAGTGATTTTGAAATAGTAACAGTTGACGTAGTAGCACAACCTAGTGCGCCTGACGCTTATCCAACAGCCATCTATGAAGGTTTGTTGAATATGGAAGGTGGTTCTAAGTTGCTCGAAATGGCTTCTGATGCTAGAGAAAGTATCACAGCACAGAGGTTTTTGAAAAGTGGCATTTTGCAACTTATTAAAGACCTCAAATTATAGGAGATATTGATGCTAGATGCAATGAAACC
>ENA-OREN01005280-OREN01005280.1-marine-metagenome-genome-assembly--contig:-NODE-5280-length-10794-cov-4.643184_pt1 | contig 10794 bp, 7 predicted proteins | sample MGYA00248624_ERZ508555 | MGnify/ENA primary metagenome ERZ508555 (study PRJEB26222, sample SAMN06267773) | marine metagenome | isolation source: Saanich Inlet, British Columbia, Canada | place...
ACTCTGAATTTAGAGAAAAAAACAAAACACTCGCACTTGAGTTTAAAGATAAAAACCTTCTTTCAAAATATCAAAACTTGTTTGACGTTCCTAATCTGTCTAAAACAAAGCCCGGACTGTATTTTTTGAAAACTGTTTCATCAATTAAAAATAAAACAAAACTAAAAGAGAACAAACACAGCAACCCTGAAAAAATATTTGTCGTCACAAAGCGAGTCAAAAGGGATACGCAAAAAGTAAAGGCCTTGAAACTGCGCTACTTGGACAAGTGTCAAATTTGTAATTACTCTTTAACTTTGGAATCTGGAAAACGCCATTCCGAAGTTCACCATCTGCGTCCTATCGGAAAGGAGGGGGGAAATGACGACACTGACAACATGCTAGTTTTGTGTCCGAACCACCACAAGGCATTTGACTTCTCCGTTTTACGGCTGGATTTGTCTGGAAATGATGTGATTGATTTAGACGGAAACAAAATTGCAAAGACTGTGTTTAAAAACGGACATGAACTCTCAAGAGAAAATATTACTTACCAGTATTATAGGAGAATGGGATGAATTTCAGAGAACTAAAAATCAAAGAGTCCTATGACTCTGTACGCGATGATGTGTATGCCGATTTTTTTTCATACGTTTTAGAGAGCTCGCAGGAAGTGAGGCGGTTTGGAGGCTCATTCAACTCTGAAAATTTTGTGACTATTGCACAAGGCATGGGCCAGTTCATACGTAATGACGGACACATGAAATTACTGCTGTTTTCAAATCTGCTGGAGCAAGACATTTTGGCAATCAACCAGGGTCTGAAGACAGAGGATGATCTGGTTTTGAAAAACTGGATTGACGATTGGAGCAGCGTTTCAAAAAAATTTGTTTCTGATCACACAAAAGCTTTGGCATGGATGTTGAAAAATAATTACTTGGAAATTAGAATTATAAAAATTACTGATAAAAACGGACAACAGGTATCACATGAACAAATCAAGCACATTGCAAAAACACAAGAGACAAACGGATTTTTTATCGGCTCTGGAGATGACGAGGTACTAAATTTTGTTGGAAATTTGGAGTATGTTGAGGACGAGGATGATTACAGTCACATCACGACTTTCAAGTCGTGGTCCGACGGACAGAGTGATTACTGCAACGAGAACTTTGGAAATTTTATGGATCTGTGGGACGGTGAAAAAACAGAATACGTCCAAAATATTTATTTTCAATCATTTCCTCTAGGAGCATCTGTAAAAGAAAAACTGATTGAAATTTCACCAAACTCCAAAAGTGATATCACGCTGGAAAGGCCTTTCTCCTTGAGACCTTACCAGGAAAATGCCGTTAATTTGTGGGCCGATAACCAGTTTCAGGGTATTTTTGAGATGGCAACGGGCACGGGAAAGACTCGCTGTGCTGTAGGGGCAATCAAAAAACTGGAATCCGAAGTCGGTAATTTTTTAATCGTGATTGTTGTGCCCTCTGACCCTCTTGCGCTCCAATGGAAGGATGAGCTTGAAAAATGGGGAATAAAGTCTGCCATGACCCTGAAAAAAACTGTTGGAAAGTGGAAGGAGGAAGTTTTGGATTATGTAAGGACTTCAAATACTTCACCAAGTAAAAAATACTGCATAATTACAAGTTACAAGACATATTCAAATATTGAATTTAAAAATTTGTTATTTGAAAATTCTAAAAGCATATTTTTAATTGCCGATGAGGTGCACAACGCAGGTGCAGAAAATGCAAAAGATGGTTTGGTTGATGGATATAATTTCAAATTGGGCCTGACTGCAACATTGAACCGATACTTTGACGAAGACGGAACTGCATTAATTAAAAAATTTTTTTCAGATGTGGTGTTTAGATATAGTATTAAGGACGGGATACGGGATGGATTTCTTTGTCCGTATAGATACCATGTAATTCCAATTGATCTTGATGAAAAAGAATACGATGAATATAAAAAAGAAAGCAAAACCATGGGTACAAATTACAAGGAACGATTCAACGATTCGCTAAAAATGCAAAAATATCTTCGTGCATCTGAACGACGTGCAAATATAATTAAAAACGCATCAGCTAAACTTGATGCTGTCAAAACTATTTTCAAAGAAAGAAATGACATGTCATACGGTTTGATGTATTGCAATCCTGGACAAATTGACGATGTACGTGAGCTTTGTACTAATAATTCCCCAAACCCGATACACGTTAGAAAAATAACTGAAAAAAATACTCCCACTAGAAAAGAACGGCAGGTCATAATAGATGCGATGATTAGGGGTGATTATCATGCATTGTTGGCAATAAAAATTTTGGATGAGGGCTGGGATTGTCCTGAATTACGATACTGTATCCTGATGGCTAGTTCTGGCAACGATAAGGAATATGTGCAGCGAAGAGGTCGAATTTTGAGAAAATTCTCTGGGGTTTACCCAAACGGGGACAAAAAAACAAGGGCAGACATTTATGATTTGTGCGTAATACCTGATATTTCTGGATTTTCTGATGATGAGGTTGCAATGGAGGTGGCATTGGCAGAAAAAGAATTTAAACGTATGAGGCAAATTTCTGACTCCTCTGAAAACCCTGAGAATTGTGATTCCATAATAAAAAATTTTTATAAACAAATTTCTAAATCCAGCTCGTAAAATCTGCTCCATTGAATTTAAAATAATTGAATTTCTGGCATCTTTTGGTACGTAGTTAAGATGAGTTCATGAATAATCATTTATCGGTTTCAGTATTAAATCCGTTCAAAATATAGTTGATAGGATTTGTATCTGTTTGCCATTCATGCAAAAACAGATCATTTGACATTCCGACATCAATCAGAATTATGATTGTATGGTTGCACATTGCTAAAGGACGTGAATTGTTTTCAACATTGTTGACTGCGCTAGAAAAATTATTGCATGTGCATTGAAAAATTTGTTTTGAAGGATCAATCTTTACTGTGGAGCGAACTGTGGTTCTGTCGTTAACTTCAGTTATGTTTACCCTCAATGGTTCTGATACTGCAAAATCATCTCGGCGTGTTGTATAGTACAAACTATGTTCCCCTTCTACCGTTTCATCTTCGTTGACTTTATAATCAAAAACTGTCTCTACAACTAAATTGTGATTGGATAGTTTGATCAGCGAGTTTAAAAAATCAAAGAAATTATTGTGCAACAATGAGTAATCCTCCTCAGGTTGATCATTGAGATCAAACTCTTCAAGTTCTCCAATCATGCATGTAATTTCTTTTCCGGTTCCAACTTGCTCTAAGACAGCTGTTCCAGTATCATAGTACATTTGTAAGATTTTGCCGATAGTTCGGATTTCGATACCGCTCATGACTTTGACCACTGTTCCTCTTCTGCATGGTATTATTGGGACAATGTCTATCCATTCCACGACCTGTTTTTTATTCACAATTTGTATTGAATGATCAGATGGTAGATCATTTAGGACATCATCATTGTTTTCGAAAGAGACAATGACAATTTGAGAATTGATTCCCTCTGGACTATTGTAAAAATTTGTCATTGTTTCAATCAGGTTTTTTGTAATTTTTTCACCCAGCATTATTTTCAGGTGCATCACGTCTGTTTCAGGTTTCATGACGAAATCCATATTCTTCATCAATTCTTCCTCTTCTGGTGTGGGATTGTACTGAATTACATCTGTGGATATTTCAAACAGTTCGTTAGATTTTGCTGAAGTCATGATTTTTTGATTTGTGGCTAGAATTAGCCCTGCAATTCTTGTCACCTGATCATCAACGTCATCCAATTCTCCTTTTGCCAGACGCTCAAGTTCGTAGACAAATTCGATTCCACTTACATTCCGTCTTCCGAAAAACATTTTTCTCAAATACTGATTTTTTTCAGCTTTTTTAGAAAATTTAACTTGTTTTTCATAATGCGTTGATGAAAAAAAATGTCTTTCGCTAAAACCATTTTTTTTATTGGATTCCTCTTGAATCTTTACTTTATTTTCACTTTCAAAATTCACTATGATGTTTTTTAGTATTGTAAAATAAGGGAGATGGAAAAAATGATTAAATTGTTCCAATACTAGATTTGATATTTGCTTAAAAGAAAGTCCTTTTTCTTCTGAAGTGATTTTAGAAATTACTTCATCCTCTATTTGACTCATTGATGAGTTGTTCCTGACAGATAATTCACCATCTTCATTGTGTACTATGTTATAATCTAAAATTTTTTTTAACATTTGTTCATGATTGGATTCAAAAAAACTTTCTAATTCATTAAAAGTTAATTCTCTAGAATTCGCTGATTTTGTATTGTAAAATATTTTGTTTAAAAATTTGAATTCCTTAATGTTAATAATTTTATTTTGATTTAGCTTTTCTATTCTGTCTTTGCCTTTAATTATTTCTAGAATTATTTTTGATTTTAATATGTTTGAAAAATATATGGTGTCAATTTTATTTTTAAATAAATTATAATTTTCAATGTATTCAAAATATACGTCATGATCTTTTTTCATATTATTTTTTCTTGCAAAATCTGAAATGTCGGATTTTTTTAGCTTTTCCTTTCTTTTTGGTAGTTGTAAAATTGTTGTAATTTCTTTTATGTCCTTTACAGATGTCAATTGATATTTTTCAACAATCTCGCTCTTGTATTCTCCGTTGATGTAATCTTCTAAAAATGATTTGAAATGAAAAAATGGGAATTTGCAATTAATTTTATTCAGTTGGTTCTCCAACTCCATAATTGTGCCTAATTTTATAGGATCGACCATTTTCATTTCTAAATCATCGTTATTGTCAATCTCTCCTGCTGTTGAATCATCATTTGTAAACAAATTCGTAAATTCATTGCATTTTTCATCATTTTTAGACTCAAGCGGATCTAATGAGTTTTTTTTCCTTAAATAATCTAAAAATAATTGATTATCTGACATTATTATTTACTTTGAGAAATTGTCTTTGTTAGCATGGATTCATATTCTTTTATTGGATTACCCATATCGACTTGAGAATTAATTTCTATTAGTTTTCTAACTCCGTAGTTTGCAATGTTTTCACATGTTGTTTGAATTTTCTTTGGGTCTTGTAAAATTTCTAAATTCACGTTTTCTTTTGACATTATTGCCCCAAACATTGCGACGATATCTTGATCATGTAGCCAGTCTGTTGGGATGTTTGCGGCTACCCGTTTGAAATCCAATTCTTTACAGCCATCCTGTACTCCAAGTGCAAGGGAATATCTGAAAATATCCCATTGTCTTAAACCATAAAATATGGAAGATTTTGTATTTAGTGGAGATTTGTTTTCAATTTTACTGTAGAAGTTTTTAACTTCTTCATCCTCTACATCATAGAAAAAATTTTTTGCAAACCAGCCTAAAGGTAAAGCGATCAATTGTATTCCTCCACGTTAGTTTTGAAATATTCTTCAGACTTTATTTTTGCATGTGGTTTTTGAACTAGGTTGTACTCACATCCAATGCTGTTATTTTTTTCCAATGTTGAACGAACACTTGGTAGATTGGTCTTTTTAATGTCAGCTTCGTATTCTGCATCTGTGACAAGAAGTGTTAGTTGTGTATTTTTATGGCTAGTGGGAATTTGGTTGCATATGTCAATTCTTTCCTTTTGAGATACGTTGTTAAAAGGCGAATCTATGATCATGAAATAATTTTTTGTGGTTATTTCTCTGATTGCATTAATAAAAGATATTCCCAATACGTGAGCTTGGCCTCTTGAAATTTCCTTATCTCTATCATCTGAACGATTGGCTTCAATTGCAAATGTGTTTTCATCAATTGAAATACTCTGAAATACGTGTGCTTGAGGTGCAGTTTTCATAAACAAATCTTCTGTTTTGTCCTTGACTATTCCTACAAATTCCTTGCGTAATTGTTCATAAGCTTTGATTAGAGTTTTTTGGACGTATTCCCCTAATTGTATTTTGTTTTTTGCATGTTCATCTTTAATTGTTAACCTTCTAATTTTATCAAACTCACTGTTTAATTTAACCAACTCTTCATTTACGGAATCTAATATTACATCATTTTCATATTTTCTATTGTTTGCATCCTTAAGTTTTTTAGATAATTTCTCATTTGACTCTCTAATTTTTTCTAATTTCTTTGAATCTACCTTGTCTAATTCCCTTTCGTAGTCGTCGTTCATATTTTTCAAATCCTGTCTTTTTATTCTATACTTTGAAATCAATTCATTGCATTCTTCAATCTCTTTAACTATCTCTTTATCGTTTTCAAAGTCATTGACAATGTCTGTTGTCTGATCTACAATTTTATTCATACTGTGGCCTAAAGTAGAATCATATGATACACTTAGCATGTCTTGAATTTTTTCTACAGCTTCATTATCTTCATTAAGATTTCTTCCACAAACACATTCGTGTTCTTTAAGCAATTGTTCAAGTATGTCTTTTGAAAATTTTGATGGTAACTTTTTTTCTGCTTGAAATTGTTTGTACTTGGTAACTGCCGACTGATACGCATTTTTCATTACTATTTTATCCAAATTATCGAAAACTAGTCTTTGAACCGTTTTTTTATTGGTCCTTATGTTTTCTTCTAATATCTTTAATGATATTTTATTTGATTCAATTTGTTCCTGGATTTTTCTTACTGATTCCTCATCATATTTCAAAATCATCTTTAATCCATCTTGTAAGCTTCTGTCTAATTCCTTTATTTCGTTCATGACTATAGGTAAATTAGCTTCACACTGTTTTTTGGTTGTCTCTCTATTTGCAATCCTATCTTGAGTAAGGGTATACTGTGTTCTGTTAGTTGTAGTGGAAGCTCCAACTTTATTTGATGTAGATTTAATTTGTTTTTCACAATTCTGAAGTAATGGTAATTGTGAAATATCCTCTATTCCTTTTTTTACAAAAACATTATTTCCGTTCAGAAATTCATCCAATAACTCCCCATCAAGTAAAAAAAAGTTTGACGTTGCTTTTGGAAATATCTTTTTTAGAAGAGCCGAAACTGTAAATTGATTACTGGTTACAATCAGTTCGTCATCATCACTATCGGGATCCTTGTATGCAAATGTAATCTCACTATTTGCAACTACTGAGCGTGGTATTTTTCCTCCAACTGTGTCGTTAATTACTAGTTCCTTGCCGATGCCTTCTTTGCTGAGCAAAATTTTTCGTGTAATTTCGTATTGAAGATCATTGTTTTGATTTTCAATTTGGATTTTAACAAACATTTCCTCGTTATCTCCTTCCTCAAGTGTGTCTACAACGTATGAATTTACCAGACCTTCGCTTTTTATTTTATGATCTTTTGATTTCTTCTCTTCTCCATAAATTCCCCAGTGGATTGCATTAAACATTGATGTTTTTCCTAAACCGTTAGTACCGTGAAAAATTGTAATTGGGGAGTTGATATCCCTTGAGAACAAAATGGGTCCAGAGTCACCCAGATATGCCCTGAAATTTTTAATTGTAATGCTCTTGATTCTTAATACATTCTGTCTAGACATTTTTCTCCACATAATTCATTATTTTTTCATTTTTAGAATTTATTTCCAATATTCCCTGATAGAATTTTTTTACCGTTTCTGGTTCTTTTTCCATTTGGTCATATTTTGCTTGCTGTTCTAAAATCTGTTCAAATACTTCGTACAATTCTGGTGGTGCAGAATCTCCAATCAACTCCTTGACTTTTTGTAAAATCTTCTCATTTACTACCATATTACTAATCTTATCGAGTGTATGTTTTAAAATTTTTGTATTTTTTTGATTTTATTACTAAACATGCCAGAATCTGTTTTTATGCTATGGTAATACACTGTAATACGCTTGTCTTGAATTCTCTTTAGACAAAACACTCTTGATTTTCAAATCACAAAAAGTTAAAATCAATCTAAGTTAAAAAATATTTTACATGCTTGATACGGGTCTTCTTCAAATTAACGGTCTTATCATAGTAATTCCAATTATAATTTCAGTTCTAATTTCTGCAATATTTTTTATTATGGTAAGGAAATCCTTAAAAAATAAAAATGAATTAAAGGATTCACTCCAAGAGGACATTAGAATTTTACAAGATAGGTTGGACAATAATCCCATCAAGGATGATCTTGCTCAATTACGAACACGCATAGATAACATTGCAGGTGAAGTTGGGAAGATTGATGACATTGCCCAGATAAAAGTAAGTATGGATCTATTGGAAACTACTGTCACTGAAGCCAATAATGAAAAAAATTCTCAAAACCTTGAACTTCTGAAGACGGCCATTGACGCGCAATTAAAAAACATGAGTACAGAAATTGAAAAGATTACCGATAAAAAAATCAACAATGATTTGGTTGTAAAGGCTGAATTCTATGAGTTAAAAAATCGAGTGATCAACTATTTAGGAAATGAAGATAGTGAAAATAAAATTTTAAACTTGTTTGATATTATTGATTCAGACAATCTGAAAACAATTCAGTGGAAGTGTGATATTTTAAATATTTTAAAAGATGGATACGTCCCTAAAATTCATTCAGGATCAATTAAAGGACGATTTTCTGAATCCTCCGCTAACAAATTTATCAAAAGATTACAAGAAAAAAATATTGTCGTTTCTGATGAGATAGCACGACATTTAATTTCTGAAGATGAGTATTGGATATTTGATTATACAAAAAACCCATCTCAACTAAAAATTCAATTTGAAAAATTAAAAATAAGAGAAAAAGAGTATCAGGAATTTATTGGAAATAATGTGGAACTTGTAGAGCCTGGATTGAAGGTAGTCCAGAGGGAATACCGACTACCCACTGGACCTATTGACTTTCTATGCCTGGACAAAGACGGCAAAGAAGTGGGCTTGGAATTAAAATATCCCAAGGCACAAAGCAAGGACGTTCGACAGTTGGATGGATATCTTAAAGAATATTCTAGCACTCAAAATTACTCCCATAAAATTAGAGGCATTCTAGTTGCGCCTGAAATTTCTAAAAAAGTTGAAGAAATTTTAAAAAGTCCTGAATACGGGTTGTCTGGAATGGAAGTTAAATTCAATCAAGAGAATTCACACAATCTTGTCAAAGATGAGCAGCCAGATACTGTAGAAGATGAACAGCCAGAAGTTGTTGAACCTGAACAGCTAGAAGTTGTTGAACCTGAACAGCCAGTTGTCGAAGAGACATCTGCAGAAAATTATGCGAAAAAAATAATTCAGAAAGAATTTGATGTCGAGTCTGACTCCAGTTTATCTGAAGAAGATCCTGCACAAATTAAAAAAAGATTACAACTGAGGTATATTGAATTAAGAAAAAATGACTTGTCTACTGACTTAATTCTTAATAAAATTGAATCCGAATTTCCTGAATTAAGTATGACAGAAATTAAAGAAATACTTTATTTGTAATTTTAATAATTCTTGTCTACTTTTTCATACTTGAATTTGTTTAGAATATTTTGATGAAAATATGTTCCAACAGAATCTGATGTTACCAATTCTTGATACACATTTTTTGAAACATCAAAATATGTATAAACTCCTGATCCTCTGAATAAAATTTCTAATGTTCTCTTGTCCTCATTATATCCCACAGATTCAATGTTTGTAGAATTGACTTTTTTATGAGTAAGGATTGATTTTGGAGAAATTTTTGGATTTGTTTTGTATCTTGATTCGGGATTGTCGATATAATACTGCGCTTTGTCCTTTGTTTCGACTGTATACTCTTTGAATTTAATTTTGAGTGATTCATCACACAAGGATACAGCTTCTTCAAATTTCTTCATTTTAATTAAAATTTCTGCCTTACATTTTAGATGATAGTGCCTGAATCTAGGCGGCATAATTTGACTTAATTTATCATAAAGAGGCAATATTTCATCAAACCTTTCAAGTACATCTAGTAGGTCTATTTTCTTCAGAATAATCGTCTGATCCTCTGGCTCTTTTTCTAGATAATCGTCAGATATTTTTACAGCTTCGTCCAATTTCCCTAATTTTATCAATGCATCTATTTTCATTCTGGTGTTTTGATAATCGTTAGAGTTTCCAAAATTATTCTTATCGATAGATGCTAATAGTAATTCAGATTTATTTGATTTTTCTAAAAAATAATTGTGCATGTTATTTGCTTGAAGATTTTTTGGTTCAATATTTAGGATGTTTGCAGAATAAATGACCCCGTTTTCATAATCCCTGGTGTCTCTACATACAAGACATTTTATCGATAAAGCTTTGACATTTTTTGGATCTTTTTTTAATATTTTATCCGACAAGTTATTTGCTTCTTCCCTTTTTCCCAGTTCAAGTAAAATGGAGGCATTGGCAATCATGTCTGAAATATTTCCATCAATTTCTGTTTCCGATTTTAAAATTTTATCTGAAAACTTGCCTGTCTTCATAAAAAATCTTACTTCCCATCCTAATTCGTCATTAATGTATGGTGTGTGGGGAGCAAAATATGATGATCTTTTTGATTTTATTTTTTTTAAATAGTGTTCTCTGACTAACTCTGCTTCTACTCTCCCATTCAACTTTATCAAATTATATAATTTTGTAAATATGTAGTGTACATTGGTAGTATCTTTCAAATCCTGAAATTCCAGTTTGATTTTCCCCCTTGTTTCTAGTTCATTGTTTGCAGATTCAATTGTTTTTAAGGAAATATTTTTCCCCGATTCATTTTCATTCATTTTCTTAACCCTCTTAAGATTGACTACAAACTGTATGTTCCGTGCTGGTTTACTGACGTGACGTTTGGATGCCATTTTTTGTGATACTCGTCATGCTGCGTATGTATCGGGATTAGTTTTTTGGCCTTTGCGCCATCGATGACATGTTTGATTTG
>ENA-OREN01005283-OREN01005283.1-marine-metagenome-genome-assembly--contig:-NODE-5283-length-10785-cov-3.441726_pt1 | contig 10785 bp, 2 predicted proteins | sample MGYA00248624_ERZ508555 | MGnify/ENA primary metagenome ERZ508555 (study PRJEB26222, sample SAMN06267773) | marine metagenome | isolation source: Saanich Inlet, British Columbia, Canada | place...
ACAACTTCCTCCAACATCAAAAATATCTAACACTTTTGAATCTGAAATGTAGGTCCAGGTCTCTCCTGAATCATCACCACAACAAGGCGCATTAACCGTTCCAGTCGGAGAGGTTTCAGCCCAACAATATTGCTCGTTATCAGTATCACAAATTCCTGAATCTGCAATTCCTACTTGTGTTCCTTTCCAGGTACAATGTCTAGGATCATTATCTGGATTATTCGCACAATTAGCATAATAATTACAACCATTCAAATCAGGAGTACACTGCAAAGGAGTGTTGGTACAATCATCATTACAATCAGCAACACCATCTAAATCAGCATCAATAACATTTCCCGAAATATCACAATCTGGGTCTAAACCAAAACATTCAGCATCAGAACAAATATTGTCACAAGTTGTAGAGCAAAAGTCTTCTTCAACACAAAACTGAGACACTCCTGAACAGATAAGATCCGCAGCACAATAACTTTGTTCACCTAAACAATCATCACATAAACAAGATTCCCCAACATCACAAGTGTTATCATCATCACAAGTTTCAATCTCATCACTTCCACACTCATCATCACAAGTGCCATCTAAACAACGACGCGTCTCACTAGGACAACCACCAAATCCAACTTCTACAATAAAGGATTGTTCAACATAACGTTCTGAATCACTCACGTTTAATGTAATCCTCTCAGAACCCTGCCACAATAAAGGCGCGGTAAAATTAACGATGGATGTGCTTGGATTATATTTAACTTTAATAGTATTATTTCCTCTAAATTTAATGCTTAAACTTGAAAAGGCGTCATCTACATCAGAAACATACCTAGAGATGTTTAAGGCATAATGCGCACCTTCATTAAACGTAATCTTTGGAATTGTCGTAATTGTTGGAGGTAGGTTAGTAATGTTAACAAAAATAACTTCTGAGTTAAAATTGCCTTGTGTATCATTAACTAAAATATCGAGCCAATATACTCCTTTACTAAGCGCAGTTGAATTTAGACTACCTGAACAGTTAATTTCAAATCGAGAATCATTCACATCAAAACAACCCACTTCACTAATTACATCCTCCGCAACAATAAGGGATTCAACACTTTCTTGACTAGTAAAAGTCAAATTATTGATCGTTGTAAAAATTGGGGGTTGGGTATCCTGCGTAAGCGTAAATTCTTTATTAACAACATTGCCTGCAACATCTTTAGCCCAAATAATAACTGTATTAAGTCCTTCTAAACCTGGAAAAACAAAAGGGTCATTACAATTAACCGAAACTGTTGCATCAAGAGTGTTTACATACCAACAAGAATCTAGGTTTTCATCAGCAACAATCACAGTAAGTTCTTGGGATTGCGCCGAGTAATGATAAGACGTAGCAAAAACAGGATCTACGGTGTCAATTGAAAATGCGATAGATTCATTAATCTCATTATTAGCTAAATCCCTAGCAAAAAAAGTAAAATTATAGTTTCCATCTGCTAACGTAATTGTTGTAGCTGTTGTGTAAGTAAAAGAATCAGTCCCATTAGAATACCATAGTGTGTTGCTAGCATCATCTGAAGAAAAATCAATTAAAATATTATTCTGATTGTAAGATGTATTTTCAGGAGAGGTCACGGTTAAAATTGGGGGAGTGTTATCAAAAACACAACACACCTTGTTTGTGTAAGCAGAACAATCTCCAACATGAGCATCCTCTGTTCCAGATAAAGACATAATACACTCATCACTTCCACACGTAGCATCCATATAACAACTATTTACATTACCCAAACAAACATCATTTACATAATTAGTCGAATCACCAGCATGTTGATTAAATGGAGTTGTAGAAACAGTTCCTGATAACGAGATTAAGTACGTGTCAGAACAACCATCACTAATGCTTGCAGTAATTCCTTGACAACATAGGTCAAGACTTGTTTCAGAATATCCATAATATGAAACATGAGAATTTGTTAAAGAATAAACTGATAAAACTCCCGTTTCACCACTGTCACATTCAGACTTAAACGAACAAACATCCGCAAGTGCAGGAGCAGCAGCTAATAAAACAAATACAAAAATTAAAAAAATATTTATTCTTTTCATTCTTATTTAGGTATCCAACAACGGAATTGGTTAGAGGCTGTATCTGCGCTGAACCACAAAAGACTCTTTCCACTGGCCGCTTTATATATAGTTCCTCTATAACTTCCGTGGTAAGCAGAATCACTAAGCCATTCACGTTGTAAATCTCCATCTATTCCAGTAAGTTGAGTGTTAAATCTCGCTGCGCTAATATGCCATTCTTCTTGAGTTGGAAGACGTCCACCAAATTCATCAAAGCAATACATAGTTGCATCATACCAATCTTTGGTAGTTCCAGAACCTTGATTAATTTGCATACAGCCTAATTGTCTATTTTGTCCGCCTTCAATACTTACAAATTCGGCAGGACAATTAATTTTCAAATTGTTAACAATAACTTTCCCTGCATCCACTTTAAGTGCACTTTTAGGAGTATCAAATAGTAATTGAAAGACCAGATCTAGGTCTGCACTACTTGAATGTCCGTCAGGATACGCATTATTCTGGTTTGCTTTGCAACTTCCTCCTATAAGATGAAAGGTATACGTTTGATCTTTAACTAAATTGAATGTTCCAAAAGAGGAAATATCATAATTAATCCAACCATCCGAGGATTTAACACCGACAACATCTTCATACAAAAAGGATCCAACCCCATTTTGATTAGTTTGAATTCCATTATAAAGAATTAATTTAACTGATGAAGGAGTAGTTGTTGGAGCATAGACTCTTAAAGTTTTCAACGCATCATTTGTTGGTGCTTTAAATGTTTGCTCGAGACCTCCGGCAGCATTAGTTTCCGCATGCTCTTCGTTTAATCCTATGGTAAAATCGCTTTTTACATCAAGAATTCCCTCAGGTTGACTGGTCCCAATACCCACATTGCCGCCCATAATTGCCATGGTGTTGTCCTGTGTTACAACAGTTCCGGTTTGATCATTTAATCCTATTGCAATTGAATAGTCACCTTGTGCTTCTATTCCTCTACCTGTTGCTATTGAATGAGTGCCTGAAGCAATTGTATAATATCCTAGTGCGATTGAGTCACTGCCTACTGCACGGGTGTTACTTCCTATTGCTGTTGATGCACCTCCTACGGCAGTTGTTTGATATCCCATTGCGATGGAGGCTTGACCTACTGCTATTGTGTTATGTCCCATTGCTGTTGAATAAGGTCCTTCGGCTCGTGTTTCTTTACCCATAACGGTTGATACACTACCTATTGCCCATCCGCCTTGACCCATTGCAGTTGAATACGGTCCATACGCATGTGATAAGTGTCCCATTGCGGTTGAAAAGTGTCCTGTACCATATGTTACGCCTCCCATTGCAGTTGAGGCACTTCCTGTGGCAGTGGTTTGGAGACCCATTGCTGTTGAAGCTTGTCCTTCCGCTATTGTTTCACTACCCATTGCTATTGCATAATCTCCGGTTGCTATGTTATCAGAATGCCCTATTGTTGCAGAACCTCCTGTATCTCCTTGAACTGCCGACGATCCAGAATCTACATCTAATCTTACTGTGGGATTAGGTGTTCCAATTCCAACATTTCCATCAAGATTTACATTAAACGTTGTTTCTGCGTCATTTACTATCCTAAAATCTCCAAAAACATCAAGTTTGGTAATTGGTGTATTTGTACCAATTCCAATCCTTTCTTCAAATTCAATAATTTGTCTAAAAAATGAAGCTGAAGTAAACGTCTGACCAAACATATCAAATATATATTCTCTTATTTCTTCTTCAGATCTTGCAACTAAATTCAGATCATCCATGTCTTCACCACGTAAATATCGAGTAAGAACAATCAAATCCCCAAAATTAAATTGCCCATCTCCATCAAGATCTAAATCGTCATAAATAAGCTCGACAGCATCTACCATTTCTTGGGGGGTGTTTGTTGCAAACGTAAGATCATCTACATAATTACCAATCAAATCTTCTGGAGATCCTAATCCCTGTGATATTAAGGGTAAGTAAACATTTTCATAATTATAAATGATATACATGTCCGTTATGGTGAACACGCCATTGCCATCAATATCTAATTTACTCCCCATCACAAATCCATCAACATCTAATTTACCTTTTGGCAAAGTAGTTCCAATTCCGACATTTCCATCATCATCTACATAAACTACATCTACGGGATCTCCATCTGCAGAAGATAATGAATTACTGCTTAAACTATCTAAACAGTTTCCATTTCCATCACATATAGTTCCTGTAGTAGTTAGGTCTCCTGCTGCATTTATATTTCCATTGACATCAAGTGCTTCAGTTGGATTCTGATTGTTTACTCCTACTCGGTTATCTGAAGTTATAGATAATATATCTGAAAAAAATCCTTTGTTAATGCCTAATCGGTTTTCTGTAGCATCAGCAGAAATTGTCCAATCATTATTTGCATTTTTGAGTTTTAAACCAGTTCCCTGACTATCTACTGTTTCTACCTTAATGTAATTTCCGTGATTAGCTCCCTTAAGATGAAGAAGTTCTTCTGGATCTGTAATCGCTCCAATTCCCACCTTTTCATTATAAATAATTCCGTTAGTAGTGCCATCGTTCCATTTTCCTGTTTCAATTCCTGTAAGTCTTGATCCATCTCCAATGAAGTAATCTGCATACATCTCACCATCTAATAAAATCTGTGTTGGAGATGTGGGTTCATCATTACCAATCTGAAGAACTCCGCCATCATTTAATAAATTAACATAATTACCTAATCCTCCCCTGCCATTATTATCATGCAATATTATTTCGGCTTCATTATTTGAGATTACTAGATTTCCTGAAAGAGTCATGTTAGTTCCAACAAAATTGTTCTGAGTTATTACATCTGCTTGAGAATAAAAGTAGTCTGGAATTAATAACTCATTAATTTGAACATGGTTGCTAAAAAGTGCTTCTCCTGAAATTCGAAGTGCAAGATCTGAAGGGTCAGCAGCAGTCAGAGTTAATCCACGTCCAGAAATATTTCCTTCAACAGATAATGCTTTTGAGTTAGTTCCCAAATTTCTTATATTAACATCACCTAAAAAATCAAAGTTTCTGTCTTTATCTATAATTAAAAAATTACGTCCTGAATAAGGTACTGCTGGATTAGCATCATTATTTCCTAATATGAAACTATCTCCTGCAGTTTTAAATAACCAATTATTGAGACCGTTTTTAGAAAAAGCTAGGATGCTATCTTTAGCACTATCAATTTTTATAGCACTAAAGTCTTCTATTCCTGTTCCTGCATCATACACGTGAAGGTTTGCATGAGGTGAAGGTGACGTAGTTCCCATTCCAACATTTCCCTCATTTGTTACTGTAAGAAGATTTTCATCGCCTCCTGTAGCTTCTTTTACTATAAAATTACTATCTCCCATTCCTCCTATTTTTACAATTACATCTTGATCATTATGGCCTTGTAATTCTAAATTATTACTTACTGCAGGAATGATTCCCCCATATCCTGCTCCTGATCTTAAAATTATTCCATCTGTATTTGTACCTACTGTTAAGGTTCCATCTTCAATATATACTTCGTGTTCTCCACCATATCCATCACCTTCTATGTGGAGCATTGCATTAGGGGTTGGTGTTCCAATTCCCACATTTCCATTTTTCTTAATTGCTAGCCCTGAGTTCCAAGTTGCATCATCAAAATAATCAAACAAAAGAGTTCCTGGGTCTGACATGTCCTCACCATATGCTGTAATCATCCAACCTTTGTTACCTGAACCCGCATTACTTTCTTCAAGGGTTTTTGTTGTATCTGGACGTGCAGTGTATAATTTTATTGCATTATTATCATTTGAATTGCCAGATAATACTAACTCTGAAGCGCCAGTAGGATTGAAGATGTCTAATTTTTGAAGAGGTGCATTGATGCCAATTCCAACATTACCATTATTATAATAAACTTCTGCACCTGCAGCAGCACCAGCATCATTATACACTAGTTGGCCATCAGTTCCTGCAATCGGACCCGGTTCACCATTACAAATATTTTCCTCAGCAATAAACGTATCCGCACCAGTGTAAGCGCCATCAGAATCAGTATCCTCATAAATAAGAACGTTAAGTCCGTCAAAAGGACAACTTCCTGATGTACCTGAAGCGGTTGTGTAAACTCCCATGTTAATTCCATCAAGTCCTGGAAAACCTTGGGGGCCTTTAAGATTAGTGAAAAGTGCCCAGTTAAGTGAGACCCTTTTATAAACATCTCCTGTCGAACTATCTAAATAAAAATCTCCGTCTTTTCCAATGTTAGCAGCTGTTGGAGCAGCGTTACCACTAATCCAGGTAACGCCATCTGCGCCAATTAATCCTGTTGGAGAACCAATCCAGTTACCTGCGTCATCAATAACATCTATTCCATTTATTCGCAATGAATTAGCAAAGTTATCTATGTTCATCGAGTTAGTATTTGGAAAGACTGCTAAATTAACTATTGCATGAGTTCCACCGATTGTTTGAATACGTAACTGCTCTCCTCGGGTTATATCCCCAGTTGAAAGCCAGGCTCCGCCACTTCTTCGGAATACTGAAGCAGATCCACCTGTAGCAGTATCAACACGGTTTTTAATAACATTAATAGCAAGAGGGTCTCCTGCCCAAATAAACCCATTCATTTTTTCAGCCACAACTTCTACAGAGTATTCTTTAACAATGCCTGTAAGTTGTGAACCATCACCAATAAAAGAGTTAGCAGTAATATCTGCAGTAGTTGTAGAACCTCTTCCAGCAACTGTAGAAAGAGTATCTGCTTCTGAATTAAGAGTCGCAATTGTATCTGGATGAATGTCATCCGCAGTAATAGTTTCATCTAAAATTTTATCAGAAGTAACTGAATTTGCAGCTAGTTTTTCAGTTGTAACAGCTAAATCATCAATTTGATCTGTGTTAATTGTATCTAATAACGCTAGAGCACCAAGCCCAACAATGTTGGCAGGATTAAGATTTGTTAACGCAGCACCATTTCCTGAAAAGAAATCTGCAGTAACGGTTCCAACTATGTCTAAAGCAGTACTTGGAACTTTTCCAATGCCCACCCAGGTGTTAGCAGAATCGTAATTAACATTAGCGCCTGCAGCAGCGCCAGCATCATTGAAAACAAATTGACCATCTGTTCCTGCAATTGGGCCTGCGGGGCCATCCGCACCAATAATTGTAGCAATAACTTCAGTCCAGGTTGTAGCATCTGTTTTTTTGAAAACTTTACCCGAAATAGTATTTAAATAAAGATCATCAATAGTACCAACTGTACTAATTGGTTCTATAATTCCGCTAAGAACTGCTTCACCTTTCGGACCAGTAATATCATTTGTTGTTTGATTTGAACCATCAACATAATTAATTGTTAAAGAACCATCAGTCTCATGATCTATGGAAACAATTCCTTTTCCATGACAAGCATATGTTTCACCAATTAATTCATCAGTTCCAGATTGATATCCTGAAGTTGAGCCTTCTTCAGAATAAAAGGTAATCTTTTTACCGCCAGCATCACAATTAGGTCCAACGGGTTCATCATCAAAATGAGTTAAAGGAACAATTCCTGTAGAAGGACCGACCCATTCACCATTAAAATCAATAATTTTTATTCCATTAAGTGAGATACTACCGTCATTGCTAATAATAAAATCATTTAATTTAAGAAGATCACCCTCTCCTGCTTGAGTTCCCCAAAGTAAAGGAATTCCTGTCACACTAGAAAAAAAGCTTTCCATACCTGTTTGAAAAGGGCTTGGATTTGAGGTACATTCACATCCCTGCATAAATCCGCCAGGGAAACCACCAATTTCACAAGCATCATTTTCTTGAACTTCACAACCATCAGCATCAAGTTTATCTCCTCCATTGTTACAAGCATAAAAGTTAGGTTCACATTGAAGATTTTCTGCAGTTTCCGAACAACTAGAACCATAGATTACATGGTTAGCATTAAAAGCAGTTGAACTAAATTGAACTTCGCAACCATCTCCTGCATCACCATTACAATCTCCAAAGTCTTCTACGCTATCTCCATCTATATCTTTACAAGTTCCACAAGTTGCGTCACCCCAAGCGTTAGCTGTACAGATGGTTTCAAGATTGCCTTCTTCACAAGATTGTTTTGGACTACACCAAGCTTGTCCGCCATTATCACAAGGAGCGTCTGTTGCATCATTGCTATAACAGTCAACAATAAATCCTCCACTTGATGGAGCACCAGCTATTGGTTGGGATGCCGTCTCAGAATCTGTTGGTGCGAAGACCAAATCAGAAACATAACAAATGTATTCACCACAAATGTGTTCATTACTGCCTGCAGCATCGCAAGAGACTGCCCCCTGTGTTGAGGGACAGGCCGCAGGATTAGCTGCCCATAATTGTTCGCTTGCACTTACAAAACTAGTGAACATTAAAACTACAAATATTAGAGTTAGTATTTTCATCATTTTAATTACCTCCTCCACAACAAGCAAACGCTTTTCCCACGTTACAACTAGTTACGGTACTTTTTCCACCATTATCATTAAATACCCAATATCTTCCATAAACGCTTGTATGGTCTGTTGTCCAACCATCACAATCTGTAACTGCAACAGTGTTATATCCTGGTGGGCCTCCATTAATCCAGGCCTGTCCTGTCCAACCAGGTAAAGAAGTTAAATCTTTATCATTAATAGTATTAAAAATTTCTTCAACAGTACAAACATGAGTTCCTGCTAGCGCTGTGTTGATATCAGTAGAACAAACATTGTTTGCACCTTTATATCCGTTTAATACATTTCCATTAGATGTTGCAGAGGTTCTACCAACAAAGTAAGTTTTAGATCCTGAAGTTCCTCCAGTACCTGAACAAGTTTCTGCAGTACCTAATTGGGTGTCAGTAACGCCATAACCGGGAGTACCATCATCATCAAGATAAAATGTAATTAAATCACCGCCATTAGTACAACTAGTAGCACCCCCTGTAGTAGTATGAACTAAAGGATTTGGTCCAACAGCTCCATCATTACCTGCATCTCCCTTTATTGTGGTGATTTTGTTTTCCCATCCTGTTGCTGTTTTTATAAGTATTTGAAAAGTGTCTGTTCTTAAATAATAATCATTTTCTACTGCAGTAGTTGCAGAAGTTTCATCAGTACCGGAAAACCAGGTAGCGCCATTAACTCCATTTGTTCCGTCTACTCCGTTTGTGCCGTCTGTTCCTGCAGCACCTCGTAAGTCTGATGTTGAAAGTGTTGAGCCATCTGAGTATGTTAGTGTTAGTATTCCTGTTGTAGATTCGTATGTTGTTGAACTAATACCTACTCCATCAGTACCGTCTGCACCATTGGCTCCATCAGCACCATTTGTGCCGTCTGTTCCTGCAGTACCTCTTAGGTCTGTTGTTGAAAGTGTTGAGCCATCTGAGTATGTTAGTGTTAGTATTCCTGTTGCAGATGCGTAGGTTGCGGAACTAATGCCTACTCCGTCAACACCATTTGTTCCATCCACTCCATTAATTCCATTTGTTCCGTCTACTCCGTTTGTGCCGTCGTTTAGTGTTGTGGTTGTAGCTCCACAGGTTACGGTGTGGGTTCCGTCACCATTATTTGTAATAGTACAAGAGTCTCCATCCACCCCATCAATTCCATTTACTCCGTTTGTGCCGTCGTTTAGTGTTGTGGTTGTGGCTCCGCAAGTTATGGTATGAGTTCCGTCACCATTATTTGTAATTGTACAAGAGTCTCCATCAGTCCCATCCACTCCATCTGTTCCTGCAGTTCCTCGTAAGTCTGTTGTTGAGAATGTTGTTGCATCTGAGTAAGTTAGTGTTAGTATTCCTGTTGCAGATTCGTATGTTGCTGAATCAATACCCACTCCATTAGTTCCATCAATTCCATTAGAACCGTCTACTCCATTTGTTCCGTCTATGCCGTTTGTGCCGTCGTTTAGTGTTGTTGTTGTAGCTCCACAAGTGATTGTATGAGTTCCATCACCATTATCTGTAACAGTACAAGAGTCTCCTGTTGCACCAGTAGCACCTCGTAGGTCTGTTGTTGAGAATGTTGTTGCGTCTGAGTATGTTAGTGTTAGTATTCCTGTTGCAGATTCGTATGTTGCTGAACTAATACCTACTCCATCAGTACCGTCTGTACCATCAACACCAGGGGGGCCTTGAAATTCATTCCAACCCGTGTTATCACAAACATAAATTTTATGTTCAGTAGAATCATAATACATAGAACCCTCATTACAAGTTGCTGGTGCACTAGTTAATGGAAGTAATCGCAATACGTTTTTAACAGTAAGATCATCGGTAACTTCTGCAGCGTTATCAATACCTGCACCAACATCTCCGGAGGAAGTGATTGTCAGAGCTGACGCTATGGTCCCTGGATCTATTTGCGAAGCTGGGTGACCAGGATCAGTGTTTGCCTGGGCTAGTGCTGTTAATAATAATAGCATTCCAACTACCAAAACTCCAAGTTTTTTCATTTTGTAATTCCTCCGTTATTATTCATTTAATCCACCTCGAATTTCAACATTAATCTGTTGTGAGGGATGAAAACTAATTTTATGTGAAGCAATAGTTAATAATTTTGAATCAGCATTAAAAGAAATAGAGACGCCGCCAAACATTTTTTCAATATTTGAAAGGTCAAGAGAATAATAATTATTTCCTGAATAAAATAATACTTTGTTAGTTTTAGTTATGAAATTAGAGGTAGTGGAAAATTCATTAATCTT